>JGI24140J50213_10000292_pt1 | contig 23708 bp, 23 predicted proteins | sample BarGraIncu00222A_FD_50213 | JGI IMG/M metagenome (IMG submission 50213)
GCCAGGAGCCGCTGACGCCAGATGCCGCTGATAGAATGCGCGGATTCAACGAATTCGTCAGAGGGAAAGCCAATGAGGCAGCGGAAGCTGCCCGAAAACTACGGCAAGAAGCGTTATCCGATTTACAGGCCCTCATCATAGCCCAGAGCGGAGGTAAGAAGCTCGAAACGCGAACAATGCGTGGCAAACCTGAGTAACAGGTTTGCCATTTTTGTACTCAACCCATTGAGGATGCTGATGTCGAAAACGNNANTGGCGGAGAGGGAGGGATTCGAACCCCCGATAGGCTTGCACCTATGCCGCATTTCGAGTGCGGTGCATTCGACCACTCTGCCACCTCTCCAGGCGCCGTATTGGGCTGCTTCGTCCCGCGGTCGGGCCGAGTTCTAGGCGAGGACGGCGGACCAGACAAGGCGCGGTAGGATAGAATTCTGCGGGAAACGCCCGGAAAAATCGGGGCGCTCTGGAGCGAGAAGGAGCAACCACGATGCAGCACCTGAAAATCCGCGCCAATGGCGCCACCTTCCATGTGGCGCGGACCGGTGCGGGGCCCGCGCTGTTGCTGTTGCATGGCTGGCCGGAATTCTGGCTCACCTGGGAGCCGGTGATGGCGCGGCTTGCCGATCGCTACACCTTGTTCGCGCCGGACCTGCGCGGCTTCGGCGACAGCGACAAGCCCGACGGCCCGTTCGGCCCCGACCAGCATGCCGCCGACATGCTGGCGCTGATGGATGCGCTCGAGTTGAAGCAGGCCGGCATCGTGGGCCATGACGTCGCCGGCGCGCTGATGCAGCCACTGGCTAGAGCCGCCCCGCAGCGACTTTCCGGATTGTTCTTCTTCGACTTCGTCTATCCCGGCATCGGCCCGCGAATGGCCGAACCGGAGCGGCTCAACAATATCTGGTACCAGTCGTTCAACCAGATGGAGATGGCGCCAGCCCTGGTCGGCGCGACGCGTGAAAGCTGCCGGACTTATATCGGGCACTTTCTGAAATCCTGGGCGCATCGCAAGGATGCCTTCGACGACGTCCTCGAAACCTTCACCGACAATTTCCTCAAGCCCGGCAACCTCGCCGGCGGCTTTGCGCATTACCGCGCCGCCCATCAGGGACGGATCCGGATGATGAAGGGCGAGGCGCCTCAGCTCGCGCCGATCGAGCTGCCGACCTGCATCCGCTGGGCGGAGCATGACCCGCTGTTTCCCTATGCCTGGACCGACCGGCTCGGCGCGACCTTCGCCAACCTCGATCTCGCGCTCTTTCCAGGCGTCGGACACTTTCCGCACCGCGAGGACCCCGATCGCGCGGCGGCGGAGATCGGCGCGTTCTTTGGGCGTATCGGTTGGAGCTAAATTTAAGGTGGGACCGCCAGACGCGATAAAAACCGGCGGTCCCGTGTCGCGTCATTGAAATTGTGGCCGGGAAGTGCGGCTTCGCCGGTCAGCCTGAGCGACGGTTTGACGGTAGCGATCCGTGCGCGGCCGGCAACGCGAACCCTGTCTTAACCTAACCAGTCAAGGTTACCCGCGGCCTGCACGGTTAACCGGCCGGTCCGTCTTAATCCTTTTTCTTCTTCTCTTTCTTGTCGTCCTTGTCCTTGTCCTTTTCCTTCCTGCGGTTGGTAAAGCGCGCATTGCCCAGCCCGGTACCGACGGTCAGTACGCCCCAGCGCTCCACGTCCTGCATGAACGGCACTTCGGAGAGGCCTTGCGCCACGCCGTCATTGTGCATCAGCACCGCGGTGTCGTGATCGCCGATCTGCGGGATCGCCTCGATCAGGCTCGCCGGCAGATTGAACTTGCTGCTCTCCCAGTTGCCCGGCAGGTTCTGCGCGCCCTTCTCGATCGAGCCGGCTTGGTTGATCACGCCGGGACAGGCGATGCCGATGAACGGCGCGAGCTTGAGCCCTTCGGCGTCGGCGGCGGCGATCAACTCCTTCAGCATTTTCACCAGCCGCTTCACCGCCCCCTCCCGGGTCGGCTCGTCATCGGCATGGCGCCACAGTTCGGATTTCCAGACCGAGGCCTTCGACAGATCGGGCGCTTTCTTCCAGCGGGTCTCGANCACGCCGCAGCGGATATTGGTGCCGCCGATATCGACCGCGAGGATGCTGTCATGGGCCTCGAAAATCCACGACGGCGCCAGATGCAGGCAGCCGATCAGGCCCGCCTCATCGGGGTGAAAACGGATCGGAACCAGATCGACCTTGAGCCCTTCGGCCTTGAGCAGGAGGTCGGTGCGCGCGATCGCCAGTTCGCCGACCCGGCTCTCCCGGAAGCCGCCGCCGACCACAATGCGTTCGGTATCGGCCCAGGCCTTGGTCTTGAGAAACCGCTGGGTGACATCGGCGAGCTCCTGGGCGAATTCCTCGATCGCGCCATGTACCAGTGCGGCGGCGCCGATGTCGTCGCCCACCAGTGCCTCGTCCAGCGTGCTCTTGCTGATGGAATCGGTGGATTCACGCCCTAATGGATCGTCGCCGTTTTTCTTCAGCGGCTCGCGCAGCGCGTCCAGGATCTTCCGGAACGCGCCCTTGCTGGCGCGGTCGCCGAGATAACCGTCGTCATCCTTCAATTCGATATTGAAGCTGTCCACGTCCACCGAAGGCAGGCGCGTAGCCCCGTGCCTGCCGATGCCGGATGTCGTCAGTGTATCCTCAGCCATTTGTGCCCCTGCCCTGCCTGAAATCCGATGACAACGAGCAGGGAACCCGTTGGTTTCATGAGAGGGCAAATGGCGAATGGACTTTCCCTATTCGCTACTGCCTATTCGCCGTCGTTTTGGCCCAAAATGCGCATATTTGGCTGGTTTTGGGGGCGCTTTATCTTGACTCGGAGCCGCCGCGGGCTATAAGTCCCGGCAGTCGGCGCGGGATTTCCTCGCGCCGCTTGTTTTTGCACGGCTCAGGGGATCGCTTCCCGACCGCGCGGAAATACGCGACGATCTTATGATCGCGCGGTGAACCCATAACGACTGAAGAAAAAGCCGGCCCGGACCTGTCCGAGGCCGGGATCGAACACGAAGGAATTAAACGATGTTCGCAGTCATCAAAACCGGCGGCCGGCAATACCGCGTCGTTCCGGATGATGTGCTCGAGATAGGCAAGATCGCCGGCGATGTCGGAACGATCGTGCAGCTTGGCGAGGTTCTTTTGGTCGGCGGCGATTCGCCGGTGCTTGGCGCGCCCACGGTTGCGGGCGCCACGGTTGCGGCCGAAGTGCTGCAGCACAAGCGCGGCCCGAAGGTCATCTCGTTCAAGAAGCGCCGCCGCAAGAATTCGCGCCGCAAGCGCGGCTATCGCGACGAGATCACGGTGCTGCGCATCACCGAGATCCTGACCAACGACAACAAGCCGACCATCGGTCCGCGGCCGAAGCGCGAGAAGCCGGTCGTGGCGGCGCCGGTCGATGGCGACGACGAGGCGCCGAGCAAGAGCGCAAAGAAAAAGGCCCCGGCCAAGAAGGCCGTTGCCAAGAAAACGGCGAAGCCTCGCGCCAAGCCCGATGCCAAGAAAGCGCCGGCCAAGAAGGCCGCGGCAAAAGGCAAAAGCGATAAAAAGTGAAGCGCGACAAAGTGAAGCGCGACACAAAGTGAAATGATTCCGTCAAGGAATTGAACTAGAGATCAGATAGAAGCTGGAGACGGGCCATGGCTCACAAAAAAGCAGGCGGTTCATCGCGTAACGGTCGTGATTCGGCGGGCAAGCGCCTTGGAATCAAGACCTATGGTGGCGAGCACGTGATCCCCGGCAACATCATCGCGCGTCAGCGCGGCACCACCTGGCATCCCGGCCTTAATGTCGGCATGGGCACTGACCATACTTTGTTCGCCAAGGTCGAAGGTCATGTTGAGTTTCGTGCAAAAGCCAACGGCCGCACTTTCGTATCGGTTATTCCGATGACGGAGGCTGCGGCCGAGTAAACGGTGGATAGATGAGTCCGCCGGGTCCTGTTGAACCGGCGGAGCTCCAGAGGGCTCTAAGGGGAGGCGGGAAAACCGGCCTCCCTTTTTTATTTCGCCTGTTCCGCAAAAACGAACCCCGGTTTTGCGACCAGAACATGCGCGATAGTCCAAGAGCTGCGTCACAGGAGCCCGACATGTTGCAGGATATCCCCACTCCGACACTGCGTGAGGCGAGTAGCTGCGTCCTCGAGACCGAACGGCTGATGCTGCGCAGGCCGACNCTCGNGGACGTAAAAGCGATTGCGCGCCTCGCCAACGACCGCCGCATTGCGGAGAATACCCGCCGCCTGCCGCATCCCTATCTGCAGGACCANGCCGTGGAGTTCGTTCGTACGATGGCGAACGATCATCGCGCGACCGTGTTCCTGATCGAAAACAATCATGTGCCGATCGGCATGGTCGGCATCGANTGGCGCGCGCCGGAGGCCCCGGAACTCGGCTANTGGCTCGGCGTCGAGCATTGGGGCCAGGGTTTTGGCACCGAAGCGGCGCGGGCGACGATCGATTTCACCTTCGAGGAATTCGACATCGAGCACCTGATCTCCGGCGCGCGAGTCACCAATCCGACGTCGCGCAACATCCTGGAGAAATGCGGCTTCCAGTGGAGCGGCGTCGAGCTGCATCGCTTCGAGGCGCTGGGGTCGTCGACACCGGTCGATTGCTTCAGGCTGTCGCGCAGCGTCTGGTCGTCGCTGAAGAACTGGAACAGCTCGACGCGGCATAAACGCTAGCGCTCGGCAGCGTATCGTCGTTCCCGCGCATGCGGGGACGACGCGGGTGTTTACACCGGCGGACTGACCACCGGCTCTTCACGCCCCAATTCCCGCTCGCGCAGGAAAATGTAAAATCCGGCGCCGATGATGATCGCAGCACCCACGATCGTCGCGATCGATGGCACGTCGCCGAACACGGCGTAGCCGAACATCACGGCCCAGATAATCATCGAATACTGATACGGCACCACGACCGAGGCCGGCGCGAGTTTCAGCGAGCGATTGCCGCACAATAGCGCGCAGACCGAGATGCAGCCGGCCACGGCAAAGAAAACCAGGCTTCCCGGCGTCGGCGTGATCCAGCCGAACGGCGCCAGCACCGCGCCGAAGGCGAACGTGCCCATGAACTGCACCGAGGCCAGCACGATGTCCGGCGTCGCGCGCAACGAACGCGTGATCAGCATCAGCACCGCAAACGTCATGCTGCCGGCAAGCGCGATCATCGCCGGCCAGCTGATGGTCTGCGCCGAGGGACGCAGCGCGATCAGCACGCCGCAAAATCCAATCAGGACCGCGCTCCAGCGCCGCCAGCCGACCTGCTCGCGCAGCANAATCGCCGACAGCGCGGTGACGAAAATCGGCGCCGCCAGGTAATAGGTGATGACGTCGGCCAGCGGCAGATACACCGTTGCGAGGAAGAACGCCGCGACCTCCAGGGTCGACAGGATGGCCCGCAACAGCTGCAGCCACGGCCGCTGCAGCCGCCAAAATTCCTGACGGCCGCGCCAGATCAATGGCGACAGCACGATCAGCGCCGCGGCACCGCGCAGCAACAGCAATTGCCCGACCGAATAGGTCGCGACGATGAATTTGCCCAGCGCGTCGCCGAACGAGAACATGAAGACCGCCAGCACCATCAATCCGATGCCGGCGAGGCGCGCGGAGCGCTGGTCGGTGGTGATCGATATCTTCGCGAGGAAATTCATGTGTGACTATCTGAGAGAGGCGAGGCAGCCTTCGCGCTTATCAGGTAACCGAAAATCTTTCTCCCGTCATTCCGAGATGTGCCCATTGGCGCAGGCCCGGAATGACGGATCATATTGCCGCCACAACACCTCTGCGGTACCGGTACCCCAGCAGCTTTTCTCGCAGGATATCCGCCATGATCGAGTTCGATCCCGCGCAGCATCGCATGGTGCCGGACCAACGCTGGTTTGAAGACTTCGTGCTGGGCGAGCGCTTTGTCATTCCCAGCCGCACCATGACGACGGCGGTATTCGGCGCATTTCAGGCGGCGAGCGGCGATACCCATCCCGTGCATTACGACGTCGAATATTGCCGCGCCCGCGGCATGCCGAACCTGCTGGCGCATGGTTTCCAGACGCTGATCCACACCGCACCGGGCAGCGGAATGTTCCCCTTCATGGTGGAGGAATCGCTGGTCGGCTTTCTCGAACAGTCGAGCCGGTTCGTAAAGCAGGTGTTTGCCGACGACACGATCTATCCGGCGCTCGAAGTGACGGAGTTGACGCCCGGCCGCAGCACCGGCGTGGTGGCGTTGCGCAGCACCGTGTTCAATCAGCGCCGTGAATTGGTGCTGGAAGGATTGCAGAAATATCTGATCCGCCGGCGAACCGCCGAGCGATAACGGCGCGCCGGGCGGAGGCCGCGCCCAAGGCCTCAAAAAGGCCCATAAATTAGGGCTTTTTGCCGATTTATCGCATCTAAAGGTTGTCGCATCCGCGCCCCTGCGATACGGGTAGGCCATGAAATTCCTTGACGAGGCAAAGGTCTATATCCGCTCAGGCGACGGCGGCAACGGCTGCGTGGCGTTTCGCCGCGAGAAGTATATCGAGTTCGGCGGACCGAGCGGCGGCAATGGCGGCCGTGGCGGCGACGTCGTCATCGAAGTGGTCGATGGGTTGAACACGCTGATCGACTACCGCTATCAGCAGCACTTCAAGGCGCAGAAGGGCACCAACGGCATGGGCAAGGACCGCCATGGCGCCAACGGCAAGCCGATCGTGCTCAAGGTGCCGGTCGGAACGCAAATTTTCGACGAGGATCGCGAAACCCTGATCCACGATTTCACCACCCTGGGCGAAAAGTTCGTGCTCGCCCAAGGCGGCAATGGCGGCTTCGGCAACGCGCATTTCAAGTCGTCGACCAACCGCGCGCCGCGCAACGCCAATCCCGGCCAGGTCGGCGAGGAGCGCTGGATCTGGCTACGGCTCAAACTGATCGCGGACGCCGGCCTGGTCGGCCTGCCCAACGCCGGCAAGTCGACATTCCTCTCGGTGGTCAGCGCCGCCAAGCCGAAGATCGCCGACTATCCCTTCACCACACTGCACCCGCAGCTCGGCGTGGTCGATGTCGACGGCCGCGAATTCGTGCTGGCGGATATTCCAGGATTGATCGAAGGCGCACATGAGGGCGCTGGCCTCGGCGACCGCTTTCTTGGCCATGTGGAGCGCTGCCGCGTGCTGCTGCATCTGGTGGATGCGACCTGCGAACATGCCGGAAAGGCCTACAAGACGGTGCGGACCGAGCTTGACGCCTATGCGGGAGACCTGGTCGACAAGATCGAAATCGTCGCACTCAACAAGATCGACGCGGTGACGCCGGACGAATTGAAGAAGCAGAAAGACCGGCTGAAACGCGCGGCGAAGAAAACGCCGCTATTGATGTCGGGAGCGACCGGCGAAGGCGTGAAAGACGCATTGCGGGCGCTGGTCGAGGTGATCGGCGAAGCCCCGGTCTCGGTCAAGGCCAAGGGCGCGGCGCGGGCCGAGCCCTGGGCCCCGACGACGATCCCGCAAGGCTGAATGGCAAGGCGGGCTTTTTAAGCCCGACTTGCGCTCGTTTCGCCCGGCTGCAAAACTCCAATCTCCTTCCCGCAAACTTCGCATCATCCGACGGCATCCATGGCCCGCCCGCACTTGAAAAACTTTCGCCGCATCGTGGTCAAGGTCGGCTCATCGCTGCTGATCGACGCCAAGGCCGGCGAAGTCCGCACCTCGTGGCTCGCAGCGCTGGCCGCCGACCTCGCCAAGCTGCATGGCGAGGGACGTGAGCTGTTGATCGTATCGTCCGGTTCGATCGCGCTGGGCCGCAGCCGCCTGAAACTGCCGCGCGGCACCTTGAAGCTCGAGGAAAGCCAGGGCGCGGCCGCGGTCGGACAGATCGCGCTGGCGCGAATCTGGTCGGAGGTGCTGGGACATCACGGCATCGGCGCCGGGCAGATCCTGGTGACCCTGCAGGACACCGAAGAGCGCCGCCGCTATCTCAATGCGCGCTCCACCATCGCCAAGCTGCTGGAATGGCGCGCGGTGCCGGTGATCAACGAAAACGACACCGTCGCCACCAACGAAATCCGCTACGGCGACAATGACCGCCTCGCCGCGCGCGTCGCCACCATGACGAGCGCGGACCTCCTGGTCCTGCTGTCGGATATCGACGGCCTCTACGATGCGCCGCCCGGCGGCAACCCGAATGCGAAACTGATTCCGATTGTNGAGTCCGTGACCTCGGAAATCGAAGCGATGGCGGGCGGCGCGGAATCCGAACTGTCGCGCGGCGGCATGCACACCAAAATCGAGGCCGCGAAAATCGCGACCACATCCGGCACCCATATGCTGATCGCCTCCGGCAAGATCGAGCATCCGCTGCAGGCGATCGCAGATGGCGGGCGCTGCACCTGGTTCTTGACGCCGGCCAATCCCGTGACCGCGCGCAAGCGATGGATCGCCGGCTCGCTGGAGCCGAAGGGGACGCTGACCATCGACGCCGGCGCGGTGAAGGCCCTGCGCGCCGGCAAGAGCCTGTTGCCGGCCGGGGTGATCCGGATCGACGGGCAATTCGCCCGCGGCGATGCGGTGGTGGTGCGAGGCCCCGACAGCCGCGAGGTCGGCCGCGGCCTTGTCGCCTACGATGCCGAGGACGCCGACAAGATCAAGGGCCGCTCGTCGCCGGATGTGATGACGATCCTCGGCATCTCCGGACGCGCGGAAATGATCCACCGCGACGATCTCGTGGTCGGCCCGGGCGGCGCATTGTCGCCGAACTAGGCCAATGGCGGAGCGGGCAAAGGTTGCTGTCGCCCGGTCATCGCACCCCAGCGATGCCCCTTCGGCACCTCGCGAAACACGGATTTTCGTGCTAGGATATGGCCTTAACAAAAAGCTGGAACCGCCATGACCGCGCCGCTGAAGGCCATCGACGGAAACGCCGATTTGCCCGCCCTGATGACCGACCTTGCGACCCGCGCGCGCGCCGCCGCGCGGGTGCTGGCGCTGGCATCGCCCGCACAGAAAAATCGCGCGCTCGATGCGATGGAGCACGCCATCCGCGCCCATGCATCGGCGATCCTCGCTGCCAATGCCGAGGATGTCGCGGAAGCACGTACGGGCGGCGCCAGTGCCGCCTTCATCGATCGGCTGACATTGACGCCGTCGCGAATCGAGGCGATGGCGGACGGCATCAGGACGGTGCGCGATATCCCCGATCCCGTCGGCGTCGTGACCGAGAGCTGGCAGCGTCCGAACGGCATGACCATCGAGCGCGTGCGCGTGCCGCTCGGCGTTGTCGCCGTGATTTTCGAAAGCCGCCCCAATGTCGCCGCCGATGCCGGCGTGCTGTGCCTGAAATCCGGCAATGCGGTGATCCTGCGCGGCGGCTCGGACAGTTTCCGGTCCTGCCGGACGATCCACGGCTGCCTGGTGCAGGGATTGCGCGACGCCGATCTGCCGGAGGCTTCCATCACGCTGGTGCCGACCCGTGACCGCGCCGCGGTGGGCCTGCTGTTGAGCGGATTGAACGGCGGCATCGATGTGATCGTGCCGCGCGGCGGCAAAAGCCTCGTCGCGCGCGTCGAAGCCGAAGCACGGGTGCCGGTGTTTGCGCATCTGGAAGGCGTCAATCACGTCTATGTCGATCACGCCGCCAACCTGGAAATGGCGAAATCGATCGTGCTGAACGCCAAGATGCGGCGGCCCGGGGTCTGCGGCGCCGCCGAAACCCTGCTGGTCGATCGTGCCGGTGCGACGGCTACTCTCAAGCCGCTGGTCCAGATGCTGATCGATGCCGGTTGCGAGGTGCGCGGCGACGATGCCGTGCAGCGCACGGATGCCAGAGTAAAGCCGGCCACCGACGAAGACTGGGACACCGAATACGAGGATGCGATCATCGCCGCGAAAGTGGTCGACGGCATCGACGAAGCGATCGCGCATATTCACCACCATGGCTCGCATCACACCGATGCGATCGTGACCGACGACGCCGAGGCCGCCCGCAAATTCCTCAACGAGGTCGATTCGGCGATCGTGCTGCACAACGCATCGACCCAGTTCGCCGATGGCGGCGAATTCGGTTTCGGCGCGGAAATCGGAATTGCCACCGGGAAATTTCACGCCCGCGGCCCGGTCGGCGCCGAGCAGTTGACCAGTTTCAAATATCGCGTCCATGGCACCGGGCAGACACGGCCGTGAGCACCAAAGCGTTTTTACGCGAAGCGAGAACCGGCGCGCGCAAGGGGCACCACTAATTGAAGCCAGCTTTGGTCGCGCCGCCGTCTGCCGCGCAAATCCTTCCGCTCCATACCAGCGGCATGCGGATCGGCCTGCTCGGCGGCTCGTTCAATCCGCCGCATATCGCGCACCGCGCCATCAGCCTGTTCGCGATCAAGCGGCTGAAACTGGACCGCGTATGGTGGCTGGTGTCGCCGGGCAATCCATTGAAGGATCATGCAGCCTTGCACGATCTCGACGAACGCGCCGACGCCGCGCGCCGAATGGCAAACGATCCGCGCATCGACGTAACCTGTCTCGAAGCTGTCATCGGAACGCGATATACTGCAGACACGATTACATATCTGCGCCGCCGCACTCCCGGCTTGCGCCTGGTCTGGATCATGGGCGCTGACAATCTCGCGCAATTTCATCGCTGGCAAAACTGGCGGCGCATCGCATCCGAGGTTCCGATCGCGGTGATCGACCGGCCGCCACAAAGCTTTCGCGCGATGGCCGCACCGGCGGCCCAAGCGCTCGGCCGCTACCGCCTGCCCGAAAATCAGGCCGTCAGCCTCGCCGACCAGCGCGCGCCGGCCTGGGTCTTCCTCACCGGGATGAAATTGAACCTGTCGTCGACCGGTCTGCGGAACCCGGACGGCAGCTGGAAGGCAAAGAAGTGACAGGACGGACGCACTGGAATGTTGAAACCGTTAACCCCACATGCGTAGTATAAGCGGCGGGCGTCAGGATTCGGCGCTCGCGATACAGTGAAAGGAATGGTCCCTGGCCACATCTGTATTGTCCAAGTCTGTTTTACCCAAAACGCGTAAAACATCGACACAAGCTGCGGCCTTGAAGGCGCAACCCGACGCCGACAAGACCCTGAATATGATCCTCTCCCGCCTCGACGATATGAAGGCGGAAGAAACGGTCACCATCGACCTTCGCGGTAAATCTGCATTCTCCGACTACATGATCGTCACTTCGGGCCGGGCCAACCGGCACGTCGGCGCGATTGCGGAAAATGTCGCCAAGGGTCTCAAGGAAACCGGAATCAAAAGCATCCATGTCGAGGGCCTGCCCAACTGCGACTGGGTGCTGATCGATTCCGGCGATGTGATCGTGCATGTATTCAGACCCGAAGTGCGCGAGTTCTACAATCTGGAAAGATTGTGGACGCAGAGCCCGATGGCGGCGAAGGTGATCTAAGGCCAGCCGGCCGGTGAAACCCGGCTGAGCGGATGGCAATATGGATCGCGCATTCGCGATCAGAATGCGCGCGCCGTAATTGATTTAACGCATGTTCTGCGGCAAACCGGCTTTCCCTTCGGATCCAGTCCGAGGCATGCCTGGCCCGGAAAAATGCCCTGATGCGCCTTATCGTCATTTCAATCGGCCGGCTGAAACAGGGCCCGGAGCGGGAACTGGCCGAACGCTACCGCGAACGCTTCGACGACATCGGCCGCAAGCTCGGCTTTCGCGGCCTCGAGATTCACGAAATTCCCGAAAGCCGCGCCCGCGACGCGGCAACCCGGATGACGGAGGAAGCGGCGGCGATTTCAGCCGCGATTCCCGATAAATCCACCCTGGTGGCGCTCGACGAGCGCGGCGACAATCTCGACAGCGCCGCATTTGCCCGGCATCTTGGCCGCTGGCGGGACGATCAGGTCGCCAACACTATTTTTGCAATTGGCGGCGCGGACGGACTTTCGCCCGATTTGCGGCGCAAAGCGAAGCTTGGCGTTGCGTTCGGCTCTGCGACCTGGCCGCATCAAATGGTTCGCGTCATGCTTCTGGAACAGATTTATCGGGCCGCGACCATTTTGTCGGGCCATCCTTACCACCGCGGCTAAGCCAGCGTGCTGGGGAAGCAACGAAAGCAGTGATTCGGATTCGATGCAGCCAGATCGAAACATTCCATCGCTCCCTGACGCCGTCCGCCGCGGTCAATCGGCTTCGGTCCGTATTCCGCTTTCCATCGCCCTGTTGTCCGCAGGCTTTGCCGGCATGTGCCTTTTGCCCGCGGCAGCGCAGGTTGCCGAATCGACGCCGCAGACGACGGCCGTCTCGCCGGACGCCATCAAGCAGCGCGAGCAGGAACTCGAGGCCGCCCGCGCGCAGCAAAAAGGTGCCGCCGAATTGCAGCAGAAGCTGGCGATCGGTATCGCATCGATCGGACAGGATCGCAGCAAACTCAATCAGCAACTGATCGACATCGCAGCCCAGGTGCGCAGCGTCGAGACCCGAATCGGCGACGCCGAAGCGCGGCTGCGCCCGCTCGACAGCCGCGAGCAGCAGATTCGCGGCTCGCTTGATTCGCGACGTTCGGAGATTGTCGAGGTGCTGGCCGCGCTGCAACGCGCAGGAAGGCGCACGCCGCCGGCCTTGCTGGTTAGGCCCGAAGATGCGCTGCAATCGCTTCGCACCGCCATGCTGCTTGGATCGGTGGTGCCCGAATTGCACGCGCGCACGCAAAAACTGGCCGACGACCTCGGCGAGCTGGTTGCGCTTCGCAAGAACATCGCCACCGAGCGCGACCAGCTCGCGGTTGACCGCGACAAGCTCAAGAACGACCAGACCCGGCTCGCCGCGCTCGTCGACGAACGGCAGCGGCAGCAAAGCTCGATCGAAAAGGACATGGAGGCGGAAGGCGCGCGCGCCATCTCGTTGTCCCGGCAGGTCGACAGCCTACAGGGCTTGATCGCCAAAATGGAGCAGGATTTGAAGAGCGCGGCCAAAGCCGCCGCAACCGCCACTCTGCAGGGAACCCCGGCCGCCCCAAATGGCAGGCCGAATCCGGGGGCTCTCAAGGACCCCGCCCGGATAAGCCCGGCGATTGCGTTTGCGTCCGCCAGGGGATTATTCGCGCTGCCGGTTAATGGCGTCAAGATTCGCGAATTTGGCGGTTCCGATGGTGCTGGTGGCGTAGAAAAAGGCATTTCCTTGGCAACCCGGGCCGGAGCCCAGGTCACAACACCGTGTGACGGCTGGGTGGTTTACGCCGGGCCGTTTCGCAGCTACGGACAACTCTTGATCCTCAATGCCGGTGGCGGGTATCATGTACTGATCGCCGGGATGGAGCGAATTTCGGTCAACATCGGCCAGTTTGTACTGACAGGGGAGCCGGTCGCGACCATGGGGACGAAATCCCAGGTGGCATCCATCCTCGCTGCCAACGCGAGCCAGCCCGTACTCTATATCGAGTTCCGTAAGGACGGCNCTCCAATTGATCCAGGCCCATGGTGGGCCGCAAACGAAGGCGAAAAGGTTCGCGGATGATGCGCAAGACTTCTGTAATTCTGCTGAGCGCCGCCACCGGCGCAGCACTGACGTTGTTCGTGACCCAGCCACGTTCGGTACTGATGGGATCGAGCGCGCGCGCTGCNACGTCGGACACCTATCGCCAGCTTAATTTGTTCGGCGACGTGTTCGAGCGGGTCCGCAGCGACTATGTCGAGAAGCCCGACGACAGCAAGCTGGTCGAATCCGCGATCAGCGGCATGCTGTCCGGCCTCGATCCGCATTCCAGTTACATGGATGCCAAGAGCTTCCGCGACATGCAGGTGCAGACCCGCGGTGAATTCGGCGGGCTCGGCATCGAAGTCACGATGGAAGATGGATTGATCAAGGTGGTTTCGCCGATCGATGATACGCCGGCATCGAAGGCCGGCATCATGGCCAACGACATCATCACCAATCTCGACGACGAAGCCGTGCAGGGCCTCACGCTCAATCAGGCCGTCGAGAAGATGCGCGGCCCCGTCAATACCAAGATCAAGCTCAAGATCATCCGCAAGGGCCAGGACAACCCGATCGACGTCACGCTGGTACGCGACAACATCCGCGTCCGTTCGGTGCGCGCGCATGTCGAAGGCGACGACATCGGCTATATCCGCATCACCACGTTCAACGAGCAGACCACCGAAGGCCTGAAGCGTGAAATCGGCAATATGCAAACTCAGATCGGTGACAAGCTGAAGGGCTACGTCATCGACCTGCGCAACAATCCCGGCGGATTGCTGGAAGAGGCGGTAACGGTCTCCGATACGTTCCTCGAGCGCGGCGAGATCGTTTCGACCCGCGGCCGCAACGCCGAGGAAACCCAGCGCCGCACCGCCCATCCGGGCGACCTGACCAAAGGCAAGCCGGTGATCGTTCTCGTCAACGGCGGCTCGGCATCGGCGTCGGAAATCGTCGCCGGCGCGCTGCAGGACCACAAGCGGGCAACCCTGGTCGGCACCCGCTCCTTCGGCAAGGGATCGGTGCAGACCATCATTCCGCTGGGCTCCGGCAACGGCGCGCTGCGTCTGACCACCGCGCGCTACTTCACCCCGTCGGGCAAGTCGATCCAGGCCAAGGGCATCGTTCCCGATATCGAGGTGCTGCAGGACGTGCCGGACGAGTTGAAGTCGCGGACCGACACCAAGGGCGAAGCCTCGCTGCGCGGCCATCTAAAGTCCGAGGGCGACGAAAAGACCGGTTCGCAATCCTACGTGCCGCCGGACGCCAAGGACGACAAGGCCTTGAAGATGGCTGACGATTTGCTTCACGGCGTCAAGGTCAACGCCAGCGCGCCGGCCAGCGGCGACAAGGCTGCGGTCGACAAGGCGGCAATCGACAAGCCCGCGACCAAGGAAGCCAACTGACAAGCCGGTTTTCGCGATAGACCGGGTTTGACCAAAGGGCGGCCTTCGGGCCGCCTTTTTGCTGGATGATCCGGACAAGGTGGCGGTTGCCTTTGCCGCGGCCTTGCCCCGCCGTGGTATCGTCCTCGCGATTGATTCGGGGAGGTCCATGGCAGAGACGGCCGACGATCTGAGCACACCGCTCGGGCAGGAGATGGCGCAGCGCAAGCGCCGCTACCGGTTGCCGTTTACCGGAATGCAGGCACTGGCCGTGCTGCTCGGCCTGTTTCTGGTGGCTTTCGCGGGTTTCGCCATCTTCAACGACAACCCGCTGGGCGGCGAGCCGAACAAGCGCATTGCGCTGCCTCAGGCAGGCCCGGACGAAAAGCTGGCGTCCCCCGCCACGTCCGAGCCGGACGCAAAACCCGCAGCCAAACAAGCCGCACCGATCGACCAAAAGACCGTCACCATCATCGACGGCTCCAGCGGCGCGCGCCACGACGTCCTGATTGGCGGCGATGCCGCGGATAAAACCGCGGATAAGGCCGATGGCGATCCGCCGGCCGCGATGATGGCTGGTATCGATCAGCGCCTGCTTGAAAAATCGCGCTATGGCATGATTCCGGTGGTCGCCGATGGGCTGAAGCCTTTCACGGCCTACGCCGCCGAGGCCGACCGCGCCAAGGCGGCAAAAATGCCGGTTGTCGCCATCGTGGTCGGCGGACTTGGCGTCGGCGCTGCCAAGACCACCGACGCCATCATGAAACTGCCGCCCGCGGTGACGCTGGCGTTTACGCCTTACGGGTCGGATCCGGCCAAACTGGCCGAACGGGCGCGCGCGCAACGCCACGAAATTCTGCTGCAGATACCGATGGAGCCGTTCGATTATCCCGACAACGACCCCGGCCCGCAAACCTTGCTCACGACGCTGGACACCGAGCAGAATCTCGACCGCCTGTACTGGCACCTCAGCCGCTTCCAGGGCTATGCCGGGGTAGCGAACTTCATGGGAGCNCGCTTCGTCGTTACCGACGCCGTGATGCAGCCCATCGTTCGCGAGGCCGCCAAACGCGGACTCGGCTATCTCGACGACGGATCGGCGCCGCGCAGCGTCGCCTCCTCATTGGCGGCAGGACTGTCGATGCCTTTCGCCAAAGCCGATTTCAGCATCGACGCCGTACCAACCGCCGTGGAGATCGACCGGGCTCTCGCAAGGCTTGAAGGTCTGGCGAAGGAACGTGGTTTAGCCGTCGGCGTCGCCTCGGCATTGCCCATTTCGATCGAGCGGATCAGCGCCTGGACTAGGACGCTTGAGAGCCACGGCGTCATGCTCGTGCCATTGACCACCGCTATGCTTAAATTAAAATCGAGTTGACGCTTTTTCCGCCAAGACCTGCACTCTCAAGACCTGCACTCTCAAGACCTGCACTCTCAAGACAAGTGCTCGCAAGATATGCGCTCGGACATGATCCGGGGATCGACCGCGGTTTTGCTTCGGAACTAAACTACTTTCACAAACAAGTTTACGCAGATAGCATGGCCTGATCTGCCGTAGAATAAAATACTCTAGGGCAAGTTTGATTGCTGCATTTTCGCAACATCGAGCCTCGCCCGCCTGTGCGAGAGTTTAGAAGTTCTTTCCTTTTCGCTGCGGGTCCGTCAAGAAAATTTCTGAGCCTAAACCACGCCAGAATCGTACATTCTGGTGTCCTTTCGAATCCGGAATTCGTTACTAAATAGCGAGAGGTGGCGGGGTGGCGCCAACTTCGGGTCCGAAAACGCCAGATCAGTCCGAATGACCACAAGAGGCTTTGACGGAATGACGCGTTACGAAGACCTGCCCTATCGGACCTGCGTCGGCATGATGCTGATCAACGCAGCCGGGCTGGTCTTCATCGGTCGCCGCGCCGGTGGCATTGAACACGTCGATGAATCTCATGTTTGGCAGATGCCGCAGGGTGGTGTCGATCCCGGCGAGGATACTTGGGAGGCCGCCAAGCGCGAACTGTATGAGGAAACCAGCGTGCGCTCGGTCGAAAAGCTCGGCGAGGTCGGGGACTGGCTGATTTATGACATTCCACGCACCGTTGCCGGGCGCGCCTGGAAGGGTCGCTACCGCGGCCAACGGCAGAAATGGTATGCGGTTCGCTTTACTGGCGAGGACGCCGAGATCAATGTCGAGAGCCCCGGCGACGGCCACAAGGCGGAGTTCGTGAACTGGCGCTGGGAGCCGATGAGGAACCTTCCCGACCTGATCGTTCCGTTCAAGCGGCCGGTCTATGAGCGTGTGGTGAAGGAATTTTCCAAGCTCGCGGGCAGCTGATCCCAAGATGACAGACGGCAAGCCCTATCGGCCCAATGTGGGCATCGCGCTGTTTAACGCTTCCGGTCAGGTCCTGATCGGCCGCCGCTTCAGGGACGACGGACCGGAAATCATTCTTCCGGGTCTCGAGTGGCAGATGCCACAGGGCGGCATCGACGCCAATGAGGATCCGCGCGATGCGGTGATGCGCGAATTGTGGGAAGAGACCGGCATCGTGAACTCCAATTACCTCGGCGAAACCGACTGGCTGACTTACGAATTTCCGCCGTTCGGCGCCCCGGCGTCGCACCGGCTTGCGAAATTCCGGGGCCAGCGCCAGAAATGGTTCGCGTTGGGTTTCACCGGACGCGATGATGAAATCGATCCGTTGACGCCACGCAACGGTCAACCGGCGGAATTCGACCGCTGGCGATGGGAACGGCTCGACCACGTCGCCGATCTCGTAGTGCCGTTCAGGCGCGAGGTGTATCGAACGGTGGCCCGGCATTTTGCCGAATTCGCAATTCCCGCCAATCCGTCCTCCCCGCGCAACGGCCGTTGACGCTGGAGGTGCGGGCATAGCGAGCCTCGAAGGATGAGAGCCACGGGGCCGTCGCCGCGATCTTGCGTTTCATGAAAGCCAGCCCCGCACAACGGTCTATCGCTAAAGAATGCCGTCGGAAGTCCCCGGCCGCAACCGGGTTCCGGCGTCGGTCGCGCCGCTGTGGATGCTGGGTCTATTCGGATTCTGTTGAAAGTGCCCGGGCGTCGAAGTTAATGCATCGCCGTCGAATTGAGCTGGCTCTGGATGCTCTTGAAATGATCGATCCGCTCGACCGCGCGGTCGAGTTCAGAGCCTTCCTTCTCGGCAAGCTTGGTTTCCATGTCGGAAATCGTGTCGGCGAACCTGGCCCGATCGAGGTCCTGCATCGAGGTCGCAACATCGGCGAGCACGGTGAGGCCCTTGTCGGAAACTTCCGCCAGGCCGCCGAGCACGATGATCTTCTGATGTGTACCGCCGGTCGTCACGGTCAGAATCCCCGGCCGGATCTTGGCCACCACCGGCGCATGTCCGGCGAGCACGCCGAAATCGCCTTCGGCGCCGGGAACGTCGACCTGATCTACTTCTCCGGAGAAGGCGAGCTTTTCGGGTGAGACGAGATCGAAGTGGAAGGTGGCCATGGTGGTCTCTACCTGCTTCACCTCTCCCGCTTGCGGGGGAGGTGGACCGGCGTAGCCGGTCGGGTGGGGGTATCTTCGGGAGAAAGCAAGAGCCCCCTCCCCGGCCCTCCCCCGCAAGCGGGAGAGGGAGTTTTCTTTAAGCGGCTTCGGCCGCGAGCTTCTTGCCCTTTTCGACCGCCTCTTCGATGGCGCCGACCATGTAAAAGGCAGCTTCCGGGAGATGATCGTACTTGCCTTCGCAGATAGCGCGGAAGCCCTTGATGGTGTCGGCGAGGTCGACGAACTTGCCTGGCGACCCCGTGAAGATTTCGGCGACATGGAATGGCTGCGACAAGAACCGCTCGATCTTGCGGGCGCGGGCTACCGCGATCTTGTCCTCTTCCGACAGTTCATCCATGCCCAGAATGGCAATGATGTCCTGCAGCGACTTGTAGCGCTGCAACACCTGCTGAACCATGCGCGCGGTCTGATAATGCTCCTCACCGACGATCAGCGGCGATAGCATGCGCGAGGTGGAGTCGAGCGGATCCACCGCCGGATAGATGCCCTTTTCCGAAATCGCGCGGTTGAGCACCGTGGTGGCGTCCAAATGCGCGAACGAGGTGGCCGGCGCCGGATCGGTCAAGTCGTCGGCCGGCACGTAAATCGCCTGCACCGAAGTAATCGAGCCCTTGTGCGTGGTGGTGATGCGCTCCTGCAGCGCGCCCATGTCGGTCGCGAGCGTCGGCTGATAGCCCACTGCCGAAGGAATACGACCTAGCAGCGCCGACACTTCCGAACCTGCCTGCGTGAAGCGGAAGATGTTGTCGATGAAGAACAGCACGTCCTGGCCCTGATCGCGGAAATGCTCGGCAACGGTCAGACCGGACAGCGCAACGCGCATGCGGGCGCCGGGCGGTTCGTTCATCTGGCCGAACACAAGAGCACATTTCGATTTGACGCTCGGATCGGGATTATGCGGATCGGCGTTGACCTTGGACTCGATAAACTCATGATAGAGGTCATTGCCTTCGCGGGTACGTTCGCCTACTCCGGCAAACACCGAATTACCGCCATGTGCCTTGGCGACGTTGTTGATCAGCTCCTGAATCAACACGGTCTTGCCGACGCCGGCGCCGCCGAACAGGCCGATCTTGCCGCCCTTGGCGTAAGGCGCCAGCAGATCGACAACCTTGATTCCAGTAACCAGAATTTCAGCCTCGGTGGCCTGGTCGGTATAGGTCGGCGCCTCCTGATGGATCGCGCGCATGCCCTCGGAAGCGATCGGACCGGCTTCATCAATTGGCTCGCCGATCACGTTCATGATGCGGCCCAGCGTGCCGGCGCCAACCGGCACCTGGATCGGGCCGCCGGTGTCGTTGACCTCCTGACCACGAACCAGACCTTCGGTGGTGTCCATGGCGATGGTACGCACGGTGGATTCGCCGAGGTGCTGCGCAACTTCGAGCACCAGCCGGTTGTTGCCGTTGGTGGTCGTAATGGCGTTCAGAATCGCCGGCAGATGGCCTTCGAACTGCACGTCGACGACGGCGCCGATGACTTGCGTGATGCGTCCGGTCTGATTGGCGGGTGTAGCCATGAAACTCTCTCCTTGAAGTCCGAAAACTAGAGCGCCTCGGCGCCGGAGATGATTTCAATCAGCTCCTTGGTGATCATCGCCTGGCGGGTTCGATTGTAAATCAGGGTCTGCTTGCGAATCATGTCGCCAGCGTTGCGGGTGGCATTGTCCATTGCGCTCATCTGTGCGCCGTAGAACGAGGCGTTATTTTCCAGCAATGCGCGGAACACCTGGACCGCGAGATTGCGCGGCAGCAAGCCGGTCAGAATTTCGTCTTCTTCCGGTTCATATTCGTAAGACGTCGCCGGACCGGCATTCGCGGCCTTGGCTTCCACCACCAGCGGAATGATCTGCTGCGCGGTTGGAACCTGCGAGATCACCGACTTAAAGCGCGAATAGAACAGCGTGCAGACGTCGAACTCGCCGGCCTCGAACCGCGCGATGACCTTGTTCGCGATGTCCTCGGCGTTGACGAAGCCGAGCTGACGAACCGAGCGCAATTCGATGTTTTCGACGATCTGCTTCTCGAAGTTGCGGCGCAACTGTTCAAATCCCTTACGGCCGACGCAGAAGAACTTGACCTCTTTGCCCTCGCTCATCAGCGCCAGCGCTCGCTCGCGGGCCAACCGCACGATCGACGAATTGAATGCGCCGGACAGGCCGCGCTCGCCGGTGCAGACCAGCAGCAGATGCACCTTGTCATTGCCGGTACCGGCGAGCAGCGCCGGCGCACCGGGCGAACCCGCGGCGGCATTGGCGATATTCGAAATCACCGTATCCATCCGCTCGGCATAGGGCCGCGCCGCCTCGGCGGCATTCTGGGCGCGGCGTAATTTAGACGCCGCCACCATCTGCATGGCCTTGGTGATCTTCTGCGTCGCCTTGGTTGAGGCGATGCGGACCCGCATGTCTTTAAGTGAAGCCATTGTTAGATCACCCCGGCGATCCGATCTTCGATCCGACCGCAAGCCCCTCTTTCGTCACGGCTGGCGCTGGGCCGGCCGTGACGGTGCATCAAGCAAACATTCCATCAAGCAAAAGTCTTGGCGTAACCCTCGACCACCGCCTTGAGCTTGGCGGCAGTATCGTCGTTGAGATCGCGGGTGTCGCGGATGGTGTTGAGGATGTCGACGTTCTTGCCGCGCAGCAGCGACAGCAGGCCATCCTCGAAGCTGCGCACCTTGGCAACCGGAAGCGCATCGAGATAGCCGTTGACGCCGGCATAGATCACCACGACCTGCTCTTCCATCTTCAGCGGCGAGAACTGCGGCTGCTTCAGCAGTTCGGTCAGCCGCGAGCCGCGGTTGAGCAAACGCTGCGTCGAGGCATCGAGATCGGAACCGAACTGCGCGAACGCCGCCATTTCGCGGTATTGCGCGAGTTCGCCCTTGATCTTGCCGGCGACCTTTTTCATCGCCTTGGTCTGCGCCGACGATCCGACGCGCGACACCGAAAGGCCGACGTTCACCGCGGGCCGAATGCCCTGGAAGAACAGGTCGGTCTCGAGGAATATCTGACCGTCGGTAATCGAGATCACGTTGGTCGGAATGTAGGCCGACACGTCGTTGGCCTGGGTTTCGATGACCGGCAGCGCCGTCAACGACCCCGCGCCGTGATCGTCGTTTAGCTTGGCGGCGCGCTCGAGCAGGCGCGAATGCAGATAGAACACGTCGCCAGGATAGGCTTCGCGGCCCGGCGGGCGGCGCAGCAGCAGCGACATCTGGCGGTAGGCGACCGCCTGTTTCGACAGATCGTCATAGATGATGACCGCGTGCATGCCATTGTCGCGGAAATATTCGCCCATGGTGCAGCCTGTGAACGGCGCGATGTACTGCATCGGCGCCGGATCGGAGGCAGTCGCCGCGACGATGATCGAATATTCCAGCGCGCCCTGCTCTTCCAGCACCTTGACGAACTGGGCAACCGTCGAACGCTTCTGGCCGATCGCGACGTAGACGCAATACAGCTTGATCTTCTCGTCGCTCTGCGCGTTGAGCGGCTTCTGGTTCAGAATGGTGTCGAGCGCGATCGCGGTCTTGCCGGTCTGGCGGTCGCCGATGATCAATTCGCGCTGGCCGCGGCCGATCGGGATCAGCGCATCGATTGCCTTGAGACCGGTCGCCATCGGCTCGTTGACCGATTTGCGCGGAATGATGCCGGGCGCCTTGACGTCGACCCGCTTGCGTTCGGACGACTGGATCGGGCCCTTGCCGTCGATCGGATTGCCGAGCGCATCGACGACGCGGCCGAGCAAGCCCTTGCCCACCGGAGTATCGACGATGGCGCGGGTGCGCTTGACGGTCTGGCCTTCCTTGATCTCGCGGTCGGCGCCGAAGATCACGATGCCGACATTGTCGGTTTCGAGGTTCAGCGCCATGCCGCGCGTACCGTTCTCGAACTCGACCATCTCACCGGCCTGGACATTGTCGAGGCCGTAGACGCGGGCAATGCCGTCGCCGACGGACAACACCTGTCCGACTTCGGAAACCTCAGCCTCCTGGCCGAAATTCTTGATCTGGTCCTTCAGGATCGCGGAAATTTCCGCGGCGCGGATGTCCATCAGCCTGCCTCTTTCATCGCGTGCTTGATCGAATTGAGTTTGGTGCGAAGCGAACTATCCACCATCCGGCTGCCCAGCTTGACCACAAGGCCGCCGATGATCGAGGGATCGACATTCACGTTGAGTGCGACGTCCTTGCCCGTCACCGATTTCAGGGCGGTCTTCAGGGCGTCGAGATTCTTGTCGCTGAGCGTTTCGGCAACGGTGATGTCGGCGGTCGCCTCGCCCTTGAACTTGGCTACCAAGGCGCGGAAAGCGCGAATCACGTCAGCCACCACGAACAGCCGGCGATTGGCGGTGAGAACTTTGAGAAATTTCGCGGAGATGCCGGAAATGCCGGCTTTATCGAGCACCGCCGCCAGCGCCCTTGACTGCGAATCAGCTGAAAACACCGGGCTGCGAACCAGCCGTTTCAAATCAGCGCTGTCAGCCAGCATGGCGCCGAACCTGTCGAGATCGGCCTTCACCGCGTCGATGGATTTTTCATCCCGCGCCAACTCGAACAAGGCCGTTGCATAACGGCCGGACACTCCCGAAACGGACGGATCTTCTGCAGCCACTGCGCGCTCTTTTTGCTGTCAAATTCGCAAGGGAAAAACCGTCGCCACAATGCGGCGCCTAGCGATCCAAGCCCTTGGAATTCAAGCGGGACTTCGATTTTCGACCGACACGAGCTGTATCGGCAACGTTAAAATCGCGGCTTTGCTAACATAGCAAGAGCGCAGGTGCAACATGACGACAAGGGCTGGCGATGCCTTCTCGCATGTCGTCATTTGCCCTCATCGCAACGCTTCTCGAAGGGCGATTTGCGGCGATCCCCGTCGTCGCGAACCCGGCTCGTGGTCCCGAACGCAACCGCTGGTTGGTCACCACGACGGTGTTCGTTCCCTCCCCCGATGCATAGCCGTCATGAGTTCTGCGCAGGAGGGCGGCATCCGCACACCCGCCATTCGCCTTTCGTATTACTTGCGCGCATCTTGTCGCCACACACGAAGACTATATTCGTCGGTACTTTTACCTAATCGCCAAGTTAAAAACTGGTTAAAGTACAATAGCCGGTAACACCGGTCGATTAGCTGTCGGCAGTAACAAGATGTCTCAGTCAGGAACAAAATGAATTACTGCCGCGTTTACGCCGTATTAAGCCACCAAACGGCAATCGGACCAAACGGGGCGGGGGTTCCACTTGCCACATATGTGGCAATACTGCGTTGAGGGACAATTATTATGCTGACATCCAAGAATCCGGCGCGGGGGAATTCGCGCACGGCATTAGCGCTTTTCGCCGCAACCGTTCTG
>JGI24140J50213_10000293_pt1 | contig 23678 bp, 22 predicted proteins | sample BarGraIncu00222A_FD_50213 | JGI IMG/M metagenome (IMG submission 50213)
TATTTCATTCAATTAAGTGTAAAAGATTTGTAATCTGTTACAGCGTTAGCGATGAGTGTTTTACATAGGTTGCAGATTGCAAATCTGCAACAGCATAGCAAATAAGGCAGTAAGGCGGACAGTCATATAAAAAATATGTATTCGTTTAAGCAATTCCTCAAAATTACAAATTATCATAGACTTCCTTCAACTCTTTTTCACTTAAAAATAATGTGGTCAGGCATCGAAATCTAAAATAATGTCACTCATGCGGGAATAAAGAAAGGTGACAACACTTCGACAGGTTCCGTGACCACCAAGTTCGCCCCTGCATTTATAATTCAAGGTGGCTGCCACTGTTTTAGCATCTTAAAATATTTTCATTTTCGGAATTTAATGCATTATCTTTGATAGTGTGATTTTGAAAAACAACCGCATTTTTATACTGTTATTTTATTGATTTGTATTTTATTACTAATTTGAAGATTTTAAGACAGGATTTATTTATTTAAAACGCTACAAAGATGAAAAAGCATTTACTTGAGTTAACAGCAGCCATTTTACTGGCAATCATTTCAACGATCGGATTATCTGCATATGGAAACATAGGCCAGCAAAAACAACCTAATGCTGATTCACTAAAAGTGCATCTTGCAATGGTTCAATCCCTGGCAATGCAGGGAAAAAAAGCAGAAGCTTCTGGGATCTGCAACGATCTGATGCTAAACTATCCGGATAACAAAGAAAGTGTTCAGTATTGGATGATCATAAATACGAAAAGGACTCCCGCAGGGGAAATCGAAGCGATAAATAAATTAGAAGATCTGCAAAAACTGTATCCCAAAAACACCGGGATTTTGTTTTACAAGTTTTTTATTGAGGCGAAATACAAAAAGAATGAAGAGGCGCTGAAAGATTGTGAGTTGCTTTTAAAGTTACAACCTGATACGGCAATCAACTACGTGTGCAAAGGACAGGTGCTGGCTGCAATGAAAAATTACAAGGATGCCTGCAAAGCATTTGACAAGGCAACCAAACTCAATCCCAATCAGTTTGATACATGGGTCATGAAAGCAGGCGCCCAGGAGAAAGCCGGCAAACTTGATGATGCAATAGCCTCGATAAACAAAGCCATAGTGATGAAGCCGGAATACCCTGCAAATTATTATAACAGGGCTTGTTTTTATTCCTTAAAAGGTGACAAGGCCAAAACATTGGCAGACCTTAACAAAGCAATCGCAATGAATCCTACCTTTAAACAAACTGCCCTCAAAGATGAGGATTTCAAGAGCCTTTATGATGATGCGGATTTCAAGAAATTGATCGAATAAAGTTCGTTGGATTAAAGGACGGATGATCTTTTTAATGCCTTTAATTATATATAAATTTCATAGTCGATGATTTTTTGTTTCAATCTTTCGGCTAGAGCAGTGTTGGCTTCTTTTAATGATTCATAAATTATCATGGCCTCATTCAGATAGTTACGTCTCTTTTGCGAAGTCCAGGATTCAGAGGGCGGATTGAGGTTGTTGATTCTGTCGGCCATTTTAACCATCCAAATTTCGTGGGGCTGCTTAACAATCCGGCTAAGGCTGTCTTCCATCTGGATTGATTTGTGCAATTCGGGATTCTTTGAAAGCGAAAGTACTCCTTCGGCTACTTCTTTCCCATATTCACGTTCTATGTCTTCATAGGTGGTTGTGGTATCTTCTATCGTATCGTGCAGCGCACCACATTGAATGATTAAGTCGCCATCGTCCTTTCGTGTGATTACGGCCATGAGTTCTGCACACACGCCTGTAATGTGTGTGATGTAGGGTAATTCAGTACCGGAAATGGTTTGTCCGTTATGTGCACTGGCGGCATATTTAAATGCTTTATAGAATAAATCAGGTGACCAAAGTGTTTTCATCCTTATGGGTTTTAGTTTTAAAATCGCAGGTGAATTTAATAAATTTAGTGAGAAAAACGACCTTGAAAATTTAAAAGCTATGATTATCTTTCGGATGCTGAAATCAAGTGGCTGTTATAGTTTTAAAAAATATTTAAATGAATGAATTTAAGGAAATTAGTGATCTTCTGGTGAACTTTCGGGATGAAAGGGATTGGGAACAATTTCATAATCCGAAAGATCTTGCACTGGCATTGAGTGTTGAAGCCGGAGAATTGCTTGAGCTTTTTCTTTGGAAAGCTCCGGAAGATGCAAATCAGGATCGGATTAAAGAAGAACTTGCCGATGTGATGGCGTATTCTTTTTTATTGGCAGCTAAATATGATTTTGATATTAAACAGATAATGCTTGATAAGATTAAAAAGAACGGGGTGAATTATCCGGTCGAAAANGCAAAGGGTTCTNCGAAAAAATATAATGAATATTGAAAAACTTATAAATAATATGCATTATACAATGTCGTATTTTATTATTTGTTTACGATTTGTTCAGGATTGAAGAATATGAGTTTCGGATTTGAAGAAAATGCCGAAGGCATGAAATGATTATAGAAAAGAACATCAATCAACTTCCTGAACCCCGAAGGGGTGAAATAATTTAAAATGTAATGAATGTTGCACGTTAAGACAACGAAAAATCAATAAAAAAAAGGCGGTACTCGTGATGAGACAGCCTTTATAAAAATCGTTATATGAAAGCACTGTTTTTGACAGTGCTTTTTATGGGTGGATTAGTTGTAATTAACGGTAACTCCGAAACCAGTTGAGTTTGTGTATGTACCTGCTGCCTGACTTGCCTTAACATTCAGCGTTGCGCCAACGTTGATCGTTTGTTTACCTTCACCGCTAAGTGTTCCTGTTGTTCCGAGGTTATTGGTGAATGCATTGATAATCATATTACTTCCTGCACCTGAAATTACATAGTCATCAACAGGTAAAGTAATCGAGTAAGTGGAGTTGGCTAAACCAGTTACATTGAAAGATGCAACACTGACTGTTCCTGTAGTTGATGGGAGAGTTACTCCGCCGTTTGCAGATCTGTTACCTGCTGCATTTAAAATTACTTGTCCGGCAGTAGCACTTACAGAGAGGCTGCCAAAATTCATGTTTCCTGCAGTGGCGATTGCGATTGGAGTGATAATTGATGCAGATCCGGTTGCCGTTGCTGTTCCGGTAAGTGGAGGAGATACAGTTGCGAAACTTGAAAGTGATGCAATAACTGCGATTAATGTAATTAATTTTTTCATTTTTTTTAGTCTTAAATTTATACGGTTTTTAAAATTGTTATACTACGATTTGATTTTAAAACACATACCGTGCCAACTCACCTCTTTTAAAATTGAGCATATTGGACTTAAGGATTTTATATTTTTTACTACGCTGTATATCTGTCTATTAAAATACTACTTATAAATATTCCAAATATATTAAAAATCGAAATCAACACTTTATATAATGAATAATAACTGAAATTAATTTACAGAACGTAAAACATAAATGACATTAATGTAAATTTATTTTACAATGAGGTTTGTGTGATTTGATATTAGGCAAAAACCAAAGCTGGCCAAGAGATAAATCCCTCAACCAGCCTCTTAATCAAAAACAAAACTGCCGATCAAATAACAACTCAAATGTTTTTTTGTTTCTAAACTTTCGGGGGTTAAAACTTTTTAAAAGTTAGAATATTTTTCTTAACCACTAATTTGAACAGATTCGGCATGAACAGACAACAACTGGCTATACCTTTTAAACACTTTGAAGTCACAATATGTTAATAAATATATAATAACTTATGGTAATTGCCTAATAATTTTCATTTCAGTAATTTGTAATTTTGAAATCGGATTAAGTTTATAGTTATTTTTTAAAAATCATTCTTATGAAAAGAATTCGTCTGATTTTGTGCATCGCAGCACTTATTTTGTTTTCAATATCTTATGGCCAAAATGAAAAGTTTAAGGCCCTGTTTATTTACAATTTCACAAATTACATTGACTGGCCAGGTGGGGTTCGCGGGACTTTTGTAATTGCTGTTTATGGGGAATCGCCAATTATTGGTGAATTACAGGCTATATCAAAAATCAAAAAAATAAATGGTGCCTCCATTGATGTTAGAAAAGTAAGTACGGTTTCAGAAATAGGAAATTCCAATATTGTATTTGTGCCTTCAAACAAAAAAAAGGATTTGGGTGTAATAAGCCAGGCTTTGGCAGGTAAGCCGACATTAATAATTAGTGACGGTGCTTCGGGTGGATTTGGAATTAATTTTATTGAAGTCGACCAGAAACAGTCGTTTCAGATTTCGAAAACCAATATTGAAATGCACAAGCTAAAAGTGAATTCTTCATTGCTTTCCTTAGGTACACTTGTTAATTAATTATCTCGACATAGGGACAGGTCATGACCTGTAATGTAATCACCTTTTATTTCACTTCAACAAAAAAACTTGCCGGTCGTCATAAAATAGAAATTTTGTAATGAAAGGACCTTCTTCGATGACGGCTTTAATCGGTACTGCTTTTTGGGGTAAGTCAAAAACGAGTATGGTTTCGAGTGACTGTCCCAATTCGAGCCGGGCGTCTAAAGGGATCTGCTGGCCTTTTAGTTTTTCGAAAGCCTGTTGTGCTTCGATAGAATAGGGATATGAGTTTCCTTTTTGATCGATGATGTGGACTCTTGGCTCGGATGGTTTTTGTGCTATTCCCCGGGCATGGTTCGACATAGTGATGTGAAGGATGATGAATTGTCCGTGGGGTCTGATGAGTTGATCAGGGGTTCCGAGAGTAGCAGGTCTTTCAATGCCTGTAATAGTTGCACACCAGTCGTCGAAACAAACATCGGTGCCAAAGTGAACCGGTTTGTCGTTGCTGGCATAATAAAAGATGGACCACAGGAATGTGTAGGATAGAATGACAATAGCGAGTATTTTGGCGATTCTTAAAATTGATTTTCCTCTAAGTAGTTTTATGAACAGCTGGATAAACAATGCCAACAGGGTGATGACTGTCGCAAAAAATATGAGTGTTGCCATAGGAATTGCATTATTAAAATTCAACCTAATAAACCTTTACTTCCCATATTGCTGGAGTGCCTTCGAAAATGCGGATGCGGAGATATCTGACTTTTCCGATTTGAGATGCGACATGGGGTGAGCGGATGGTACGGGTCTTTTCTTCGGTGACGGTTTGCCATGTCTTGCCATCAAGGGATTTTTCGACTACAAAGGCGTGACCAAGTGACGGATGCGCAAAGAAGATATCGCAATGATCGAGGGTTTTGGTTTTGCCAAGATCGACCTGCCACCATTTCTCAGTGTCGGAAGGTGTTGCCCACCACTCGGTAAAGTTATCGTTGTCGACAGCATTTTTAGGACCGAAATTATGGGGTCGTGTGGGTAGAGTGTCGGGCAGATTATAGAAGAGTTCTGTCTTGATTTTGGTACTTCGACGGGCAGTGACTACGATTTGGTCACGTGAAGAAGATGCCGTGATCTCGTCGCGGGTGAGGTCCATGGATTTTGGCAAGGTGAGCGGGGCAAGAGGTCCAACACCAAAGTGATTGAGATTCATGAGTTGGATCGTTCCATCGGGATTGAACTCCATTTTGTTTGCATAGATTTGACGCGAAGTGCCGCCCATTCCATATTCGAGATATACAAAAATCCAGTTATCGGTGTTGTTGACGTTGAATGCAAAACCATGACCAGGGCCCCAAATGTATTGGCGGAGATTTGTCCAAAGGAGTACGTCGTTCTTGGGTGTTTCGAATGGGCCCAGAGGTGATTTGGTACTCATGGCATAACCGTATTGATAGTCAGCATATCCACCCATGGTATAAAAATAGTAGTAGATGCCTTTGCGTTTGATCATGAAAGGACCTTCAGAATAACCGGTATAATGTGTCGCGATAGTGATGGGTTCTCCGGAGATTTTTAATAGGTCTGGAGTGAGCTTAGCTGCTTTGCGTCGGCGCCAAAAGATATATCCCTGGCCATCGTCATCCAGAAATGGGCAACCATCAATATCGGGGGCGACCATAGAGTTGTGTTCTTTGCCAGTGAAGACTTCCGGGCCATTGGCAAAATGGAAAGGTCCTTCGGGTTTATCTGCTATAGCAACGTGTGTGACGCCTTCGGAAGTAAAATACATGTAGTATTTGCCATCTCTAAGAAGAACACGTCCCGGAGCCCAGAAGCGATTTTTAGACCAGTCTACACCAGGAAACGAAACACCTTCGAAGCTCCAGTTGACGAAGTCCTTGGATTTCCATACAACTGGGTTGCCGGAAAAGCTGAGGTCGGATTTGAGGTCACCTACATCGCTGGTAGCATATAAATAAAAGGTGTCGCCAAATTGAACTATTGTTGGGTCGGCAAGGTTGTCGGGAACGAGGGGATTATATAAGGTTTTCTGGGCGTGTGTTACCAGAGCAGTTATTAAAAGCAGTATCAAAAAGGCCGTGCGGTTCATAGTGTAGAATATTTTTGGTAAAGTTAAATGATTATGTTTTAGTAATAATGGGTCAATGCTAGTAAATAACCTACAAACGCTTCATCGCTTAGAAAGAAATGATCCTTGCGCCTAATCGGAGTCCAATAAATGAAAAATTATAACCCTGCTCGACTTGTGATTGATATCTGATCGACAGATCAATGTCTTTAGTAATGTTCATTCCAATTGCCGGGGTTAGTATAAATTTGGTATCCATTCCCGAAGAAGCTTTTAATCGAATACCGGACTGTAGACCCCCATAAAATTTGTCGGCAAAATAGTATTTGACACCTACAAGTCCATATATTAATTTCTTGTTTTGTATGGTACTACTTTTCTTATTTAATTCACTATAACCAATATTTAAGGAGAGGTCAAATGAATTTGAAATTCGATATTCTCCTAATGCGTCGACTCCGTATGCCAGATTATAATAATCTTTACCAGCATCCATTGGAAGGCCGACAATAGCGCCAACGCCGATTTTGATTGGCTTCTCATCATAGATCTGGGCTTTGACGGTTACTAAAAGAACTAATAAAACAACTACCAGGAGAAGGTTCTTTTTCATAATAATTCTCAATTTACAGGTTAAAGTGTTGTAACAGTTTCTCTGTTATTTGATTACAAATATAATAAAATAAAAAATGTTTTCTGAAAAAAAGTATGAATGAGATGTAGGGAGGCCCTTTTAATCATTACTTAATTAGTTTTAAGATTTATTTAACTGCTCTGTTCTGTTGTCCGGTTTATTGGAAAAGGTATATTTGCACGTAATGAATTTCTAAATTTAAAACATGATTACTTCAATGAAGAGTTCTCAATTATTCCGGATTTATCTGATCTTAATTCTCTTTTTATCGCTGAGTATTCAAACTATGCGGGCTCAACAGGACAACTGGACGCATTTCAGGGGAAGTAACATCAACGCGATTGCTAATGAAACGAAGGTCCCGTTGGTCTGGAACGACTCAACCAACATCATGTGGAAGACGGATATCGAAGGAAAGGGCTGGTCATCACCGGTTGTGTATGGCAACCAGGTATGGGTAACAACCGCAACTGACAACGGCAAACGGATGCTTTCAGTTTGTGTGGACATCAACACCGGGAAGAAAATCTATGATCTACTATTGTTTCAACCCGATACCATTCAATCGAAACATGCAATCAATACTTACGCTACACCAACCTGCTGTATCGAAGAGGGCTTTGTTTATGCCCATTTCGGGACTTATGGGACGGCATGTATCAACACTGCTAACGGTGACGTTGTATGGAAAAGAACGGACCTGAATTGTAAACATGCACAGGGTCCGGGATCATCGCCTATATTGTATAAAAATCTGCTGATTCTGGATTATGACGGTACTGATGTGCGTTATGTTGTTGCCCTGGATAAGAAAACAGGCAAAACGATCTGGAAAACTGACAGACCGGAAGATTTATATAAAGGAGAAGCCCCGATTGCCAGGAAAGCTTACATCACCCCTATCGTAATCAATGTGAAGGGTGAAGACCTGCTGATTTCATCGGCATCACCTGCATTATTTGCATATAATCCTGTTAATGGTAAGGAAGTATGGAGGGTTGTCAAGGGTCACGAGACAACTGTTGCAACGCCATTTATAGAAAATGGGGTGCTTTATTATTATTCGAGCTGGACGTCACCTCCTGAAGCTGTTGAGACAATGGTTGAATTAGTGGCTGTAAATCCAGTCGGAAAAGGTGATATCACCAAATCGAATATTCTTTGGAAAATGGAGTCACCAAAAGATCAGCTTAGTACGCCTGTGATTAAAGACGGAAGGATTTATACAGTGGATAATAAAAACCTGTTGATGTGTATTGATGCAAAAACAGGGAAACTGATTTATTCGTCGAAGTTGAAACAGAAGTATAATTCGTCACCAATATTTGCCGGGGGAAATGTTTATTTCACATCTGTAAAGGGAGAAACGATGGTGATTAAGCCTGGTGATAAGTTGCAGGTCGTGGCAGAGAATAAACTGTCGGGAGGTGAGGTTTATGCCACACCAGCTTTTGTAAGGAATTCGATATTATTCAGAACAGACAAGTATTTATATAGGATCGGGATGTAAGTCTAATATAATGTCACCCCTACGGGGCTAAAAATCAATGGATGTTCGTGTTACAATCATGACGTCCCTCTTGGACTAAAAAAAACAAAAAGGGTGGTCAAATGTGCCACCCTTTTTGATTAGACAAAATCCTGATGTATTATAAAGAAATGCCTAAACGTAATCCTACAAATGCACTGTTCCATCCATTCAGTGTAGCTGATTGATATTTCAGCGACAGATCAACCTTGTTAGATAATTTCATACCTATTACGGTGACCATGTAAATGCACTTCCGGAATTGCTTCCCGAAGCAAAAGATAGACCAGCCTCTAATGTACCATAGAATTGATCAGAAAAATAATATTTCCCACCGGCAAGTACAGGTACAAAACCTACATTACCATAACCATTTTTTCCATTAAAACTAACATAACCGGCATCCAGGATAAGTCCAAACTGAGATGCTACGGGGAATTCACCTTGAACATCTAATCCCCAGATAAGGTTTGTGTAAGGAACTTCATCACCTGATGGAAGGCCCATTGTAATACCAGCACTAAAAATAGGTTTAGAGTTTCTGTTTTGCGCATTTACAGAAACAGCAAGAACAGATAGTAAAACTATCAGGAAAAGTGTTTTTTTCATAATATAATATTTTAACGTTGAATTCGAGTAATAGATTTTCCATTAATCGATACAAAGGTAATTCAAATAATAGAAAAATGTTCTTTTATATACGAATATATAAATTATATTGTTTTGATTATGAATACTTAAGGAGATTTTAGAGTAGCCAAAGGCCAGTGTACTCGAACGGTACAAAAATATATTCGTGTAGTGTAACATTATATAAGAAGTATTGTTCATTTATGTGTTTCATCAGAAATCTTATATTTGTATTTGAAATAAACGCGATTTATGATTCTGGATAAAATTATAACGAAGAGTGTAACGGTTCCATCTGTTGGTTTTGGAACGTATAAACTAACCGGACATGCCTGCATAAAAGCAGTGGACGAGGCTTTACAGGTTGGTTACAGACATATTGATACGGCCCAGTTTTATAACAACGAAGATGAGGTAGGTATGGCGGTAAAGAACTCCGGGATTTTTAGAGGGAATATTTTTATTACAACCAAGGTTTTCCCGACAGACTTCAACCGAATCATACAGGTGACGGAAGAAAGCCTGAAGAAATTGAAAACGGATTACGTTGATTTGTTGTTATTGCACTGGCCTTCGGATGATAAAACAAACAGGATTGCAATCGATGGTTTGAATGATGCACTGAATAAAGGTTATGCAAAGAGTATCGGGGTGAGTAATTTCAACATCGAAAAGTTATCGATGGCAATGGAACATGCACCGGTGGTTTGTAACCAGGTTGAATATCATCCATATATATCTCAGGAGAAATTGTTAAAGTTCATTAAGAAACATGGGTTGTTAATGACAGCATATAGTCCGTTGGCAAAAGGTAGAGTTTTAAGAGAGGGAATTCTGTTAGAACTTGCCGCCAAACACAATAAGTCGGTAAGTCAGGTTGTTTTGAGATGGTTATTGCAACAGGGTGATATTTCAGTGATTCCCAAAGCTTCATCATTGGAAAGGATTAAAGAGAATCTTAATATTTTTGACTTCTGGTTGTCGGATAAAGATATGGAAGTGATTTCTGGTCTGAGCGGGGAGCATAGAATAACCAATTCTATTTGGTCTCCAAAATGGGATTAAAAAGAAGATAAAATTAGTCGAATATGATGTTTGGTAGCGGAACTTTCGAAATGTTATTAATATGTATATAAAAGATGATTAAAAAAGAATATATTTGCTTATTCATCTATACCGAATAAAAATGAAATTGTTGTTTAACTATCATATAACAATTTTAGTTTGTCTGCTATTTTCCTTTAGTGGTATGGCACAGCAAAAAGCTGTTCCAAAAACTTTTATGCCTGACCAAATTGAATACATTATAGACAACTGGAACGCTGAAAAGGGTCTTCCGGTGAATGGTGTTAATGCTGTAACCCAAACCAATGATGGGTATTTGTGGTTGGGTTCCGAAGAGGGACTCGTGAGATACAATGGCAGTGATTTTATGGTATTTAACAGTAAAAATACGCCTGCATTCCAGGATAGTTTTATTACAAGTATAAACAATAGTAACGATGGGACTCTCTGGGTCGGAACCCGGACAGGAAATCTTATAAAATATGAAGATCAGAAATTCACAGGTTACTCCATTCCGGAATTAAAAAACAAACAGATAAACGCAATCTTTACGGATAAGAAAGGGAATGTCTGGATCGGGGGTGCAGAAGCGGGCCTGATTAAATTCGATGGTATAAAGGCCCAGGTGTATAAGATCGGACAGGGATTGATCAATAACGATATCAAATGCCTATATCAGGATCCCAAAGGTGGCATCTGGATTGGGACTGTGAATGGTTTATCGTTTTTTGATTCGAAAAAGTTTGTCAATTATGTTGTTGCCAATGGTTCAACTGTTAATTATATTCGCTCTATTTGTGGCTCTCCTGATGAAAGCGGTGTACTGATCGGAACAAATGGAAGCGGTATTGAAATGGCTAAGATAAATGCATTGTCCGGCCACATTGAAATCACACCCTATGAATTAAACAAACAACTGCCAAATGGCACAATCAGTAGCCTTTATAGTGATAAATCCTCTGTGTGGATAGGCATGTATGGTGGTGGGGTGGCTTGTTTAAATGTCCTCACCCAGAAATTAACATTCCTGAATACTAAAAACGGTCTCACTTCTGATCTTATCCTTACTTTATATAAAGATAAAGAGAAAAATTTATGGATTGGGGCATTCTCTGGTGGAATATTCAAATTAAACAAGAAGCGTTTCTTCATGCTCGATAAGAAGTCGGGAATGGAGTCGGATATCATTCTCCCTGTGATGTGTGATTCGAAAGGGGCTATCTGGATTGGTACGGCTGAAAAAGGTGTGTATCGATATGCTGAAGGCCTTTTGAAACACTATGGGATGGCTGAAGGTCTTTCAAACAATATCATTATGTCACTGGCAGAAGGAGATAATGGTGTGATCTGGGTGGGCACTTCAGGTGGTGGACTGAACAAGATCCAGGGAAACAAGATCACTGTGGTCAAAGACCAGATTAAACAACGCAATATCGTGACAGCCATATTGAATGATCCCGGAAAAGGTGTCTGGGTTGGAACCGATGGAGGCGGTCTGAATTACCTGAAAAATGGTGTATTAAAACCATATTTTAAGGAAGCGAAACTGCAAACACAAAAGATCTTTTATCTGCTCAAACAAAAGGAAAGACTATGGATTGGAACTGATGGTAATGGACTTCAGTATATTGAAAATGGAAAACATGTTTCGATCAATGAAACCACAAATTTTAAACCGGCAACTATTCTTTCATTATTGCCCGATGAGGGAGGTGGATTGTGGATCGGAACGATCGGTTCAGGAATTATATATCTGAAAGATGGAAAGGTAACGGTCATCGATTCTAAACATGGTCTTTTTGATGATAATATCATGCAGTTGTTACCAGACAGATCCGGATATCTCTGGATGGGGTCAAATAATGGTATTTCGAGGGTGAACACGATAGAACTCTGGGACTTTGTAAAGGGACGCATCAAGAACATTCATTCCAAGGTATATGGCGTGGCTGACGGGATGAATTCCAAGGAATGCAATGGTGGGGCAATGCCTCCCGGCTGCATTACNCCCGATGGAATCATGTGTTTCCCGACAGGTAAAGGTNTGGCGATGTTTGATCCCGAAACTATGAAAAGNGGNAGTGCAAAATTTGAAGTGAAGATTGAGGACGTATTGGTTAATAATAAAGAGACCGAAATATTTGCACCTATCAGGTTAAGTTCTGAAATCAACTATCTGGAGATTCATTATGCTGCGATTACTTTCACAGATCCTGGAAAGATCAACTATCAGTACAAGCTAGAGGGTTTTGATAAAGATTGGCAATCGGTTGGGAAAAGACGTGTGGCTTATTTTACGAACCTTGCTGCTGGTAAATATTCTTTCAAAGTGAGGGCTACAGGAAGTGATGGTGAGTGGATTGAATCAAACGATGTTTTTCATTTTTCGATACCTCTCCCTTTCTATCGTTCTTTTTGGTTTTATGTGTTTTTGATCGTGTTGATGTTTTTAATCTTAATGATTTATGCTAACTCCAGAGCAAGACGACTAAGAGGAATTGAACTGGAACGGCAAGTAGAAGAACGGACGGCAGAACTTCAACAAGAGATAGACAGAAGAGAAAAAATGGGTGAAGCGCTGTTGATTGCCAAAGAGGCAGCGGAAGAGTCGAGCAATATGAAGTCAGCGCTCCTGGCAAATATGAGCCATGAATTGAGAACACCGATGAATGGAATCCTGGGATTCTCTGAATTGTTGTATGATAATCTGGAGGATGATGACCATAAAAAAATGGCTCATCATATCTGGAAATCAGGAGAAAGACTCATGAACACACTCAATACGGTATTGGATCTTTCGATGCTTGAAAGTGGTAACCTCCAGATAGCCAATCAGGATATTAAAATAAGTGAAATTATTAATATCATTACAGAACCTTATCTGGATGTTTTACAATCGAAAGAATTAAAGCTGATTCTGGATAATCCAACAGATTTAAAGGTTTGTGCAGACGGGAAAGTGATTCAACGGATCATTAGTTCGCTATTTGATAATGCCGTTAAGTTTACACATGAAGGGTCAATCTCGGTTTTCTCAAAGGAATTTATAAAGGATGGTACCCGTTGGATTTCTATATCCATCAAAGATACCGGAATGGGGATTCCAAAAGACAAGCACCAGATCATCTTTAAAGAGTTCAGACAAGTGAGCGAAGGTTATGGACGCAGTCAGGAAGGCGCCGGTCTGGGATTGTCGCTCAGCCTGAAAATGGCACGTCTGATTGGGGGTGATATTAAGATGCACAGTGAACTTCATATAGGATCTACATTTGAACTGATTTTCCCTGATTTCAATTTGAATTCAGCAGCAAAAGTAACTGAGAAGATAAATCTTAATACGCATTTAGTGAATGTGGGCGATGCCACTAAGGTTAATATCCTGATTGTAGAAGATAATCTGATAAATGTGGATCTGATTGTAAAATATATTCCCGATAGCTTTAATGTAGTAGTTGCGTTTAATGGATACCAGGCAGTCAGTAAGGCTTCGAAAAAACAATTTCATCTCATACTGATGGATATTAACCTGGGACCTGGAATGAATGGAATTGAAACGCTGAAAGAGATCAAAAAAATGAAAGGATATGCCGAAGTTCCATTTGTAGCTGTGACGGGTTATTCAGATGTAGTTCCGGAATTGAGTGAACATACCCTTCTTTTTGATGCAATTATTACCAAACCATTTAGTAAAAACGAGTTAATGGATACGATCAATGGGTTATTTAAGGCTTAGACTTAATAACATTCAATATATAAGCATGAAAAAATCAATTTTGTTTTTCTTGGCGCTGTTATTTGGCGCTTTGGGATTTTGTCAGAACAACTTACACAAAGGGTTTCTGGTCAATAAAGATGTTGCGATGTTTTATCCAGCAGATTTTGATTCTATTTCAACATTACCTTCACTAGCTTTGGAGAAGGAACCTGTAATGATGAGAGGGAACTTACCAACTACATGGAAACTAATTCCTAAGTTTTATCGAATTGGATCAAAGAGTGTGGCTTCTCTATTTGTCAAGAAAGGAACAAGTCTTTATGGAACTGGAGAAGTAGCAGGGCCATTATTGCGAAACGGTAAAGATGTCACATTGTGGAACAAGGATAATTACAAATACAAAGATGAAAACGGTGCCAGGTTATATCAGTCGCATCCATGGGTAATGGGGGTTAATGCCGATGGGACTGCATTTGGCATCCTGGCAGATAACACGTGGAAAGAAAAAATTGAACTTGATGACAGTATCCGGTTTATTTCCGAAGGAGATCCTTTCAGGGTTCTCATCATTAAAGGGAGTTCTCCACAAATTGTGATGTCTTCTCTTGCTGAACTGATCGGGAAAATGCCTCTTCCTCCACTGTGGGCACTTGGATTTCAACAATGTCGCTTCTCCTATTTCCCGGATAGCCGTGTTAAGGAAATTGCCGATACTTTCAGGCTTAAAAAGATCCCTTGTGATGTGATCTGGATAGACATCGATTACATGGACAAGTTTAAGATCTTTACTTTCGACAAACAAAAGTTCCCTGATCCTTCAAACCTTAATCAATATCTTCATTCAAAAGGATTTAAATCGATCTGGATGATTGATCCCGGGGTTAAAGTTGAAAAGGGTTATAGTGTTTATGAGTCGGGAACAAAGGGCAACCACTGGACACTGAATAATAAAGGACTGCCATTTCATGGAAAAGTATGGCCGGGAGATTGTGTATTCCCTGATTTCACAAGACCTGAGACCCAAAGCTGGTGGGGTGGATTGTATCAGTTTTTTATGAGAACAGGGATTGACGGAGTTTGGAACGATATGAACGAACCATCTGTGTTTGACGGGCCCGATGGAACTATGCCTGAAGACAATATTCACCGAGGTGGTGATCAGTTGCCTTATGGTTCACATTTGCGTTATCACAATGTTTACGGGATGTTGATGGTGAAGTCTTCAAGAGAAGGTATCCTGAAGTTTAATCCCTACCAGAGACCATTTATATTGTCGCGATCGGGTTTCCTGGGGAGTCAGCGTTATGCTGCAACCTGGACAGGAGATAACGTGGCTACTGTTGAGCATTTAAAGATGTCTGTTCCTATGTCATTGAGTCTGGGTCTTTCCGGACAACCTTTCAATGGTCCGGATATCGGGGGATATAGTGGCAAGACAACGCCAGAACTATATGCCCAGTGGATTGCGCTGGGTGCTTTCTATCCTTTCTCGAGAGGTCATTCTGAAAAAGGCAATACCAACAAAGAACCCTGGGCTTTCGGACAAAATGTGGAAAATGTTGCACGTGTGGCTTTAAACAGACGTTACAGGTTAATGCCCTATCTCTACAATTTATTTTATGAGTCGTCAGTAACAGGGTTGCCGGTAATGCGGCCTGTGTTCTTTGCTGACACTAAAGACCTCTCACTGCGAAAAGAAGAACAGGCTTTTATGTTGGGTAACGATTTGCTGATTATTCCGAAATGGGCTACAAATCCTGCTTTGCCAAAAGGAAAGTGGACAAATGTTTCTTTAACCGGAGAAAAAAGTAGTACAGATCCTTATCAACCTGATGTAAAAATCAGAGCTGGGGCTGTTGTTCCGTTGGGTATGTTCATTCAAAATACCACAGAATATACGACAAGTGAATTGACATTNTTGGTTTCTCTTGACAAAAATGGCCAGGCAAAAGGAACCCTATACGAAGANGAGGGAAATGGTTTTGGTTATCAGAAAGGTGATTTCCTGCTCTCTANTATTNTAGCTAAAAAAGTAGGTGGGCAGGTGAAGGTTTCTATTCTCCCTTCAAAAGGGAAGCGTAAACCCATCAAGCGGAAAATAACNATTGTCGTTGTTGGAGAAGAAAAGAAATAAATGTTTACACACNTTCAGTGCTTTAAAATCAGGATAATATTTTTATTGCCTGTTTATTTTTAAAGTATCCCAGGTAATATCCCATTATCAAAGAGATTGCAATGATGAGCAAAACTGTGCAAACCAGTGAGCCTTCAAATCCAAACTGACCGCCATTTACTGTATTACTACCCGTGAGAGTGACCTTGAAAATGGAGCTGATCTTCATTCCACTGACAGAATATCCCAGTACCGGACCCTGAAAGAAATTCCAAAACAGATGCAGACTGATTGGAAACCAAAGGTTCTTAGTAAAAATATAAGTAGAACCCAAAATAATTCCTGCCAACATCAGATTAACCAATGCCAGTAATGATATGTTGGCATTCATTCCATGTAATACGGAGAAGATCACTGCACTGATCAGCAATGCCAGATATTTGTTGGTCGAACTCATCAGGTTGTTCAGGATATAACCCCGCATCAGGATCTCTTCATTGAAAGCAACGATTGTAAATAAAACGAGACTCAACAAAAAAGCACTAAGATCAAAACCTATATAAGTAAGACTTATAGCTTTTATTTCAACCAGAATAAACGAACCAAAAATAAAAAGGATCACTGCAATAAGAAAACCGGCAATAATATCCCGGGTTCTGTTCATAAAAGAAAATCCCATTGAACTGATGGACTTTCTGTCAAGAAATTTACGGAAGGTATAGATTATCAGGGCTAGCGGGATTAATCCCATTGCCGATAGTATTACATTTTGTTGTAAACTGATTGCCTGTGATGCAAATCTGTCATGAATAGAAATATGTAAGATGAGCATCCCGAGCATTTGAAAAATGCCAGTCATTATAATAAATGCAATTATCACAAGCACTATCCGCGCCCATACTGGAAGAGCAGGTTTAGTTACATTTTCAGGGTTAGGTATCATATCTTTCTGTTTTGCATATTCCCAGAGGAATATTAGTGATTGAATAAATCTTTATTTCTGTATAGTTTTGGCTATTTCAACTGCATATACATTTTCTCTTCCTTCGAAGTTGGCCCTAAAGATGATCCATTTGGCGTCAGGAGAAAAATGAACATTGGGTTCCAGCTTGTAATCATGGTTTTTCATGTTGACCAATCTTTCTGAAACAAAATGGTCTCCCGTTGGACGGAACAAATAGATCCACATGCCGTCTTTTGCTTTGGCTACCTGTCCCTCATTTCCTCCATCTCCGGTAAAGAGTTTTTGGTCCTGAGTAACATTGAAATGGATAGACCATTCATCACGGGTCATACGATAACGGATTTCGGAATGATCTTTAACATTGCTTCCGGTCAGGAAAAAGTTTTCGCTTCTGGGAACCTGGTTGTCAAACCAGATGGTTTTCCCATCGGGACTAAAGAATTCGTGACCTGCAATCTCCATATCGACTGCACGTTTGTGCATAAGCTGAACAAAACCTGACTTGACATCAATAGTCCAGATGCGATCAACTTTTTGCCAGGGTCCTTCATGGCAAAACATCAATAGGTTAGGTAAGGTTGGAGAAAACTGGATGTGTCCAAGCCATGTCTTTTCAGCATGGATTTTCTTTAGCTCGCCAGTTTTAATATTGATGATGAAAAGTTGATTGAGGGCATGTGCATCGAAGATCCGGTTAAAGAATTGACTTTTTTCAGGATATTTCTTCAGGATCTCTTTTTGTTCATCAGATGCCCAACCACCAGCAAGCATGGTCTCATCGGCATTCAGCGTTGAGATGCTGCCCTTAAAATCAGCCGGGAAAACAAAGACAAGTTTGGTCTTTTTGGTGTCGAGATTGGAGACATAGACACTGTCTTTCTTCTGATAATAGATATTGTGACTATTGTGACCCACAATCTCGCCACTGAATGGGGCATTCTGATTGGTGATCTGTTCTATTTTGAGGGTCTTCAGATTGACAGTATAACCCTGTTTTCCATTCTTGCCAGTATTATAAAAAACCATTCGGTCGCCTTCATTGCCGGTTTGAGTTAGAAAAGGGTTGTTGTGAAAATAAAAGCTCAGGCTGTTTCCTTCCATCCGGGACAGACAGATTATTTTATGATGGGTGTCTTTATCAATCCATTCGTTAGGCATAGGTTTCTGACTGCCGGTTTCTAAAACAGGCTGTGCCCAAACAGCAAATGGTATAAAAACATAGATTATCAGGATCATCAAAGATAATGAGATGCGCAAAGTTTTCATTTTGGTTTCGTTTTGAGATGTTAGAATAATATTCAAAAGTTTATAATAATGTTTTTAAAAGTTCGAAATCTATTTCTTTTTAGGGAGATAGAAATCTTTTTCAGTCAGGCCGCACTTCTTGATGATTTCAAGCGCGTATTCGGCTCCTGAAAAGTTTGCATCAAGATTATTGGTGCCAACAGTGAACTTCACACCGGCTTTTTCAGCCCTGGCAATAAATGTAGCAGATGGTATTTTATAGCGATTGTTGATCTCGATGGCGATATGATGTTTAAGGGCAGCCTGGATTACCCTATCCATATAGGCTGTAGTCCAGAATGTGTCATATCGGTCACGCATTTGCTCAGGTAAGTTTGTAGGATTTACATAAATATTGATGGGTTCTGTATTCAGAATTTTCACAATAGTATTCACATAATAGTCCATAAACTGTGCCTCATCATCAATCCAGGTCTCTTCTTTGATCCATATGCGGTTTCTTCGTCCTTTTGCATCAGTAAAAGTCATGGCATCGGTGAATACATAATCAAATTTATCCATCGACTTTTTGGAAAAGTTATTGACCCATTCACGTCCTTCAGCCTGCATTCCCCGATAAAACTGTGGGTATTTCTTTAATTCATTGATGGCAGAATCAATCTGACTGTCGTTATGGATCGGAAAACCGATTCCACAATTTACAACAATACCATATTTGATACCTTCCTGTACAGATTTCTTCACAGCATCTTCTATTGTGAATCCACCTTTACAATGCACGTGTAAATCAAATAGTTGGAAAGGATATTGCACCTGACTTTTCAGTGAGGTCAAAAACAATAAAAAAATAGATAGTAAAAAAAGATTCCGCATTATGACTGGATTTAATATTTCTCTCCTGGTTTATTTTGAGATTACAATATTAGCATTTTAAACTGTAAGCCAATATATAAACCTGAAAGTTTGTTTTTACTGTTTTTTATCATTTTAGCTACAACATAAAATAAACCTTTTAATTATATCTTTGTCTAAGTTTATGAATGTTGAAATCAGAGTAATATGAACAAATTATCTTTACTTGCATTAATTTTTCTATGCAGTTGTGGATCAATGAAAACAATTGATAGCACAACCGAAACCAATACAAATAATACTGAAGTGTTTCCCAATTTAGACTTAGATCTCAAAATTCGTTACCAGATTTCGAATGATGATAAAAACCTGCATGTAAAACTGACTTCAACAGATTTCACCGTTATTTCTAAAATACTCACAACTGGATTAAGAGTTTGCTTTGATGAAAAGGGAGGAAAGAAAGATAAACTCTATTTGGAATATCCCAGGTATCAGAAACAGGCTTTTTCAGACCGAATCATGGCAAGGGTAAGAAATACCCAACGTGAAAACTTTTCACTGAACAATTTAATCAATGAAGTCCCGAATGAAGCAATATTTGGAGATAACGGAACAATTGAGCCTTTCCCTGTAATCCCTGCAGATACTTCTGATATCAAAGTTTCCGTTAAACTAGTAAATCAGAGTGAATTGTCATATGATTTACTCATTCCTTTTTCAAGAATTTCCAAAAAAGGTATTTTATCACTGGCACATTTATCCATTGGTGTCGTAACGCAATCACCTAATATTCCCAATATTAGCGGTAAACTGATGGATGTTTCCGGTCAGGATGCTTTTGGAAGTGGCAGAGTGATTAAATCACAGGTTGACACCTATGCCAGACAAAGACCGGGTGTACCAACACCTTCAAGAATCAATGATTTTTGGTTTAAAGTACATCTGAATGGAGTGAAATAAAATCTGCTAACTTTATTCAAAAGGATGAGGCTTACAAAAATCAGGCCTGTAGAAATCTGAACTTTCGAATTCCTGCCACCAACCACGATCGAGTCCAAGACGCTCCATCTCAGCCTGTACTGCTTCATATTCCCTGGGTCCGATTACCCTACCCAATGATGGATGATCTATTGACTTATGCGCAGGATAATATTGTGACATGAGTGAGATATGTAACATTGGCGTGATCTCAATTGCCAGTCGCCTTAATACTTCCAGACTGTTTTCGACATGATTGGGCAGAATCATGTGACGCACGATGACTCCTGAAGTAGCATAGCCATTTTCATTTATTGGAAGATTGGTTCCTTTCAATCTTTTCATTTCCGTAATTGCTGCCAATGCAACTTCAGGATAATCACTGGCTCCCGAATAGGCTTTTGACAACAAACTATCGGCATATTTATAATCAGGAAGAAATACATCAATGTAATCGTCAAGGCTCGTTATAGTTTCAACTTTCTCGTAAGCATTGGTATTATAAACAAAAACTGGATTATATCCCCGATATCTTAAAGCAGTAACAATCATCTTCACAATAGGAACATTGTGTGAAGGGGAGACAAAACCTACTGCTCCTGCCCCATCTTCAAGCATCGGAACGATGATATCAATGACTTCCTCAAGTTTAAACTGATAATCGACAATGTCTTCGGTAACAGAACTAATCTGACTATTCTGACAATAAATACACTGTAAATTACACCTACTGAAAAAGATATTGCAAATGCCCCCTTTGCCACTCACAGCTGGTTCTTCACCCTTGTGCACACACACTGAACTAAGTGATATTTCGGCTCCGCTGTTGCAATATCCACGATCATTAAAACGGTCTGTACCACATTCACGTGGACAAATTGTGCAGTTTCGGAATTCTTCTGCATACTGTTGTAACTTTTCAGTCTGTATGGAGTCAAAATAGGGCATAGAATAATATTTTCAAAGATAGATTCTAAGCAAAAGAAAGAAATCATAGCTTAACATGCAAGAATAAATAATTAATTCATTGCATTTCATCTTTGAAATATCATTTATGGATAATACTGAAAACGTTATCAGCATTGAAAATCTGTCGTTTGGATACCGACAAAAAATTGTATTGGATGATATCGGGCTTGAAGTTCCTCAAGGAAGTATTTTTGGTTTTCTGGGACCCAATGGTGCCGGAAAGACCACCACTATCAAAATCCTGCTTGGTTTGCTCAGGGTTCCCGATAATCATGTCAGGCTGTTTGGTCAGGACATCAACCATCACCGCATAGAGGGATTGAAATTAACCGGAACCATGGTTGAAGATCCTTCACTCTATGATCATCTCAATGCAACAGAGAATCTTCGCAACAACTGTATTATCCGAAACGTAGAGCGCAAACGCATTGCTGTAGTCCTTGAACAGGTTGGCCTGACTGCAGATGCACATCGCAAAGTCCGTAATTATTCTTCCGGGATGAAACAAAGACTGGCACTGGCCCAGGCCTTGTTACCCGAACCCAGGTTGCTGATGCTTGACGAGCCCATCAATGGACTCGATCCGGCAGGGATCATCGATATCCGTAACCTGTTGATAGATTTAAATGTTAATCATGGTATCACTATTTTCTTGTCGAGTCATATCCTGACCGAGATAGAAAAATTGTGCAGCCATGTTGCTGTGGTTAACAATAAACATATTCTATACCAGGGCAGCATGGAAGGTCTATTGACAGGAAACAAATCCGACGTGAGACTGATTGTGGAAACAGATCAACCTGATAAAGCAAAAAAACTATTGAGTGATCTTTACACGATTGAAACTTCAGGGGCGCACAGAATCATTGTCCATCTTCCTTACCGCAATGCATCTATTCAGGTTGCAAGGATCCTTGTTGAAGCAGGGATTGGAATCCTATTGCTGCAACCCGATAACCATGAACTTGAAGCATCTTTTCTTGAATTACTTAAAGCCAACTAACCATGAAAGACAACTTCGCCAACGATTTCATTAAAATATACAGAACCGAATGGTTTAAGACCAAGAAAACCCTTGCTTTCTGGCTTATCTTTTTATATCCTTTTTTCTGCATTTTGCTTGTAAGTCTCAAGTTTTTAGGAGACAAACAACCTCCGGTAGATCCCTGGATAGATTTTATCAAGCAAGCCAACAACGTCATGTCGTTTTTCCTGCCCCATTTCTGTATTCTGATGGTCAGTTTTGCCACACAAATAGAATATAAAAATCATGGCTGGAAGCAGATTTATTCTCAACCTGTATCAAGGCTCAGTGTTTTTTCAGGAAAGTATGCCATGATCCTCAGCCTGACAGTATTGAGCATGGCTTTTGCCTTCTTTGTCATATATAGTATGGGAATTTTAACCCATCTGATCAAACCAGTAGTAAACTTTAGCATAACAGGCTTTTCTTTTGAAACATATGCCCGCTTGTACTTCTTGACATTTCTTGCATCTATTTTTATTATCACCCTGCAATACTGGATTTGTATTAGATTAAGAGGTTTCATGCCTCCTATCATTGCAGGAATCTTTTTCACAATAATCCCGATTGCCTATGCGATGATAATGGGAATTGCAGGACTATTGAAAAAGGGCAAAGAGATTTTAAAGATCTTTGAATACGACCCATATTCCTATCCTTTTTCGACATTATTCCACTTTCAAATTACAAAAGAAGCCTCTCCATCATTGATAACAGATACCCTTCAGGTTCATCTTGGTTTGGCGTTATTGATACTGATCCTGGCAGCCATTGATAATCAACGGAGAAGTGTCTTTGCCTGATAAAATTTCAGCAGTTTATCTATGTTTTAAATTTAAAAAATTAATTAAAAGTTAAAGTTCTATGTTAAACTTATAATTATACCATTGTTCGTTTAATATTTTTCTATATTTGGCCACCCTTTACCTCGCCTGTGGAAAAAATTGACGCACATTCAGATTTGGAATTATTTCTTCTTGTTAAACAGGATGACTGTAATGCTTTTACAGAAATATACCATAAGTATTGGCAGGAATTATTTAATACAGCTTTTAAAAGGAATCATAACAGAGAACAATGTCAGGATATTGTACAAAATATATTCACAGATCTTTGGAACAGAAGGAAAGTCTTAACAATAATAGATCTTGAGGCTTTCCTTCATACTGCAGTTCGTTATCAGGTATTCAAACAGGCTGAAAAAAAGCCTTTTCAATCAGTTTTCCTGGATTGTTTTGAAGAAATCATAATCTCACCTGTACATACAGATGATTTATTACTTGAAAAAGAGATTTTAGAACTTATACAAAAATGGATTGCTGCTCTCCCTGCAAAAAGAAGAAAAATTTTTTTATTACATTATTTAGAAGATCTTTCTACTAAAGAAATCTCGGAATACATTGGTATTTCCCGCAAAACAACACAAAATCAACTGACTACTGCCTCACAAAGCCTGCGCCTCCGCCTTGCTCAAGTTCTCTCGTTATCGTTATTAATTACAATAATAGTTAAATACCTAGAATCAAATAACATATAATTATTTTAATTTTTTATTTGTTTTTTTTTAGGATTTTTTTT
>JGI24140J50213_10000295_pt1 | contig 23637 bp, 20 predicted proteins | sample BarGraIncu00222A_FD_50213 | JGI IMG/M metagenome (IMG submission 50213)
CGAGAGGTTTTCCGAACAGTAGCGCCTCTCCGGCGGTCGGCGGCAGCAGGCCCGTCAGCATTTTCATGGTGGTGGTCTTGCCGCAGCCGTTCGACCCGAGAAAGCCGAAGATTTCGCCACGTTCGATGGTGAAATTAACCCGGTCGACAGCGGTGAAATCGCCGAAACGACAGGTCAGATCGTGAGCCGTGATAATGGGCGCGGTGTCGAAAATCCGGCGCGCCGGGATCTGGAGCGCGTGGTGACCGCCCTGCTGTTGCTCCGGAAGCAGCGCAATGAAAGCCTCCTCAACCGTGGCGGCGCCCGTGCTCGTCTTGAGTTCGGCCGGAGATCCGGTTGCAAGCACCTTTCCGGCGTTCATGGCCGCAAGCCAGTCGAAACGCTCGGCTTCCTCCATATAGGCCGTCGCCACGATGACGCTCATGCCCGGCCGGCGGGCGCGTATGCGGTCAATCAATTCCCAGAACTGGCGGCGGGAAAGCGGGTCGACGCCGGTGGTGGGCTCATCCAGAATAAGCAAATCCGGATCATGAATCAGCGAGCAGCACAGCCCTAGTTTTTGGCGCATGCCTCCAGACAACTTCTTGGCTGGTCGATCTTCAAAGGGCGCCAAGCCAGTGCTGTCCAGCAGCTCGGCAATTCGCCACTTGCGCTCGTCGCGGGGTTGTCCGAACAGGCGACTGAAAAATTCCATGTTCTCGCGAACGCTCAGGTCGGGATAGAGATTCTTGCCGAGCCCCTGCGGCATGTAGGCAATCCGCGGACATACTGACGCCCTGTGCTTCGCGTCGGAGATATCGCCATCGAGAACCATGGCGCGGCCGGACTGGATTTGGCGCGCGCCGGCGATGATACCGAGAAGCGTGGATTTTCCCACGCCATCAGGACCGATCAGCCCAACCATGCAATCGGCCGGTATACTGATCGTAACGCCGTCGAGTGCCGTGACCTTACCGTATTTTTGCGTAAGGCTGTCGAGGACGGCAACAGCTCGAGCTCGACCCCGCTCGTTCATGGCACGCCTTGCAGGTTTTTCGGCCAGACGACATTCGGATCCGCGCGAAGGTAAGCGACCCCTGGCAATCCACTGCGCACCGAGGCGGCATGAACGCGCGAACGATCGGCATCGATCCGCACCCGAATACGGAACATCAATTTATCGCGCTCGCTCTGGGTTTCCACCGTCTTCGGCGTGAACTGCGCCTGGCTCGCAATGAAGGAAACCTTCGCCGGAATCGGCGAGTTCGGATAGGCGTCGAGCAGGATACGGCCTTCAGTCCCAACCTTGATTTTGCCCGATTCCGGCGCCGGCAGATAGATGTCCATGTAGACATACGAGATGTCCAGCATCGTAAACACTTTGCCTCCGGCCGGAAGCACCTCGCCGATGTTGGCGATTCGATACTGAATCCGTCCGTCGCGCGGCGCCACCAGATCATTGTCGTTGATATTGACCGTATAGAGACCCACATCGTGTTCGAATGCCTCGAGCGCACGTTCGGTTTGTGCGACCCGCTGCGTTGCCGCGTTCAATCCAGCGTTCGCGGCATTCATGGCTTGTGTCCGCTGATCAAACAGTTCCCTTGTCGCATAGCCTTGTTTCAGCAAAGTCTGCGTACGCTCCAGCTCTTGCGCGGCAAGGGTCTGTTGCGTGCGCTGCTGCTCCAGATTTGCGTTGGCTTCCTCGATCGCGCGCTGCGCCTGTTTGACTTGCGCTTGCGCCTTCTTGAGCGACTCCTGAAGGTCTCTGGTATCCATGCGGGCGACCACTTGCCCGGCGCTGACCATGTCGCCGATGTCAGCGCTCAGTTCCGCGATCCTGCCCGAGAATTTCGTGTCGATATCGATCTCATCGGCCTCCAGCCGGCCGTTGCCATAGCTTATGCCGACGGGAAGCTGCGCTTGAGAGTGCTTCCACCAATAGAACCCGGCGCCTCCCGCGGCCAAGAGAATGGCAAGAAGCCCGATCGAGAACCGTAATCGCCGCCTGTTGCGGGTATGCGCCACAGGTATCGTCGCCGGCAAGTTGCTTTTGTCTGCAACTGGACGCGGGCTCTCATTTTTGAGCGCGGCATCATCGCCTGCCCAAGCGTTGGTCGGCGATTTTTCGTCGACACCTTCCGTTAGCTGCTGCAAGTTATTCTCCGCCAACCAATTGATTTTTATGGATCGCACCATTCGATCGGGCAAGTATTGAGCGATATCAAACCGCGCAGAAGCTGCAGACTTNAAATGGAACAAACGGAGCCCGTATCCACCTGTTGGAACCGATAAAAGCTACCAGCGCACGGCCCGCAAAAATCNTATGGAAAATTTGACAACNGGACTTTCCAGCGCCGAGGCGCAACGCATTCGCGCCCAGGTTGGCCCGAATGCAACCCCGGATGTCGCGATTCATCCGGTACGGCTGGTGCTGGGTAAATTCCTGGCGCCGGTCTCTGTCATGCTTGAGATCGCGATCGTCCTTCAACTGGCGCTCGGCGAATACGTTGAGGGCTCGATCATTGGGGTACTTCTCGTGTTCAATACAGCCATTGGCTTCTTTCACGAGAGCCGGGCCCAGTCGACGATCGCGGCGCTGAAATCGCGGCTTGCGCTGAATGCATCGGTCCTGCGTGACGGCGCCTGGACGATCATCCCTGCTGCCGAACTGGTTCCTGCAGATATCGTCAAACTCACGCTGGGCACGGTGGTCGCCGCCGACGTCCTGATACGCGACGGCTCTATCCTGCTCGATCAATCCATGCTCACCGGTGAATCGCTGCCGGTTGAGGCCGGACCGGGCACAGAGACCTATGCGGGCGCCCTGGTCCGGCGGGGTGAAGCTGTCGCCGAAGTACGCGCCACTGGAATGCGCACCAAATTTGGACGCACGGCCGAACTCGTTCGCACCGCCTATGTCGTCAGTACCCAGCAAAAGGCGGTGTTTCGGGTCGTGCGCAATCTGGCCGGCTTTAACGGCGCCGTCACTCTGCTGCTGATGATCTACGCCCACGAAATAGGCATGCCGCTGTCCGAGGCCATCCCTCTCGTGCTGATATCTGTTCTCGCCTCGGTGCCGGTCGCGCTGCCGGCGACATTTACACTGGCAACTGCCATCGGAGCGCGGGCCCTGACAAGGGCCGGCGTGCTTCCTACTCGCCTGTCGGCGGTCGACGAAGCCGCGAGCCTGGACGTCCTGTGCATCGACAAGACCGGTACCTTGACGCGCAACGAACTTGCCGTGGCCGCCATACACGCGATGCCCGGCTTCGATGAAGACCAAGTCCTCGCGCTCGCGGCCCTTGCCAGCGCCGACGGAGGTCAGGACCCCGTCGACGTCGCGGTGCGGGCCGCCGCAGCCTTGCACAAAACAGACACAAACCTGCTGAAGGTCACCAAGTTCGTGCCGTTCGATCCGGCCGTCAAGATGTCGGAAGCTCGCGCGATCGATCATGATGGCGAAGCGCTGCGCATCGTCAAAGGCGCCTTTGCGGTCGTTCACGGGATTTCGCAACCCTTGCCGGAAGCGGAATTGGTTGCCAATGAATTGGAACGGCATGGCCACCGCGTTCTCGGCGTCGCGATCGGTACCGATGGAGCTATGCGCGTCGCCGGAATCGTGGCGCTGAGCGATCCACCGCGCAGCGATTCAAAGCCCATGATCGACCAGTTGCGCTCCCTTGGGGTCCACACCGTGATGGTGACGGGAGATGCGGCCACGACGGCCGCCTTCGTCGCTGACGCCGTCGGGCTCGCCGGTGCAGTTTGTCTTCCAGGCGAGATTCCGGACCGGGTTGGACCCGACGACTTTTCCGTCTTCGCGGGCGTACTTCCCGAAGACAAGTTTCGGCTGGTTAAGGCATTTCAAAATGCCGGGCATACAGTCGGCATGTGCGGGGACGGGGCTAATGACGCACCGGCGTTGCGCCAGGCACAAATCGGCATCGCGGTATCGACCGCCACCGACGTCGCCAAATCGGCCGCGGGCATTGTGCTGACCGAGCCCGGGCTCACCGGGATCGTCGCGTCGGTTCGGGAGGGCCGAGTCACATTCCAGCGCATCCTGACCTATGCGCTGCGATCCATCGTTCACAAGTCGCGGCAGGTACTCTTTCTTGGTTTCGGCCTGATATTGACCAAGCACGCGATCCTGACACCGATGCTCATGGTCATTTCCATGATCACCGGCGATTTTCTGGCAATGTCCTCGACTACCGACAACGTCCGCCCCTCGTCGAAGCCAAACTCCTGGCGGATAGATACTCTCACCATTGTCGGCATTGCCCTCGGACTCTTCGATCTCCTCTTCTGCGTCGGCCTGTTGAGCTTTGGTTCATTGGTGATGCACCTCGACATCGATACATTACGCACCATGACGCTCGTGACACTCGCTTTTAACGGACAGGCTGTCTTTTATGTAGTCCGGGAGCGCAGGCGTCTGTGGTCTTCGCGGCCGAGTCTGCTCGTGGTCGTGTCAAGCGTTCTGGACATTTTGATCATTGGCACGTTAGCGCTTGGAGGAGTCCTGATGGCACCGCTCGCGCCTTCGATCGTCGCAGGTATTCTGGCTGCCGCCATCGTGCTGGCGCTAACGATGGACCAGGTAAAAGGCTTTCTCTTTGCACATTTTAGGATGTTATAGAATTGCTATCGGCAGCGTGCCCGCCAACCAAACCTGGTCAGGCACACACATTCGCATTTTTCCGGATCGCCCTGGCGGTTCGGCCGGTCCCATGTCGATGCTGTTTCCGTCGTTAGAGCGGTTTCCAGCGAAAGCCTGCCCCGGACTTGATCCGGGGTGGATACCGGTTCGCGTGAAGAAAACGCGTCAAAATAAGCAAATAGAGCCTCCGTTCCGATCCAATCGGAACGGAAAAGGCTCTAGAATCCGAAGAACTTCTCGCGCAACGCATCTTCGTATTTCGTCTTTAATTCCTTCACAACTTTGCGCTTCTCATCCTCCTGAAAACCTGCATTCTCCCACAGATCAACTTCGGCTACCGAATGATTTACGGAAGCTAACGCTTCTTCCTTGCGAATGGCGGAAATCCATTCCTCAACTGCAGCCTTGTAGGCGGCCTGCAGTTCGTCAAGGTTAGAATGCTGGTCGTCCATCTTATTCCCCTATGATAAAACTGAACCAATGCGCCGCTGGATATTGCATTTTCATGATACAATGACGACAGCTTCCGACAGGTGCCGACAGCTTAAATTCGTCCAGCTGACGGTTACGTCAGCTTGGCCCCCCAGTCGCTGTATGCGCGACTTCTCGAATCCAATAAGCTTCGGCCCATGGCACGCAGCCAAGATACGCCGCTGCGGCATGCTGCACGCCAGCAGGAAGCTGTAGAGCATTTCGTGGACATGCCGGTCGCGCGGCCGGATGCGTATCTGAGGAATATGTCGGAGTATTTCGCGTCGGAGCAGCCGCCCTTCCCTTTGCTGGCAACGCCGACCGTCAGCAATGCCATCCTGGCGCGCGGCGAAATGCTGGCATGACGCTGGCGATAATCGGGTGAGGAGCCCATGGCCGGTTCAGTGCAGCGCTACTTTGCCGGCCTTTCGCGGAACACGTTCCTTCTTGCGGCCGCGAGCCTATTCGCCGACATCTCGACCGAGATGCTCTACCCCGTCCTGCCGGTCTTCCTGACGCAAAACTTGAAGGCAAGCGGTAGCATTGTCGGACTCGTCGACGGCTTCGCGCAGGCCGCGCAGAACATCGTGCAGGGATTTTCCGGCGCGCTTTCCGACAAGCTGCAAAGACGCAAACCCGTTGCCGTCTTCGGCTATCTTCTGGCGGCGATCGCCAAGCCGCTGATGGGGCTCGCGACCGTCTGGCCGGCGTTGTTCGGCGCACGGTTGCTTGATCGGGTGGGCGCTGGCACCCGTTCCGCTCCGCGCGATGCCCTGATCGCGTCCTCTGTTGACAAAGAAAACCGAGGCCGGGCTTTTGGCCTCGAGGGCGTCGGCGACAATGCCGGCGCTTTTCTCGGGCCGCTCTTGGCCGCGTTTCTGCTCTATGCCGTTCATGCCGATATCCGCACGATCTTTTACCTGGCGGTCATCCCCGGCCTGCTCGCGTTCTTGATGGTCCTGCTCGTCAAGGAACGGCGTGTGCCTTTCTCCGCAAAATCGAAAATAGACATCAGCCTGGGCCGGTTTCCTAAAGAGTATTGGCGATACCTCTTGGCGACCGCCCTGTTCGGGATCGGAAACTCCAGCAATTCGTTCTTGATTCTACGCACGCACGACATCGGGGTCTCGCTGGAGCAAACGATCCTGATCTACGCCGCATTCAATCTCGTCGCAGCGCTAATCTCCTATCCGGCGGGATCGCTGTCCGACCAATGGGGCCGGCGGAATCTCCTGCTCGCCTCATTCGTGATTTTCCTGATCGCCTATCTCGGCTTCGCGCTGACACAAAATATCCTGATGATCGCCGGGCTCTTCGTTTTCTATGGCCTGTACCAGGGGATATTTCGCGCAGTCGGCAAGGCGTTCGCGTCGGATTTCGTGCCGGACGCATCGCGCGCCAGCGCGGTCGGCTGGTACAGCACGAGCGTCGGCCTGCTGGAACTCGTGGCCAGCATTGTCGCCGGCCTGCTCTGGGACCGGATCGGCCATGTGGCCGTGTTCTATTACGGCGCGCTTTTCGCGCTGATCGGCTCTGTTGGACTCGTCCTCATCGTCCCTGCCGACCCGGAGCGATCAAGATGAAGGGCGGCAACGAAACGACGTACCTATCTCGAAGTTCTGCTCGGTCGCGCGAGCGGATGGCGCAACATGGCGATTTGAATCACGATTTAGCTACTGATTGCGGCGCGATCAGCAATGCCAGTCGCAGCATGACATAGTTCGTGAACGGCGTTTTCATATCCATCCCCTGCTTATTGATTGGCCTCGACACGCGCCTTGCGCTGGACGTCGGCGTCCTTCGGGTCGGCGAACTTGCGGCCCGGAAGCGGGACGAGCATGGCCGCGTGCTGGCGGTAGCGGCGATACTGGTCGCCGAACTGCTGGATCAGATCGTGCTCTTCCAACTGGATGCCGATCAGAATGTAGCCGGTGATCACCACCGCAAACAGCAGATGACCGGCGGTCATTGCCGGCGTGGCCCAGACGGCGAGCAAGACGCCGAGATAGATCGGGTGACGGACACGCCGGTAGAGCAAGGGCGCGCGGAATTTATCGGCCGATAGCTGTTTGCCGAACAGGCGCGCGAACACCTGGCTGAGCCCGAACAGCTGGAAATGACTGAGCATGAACGTGCTGGCCACCAGCACGACCCAGCCGAGCCAGAAGATGCCGTCGAGCACAACCGCAGCGGTCGGGTTGTACACGGTCCAGACCAAAGCGGGGATCGGCTGCCACTGCCAGTACAGGAACAGGAGCGCGAAACTGGCTGATAACACATAGGTGCTACGCTCGACCGAGGGCGGCACGATCCGCGTCCACCAGCGCTTGAAGCCCTGGCGCGCCATCACGCTGTGCTGGAGTGCGAACAGTCCGATCAGCAGCGTATCGACGATCACGCTCTGTAGCAGCGGTCCGGCCATTCCCGAATCAATCGACTTCGGAACGACGAGATTGCCGACGAAGCCGATGAGATAGAGCAGCGCAGCGAGAGTGAAGCTGTAAGCGACGATACCATATATGACTGCAACAAGACCTGCCATGAACCTTCTCCTGGTCATTATGTCAAAATTTGTTTGTGCCGCATGAAGCGGGCGTGCCAGCCGTCGACATTGACGGTGGAAGCCGGGGACTGGATCGCGCTCTGGATTACCGAGTTGCCTCAGGGCTCGATCAGGCCGAACCGCTATCACTGGACCGTCCCCTGCGCGTCCCCGGGGGACTCCGATAGGGCAAGGGGAAATTTCTGGCCCCAACTCGGTGTCATACTGATCGCACCCGAATCCCGCGTCCTCCGAACCTAGGGGGCGGCAGCTCGTTTCGATCTTATTGTGACAGGTGGTATTTCGGGTGCGCTCGGGAACCGACAGACACGCCGCATGCAGCGTTGGTTCCAGCCACAATCGAAAACGGCGCGATCAGCAATGGCCGTCGCGGCATGAACCATGTCGTGCCCGGCGTTTTCATATCCATCCCTGTTTCTGCTGGCCGCTGATCGGCCTCGGCTAGAGGGGCGATTTCTTGCTTGGTCCATCGATCGCGAAACACCTCGACGGACGATCGCTCAAGTGTGGCCCGGGCGTTGGCAACGAGCTCACGGCCAGGCAAGAACGAAATAGGCCAGCCGAGCGTCGCGGGCGTCAGCCTCTCTGCCTACCAGGCCCAACTTCTCGAGCGGAGTGATGAGGGAGCGGTCGGTTGGCACAACATCCGTGTGCCCTCTATATAGAAATACAGAGCAAGTTCGTTTGGACGAATGGTCGTCCGACCGGATTACTTGATTGATCGTCCAAATCCGGAGTGACTATAATAGTGATTTTGCAAAACCCGCGAACGGGAGCCGTGGCCGCCGCCCGAAATGGTCTGTCGACCGACAGGCGGCGACCAGGATTCAACGAATGCCGGGCGGACGGTTTGCCAGAGTCCGTTATGCTCCGATAGCGACCAAATTCCGCCAAGCAACGAAATGACGCGAGGTGCCAACAGGGACCTTCGAGGCCGGCGCACAGCACTCCCGCGGCAAAAGAGCCGGCTCCATTTGCTCTGAAAAGAGCTATTCCCAGCCGAGCAGGCACGTATCGTCGAACGATTGTCCGGCATTGCCGTAGGCGCCAAGCGCACATGCTTCAGGCGCGGCCGAGTTGCACTTGGCGGTCGACTGAAATCCACGTCGCTCGAGCCACGGCCAGCAACGTCCCATCTTCACCATAGGCCGCGGCCTCGGCAACGCGTTTGCGGCCGTCGCGGCCGGCCTCCCAGGCAGTGATGACGCAGCGTTCTCCCGGGCGCGGCCGTGCCTCTATCCGTGCCGACATCCGACCCAGCAGGATCGGCGTCCGGTCGAAGCTGCCGTTCTCCCGGTCGTGAGAGGAAGCATAGCCGGTGGGACAATCGAGCGCCGACCAGAGAAATTCGGCCGCGACGAAGCCGTCCTCCGCCGTCAAGGTCGGATCCGGTGTCCAAGTCGCCGCGAACACAGCGGAAGCATTCCGGGATTGACGCACGAGCGGCCCTGCAAAAATGCGCAGGCCGTCTCCGTACGCCCTTGCAGGACCGCACACGAAACACATCGGCAGCAGATGCTCGTGTGGCTTGACTGGCGTCAGCAGCTCGGCTTCAGATGCCTCGTCGAAGCTTGCCGTCTCCAGGCACGTAAGTTCAAGATTTGCCGGTCGTCCGGTGGCGACGACTGTGGCGCCATCGCGAAGCTCCCATAACCCGTCGTCCGTCGCGACGACATCGAGCTGTTTATCCAGGGGAGGCGGTGCGCGCAGCGTTATCTCCGCGCCGCCGGGAATGTGCCGGGCCAGCCGGCCGCAGACATATCCGCCGTTCCCGGAGTTCGGAGGACCGCAGTAGCGCTTGTCGATGATAATCGATGTCATCAATCCCTTCCTCTCTTGCCGCCGCCGGCGCACGCTACCTTATCTTGAGGACGATTCTTCCCTGAACCGTCCGATTAGCCACGGCGCGCATCGCTTCCTTTACCTGTTCCAGAGGCAGGACCCGATCAATGCAAGGGCGAATTTTTCCCTCTGCTAACAGTTGCGCCAGCGTATCGTTCATGCGCGCAGCTTGCTCCGGGAATTTCTCCACCCAGGCACCGGCAAAGACACCCACAATGGAATAGTTCTTCAACAGCAGAAGGTTCATCGGTACCGACGGAATCTGTCCGCTGGTGAAGCCGATCGGCATCAACCGTCCACCCCACTTCATCAGCCGAGCCATCTGCTCGAAAATTGTTCCGCCGACGTTGTCGAAGCAAATATCGACGCCGTTTCCACCGGTTACCGACTTGATCCGCTCGCGCAGGTCTTCGCTCCGGTAGTTGATGACATCGAAGGCACCGTAAGCGCGCACCAAACCCGCTTTCTCGTCGGAGCCGACACCGGCGACGACGCGTAAGCCCAAGTGGCCGGCGAGGTCGACGGCGGCGAGGCCAACTCCGCCTGCGGCTCCAGTGACAAACACCGTTTCACCCCGCTGCGCTCGTGCGCCTTCGACCAGGGCGTAATAGGCCGTCCCGTAGTTGTGCCAGACCGTAGCCGCCGTTTCGAAAGCGATGCCGACCGGCAACCGCACGCTCTTCGATTCCTTGGCGACCATCCGTTCGGCATAGCCACCCGTCCAGTTCCCGCACGCCACGCGATCGCCCGGCTGAAATCTCGTGACCTTTGCACCGATCGCAATGACGACCCCCGCCGCTTCCGTGCCGGGAACGAACGGTGTCGATGGTCGCATCTGGTAAAGGCCGGAGACCAGCAAGTGATCCATGAAACTCACCGAAGCTGCATGGACGTCGATCAGAATCTCGTCGCTGGCCGGCTTCGGCTCCTCGATCTCGCCGATACGCAGGTCTTCTGGACCGGTGAACGCGCTGCATAACACTGCTCTCATCGTGATGCTCCATCAAGTCGAGGCGGCTGGCGATCTTCCACCCGGCGGCGACCGAAAATGCGCGGCAGCAGCATGGGTACGCGCTGGCGATACTCCTGGTAGGTCGTGCCGAACTCAGCGATCAAATCCCGCTCCTCGAATTGCAGCGCGACCAGGATGTAGACCGTGGTCATGACCGCGAACAGCAAATGGCCGGCGGTCATGTCAGGCGTGGCCCAGAATGCGATCACAAAGCCGAGCATGAGCGGATGCCGCACGAACTTGTAGAGCAGCGGCATCTTGAGCGATGGACCAGGCATCTCCGCTCCGCGTAGCGCGAAAAAAGCCTGACGCAGGCCGAACAGATCGAAATGATCGATCATGAATGTCGACGAGAACGCGATAATCCAGCCGAGCCAATAGACGCCGATCAGCAACCAGGCCACAATTCCGTCGATTCGCCAGACGGACATCGGCATCGGCCGCCACTGCCAGAATAGCAGCAGAAGGATCAGGCTGGAGAGCAGCACGTAGGTGCTACGCTCGTAGGTCACCGGAATGACCGTTGTCCACCATCGCTTGAAGGCCGGGCGCGCCATGATGCTGTGCTGAATCGCAAATAGGCCGAGCAGCAGCAGGTCAACGACGACCGCCCCGCTCACATTCGTCGGGCCGCCGACGTCGATCGACTTCGGCACGAGATAATTTCCGACGAAGCCCATCGCGTAGAAGGTCGAAACAGTGAAGACGGCATAGCTCACGATGGCGTAGAACAGGATCGGGAGACGTGCGAACATGAATGTTTTTTCCTATTGTGTCGTCGGCAGCGGTGCCGAATACAAGAGCCTGAACCGTTCGATAGCGAGCGGGCTCGATCAGGCCTGACTGCTATCAGTGGACCGTCCCCTGCGCGTCCCTCGGGGCGCCGACAGGGCAAGGGGAGATTTCATGACTGGGTTCTCGCTTCAGACGCTCGGGTTCCCGGAGATCCACAGTGACAACCGCCCGATCAAGCTGAACCTGCGCAAGGGTCTTGCGCTGCTGATCTATCTGGCGGAGGCCCAAGGCGCCGTTGCACGGGACGTCATTGCCACGCTGCTGTGGCCCGAGAGTCCCCGCGAGACCGGCCGCGCGCGATTGCGGCGCATGCTTCATCGCGTCGAGCTTACGCTCGGCCATCACATTTTCGAGACCGACCGCACCAGCGTGCGGTGGTCTCCGGCGGTCGAACTGAAGGTCGACTCGCATTTGTTCGAAAGCGCCTGCGACCAAGGCAATTTCGAGGAAGCCTGCCTACGCTATCGGGGTGACTTCCTCACGGGCTTCTCTCTGGCCGATTGCCCCGAGTTCGACGATTGGGCGTTTTATCGTCGCGAGGCACTCAGGGGGCGGCTGATGCAGGGGCTGGAACGCCTCGTGCAGGACAAGAATGCCGCCGGCGAACACTTTGCCGCGGCAGCTCACGCGGGACGCCTTGTCGAGTTGGATCCGCTGAGCGAGGTGTATTGTCGGCATTTGATCCGCAGCCTGCTGCTTGCCGGCGATCGAAGTTCGGCGGAGCGGCACCACACGGCACTGACGCAGCGGCTGCGCGACGAGCTTGGGGTTGCGCCCGAAGCCGCGACCGAAGCGCTCATCGACCCCGCCACGGCGCCGCTGGCCCATGCCGTTCCGGCAACACGCTATGTAAAGGGCGCCAGCGTACATCTGGCGTATCAGACATACGGAAGCGGCGAGCTAGATATCCTGATCATGCCTGGCTTCGTATCACACGTGGAACGCCTGTGGGAGCATCCCTCGTGCCGGGCATTTCTGGTTTCATTGATGACGCTTGGGCGACTCATCCTGTTCGATCGTCGCGGTATCGGTCTGTCGGACCGGGTCGGATCCGCCCCGAGTGTCGAAGTCACGGCCGAGGATATCGGCACCGTGCTGCAGGCCGCGCACACGCGTCGCGTCGTCCTGTTTGGGGCGTCGGAATGTGGACCGGCATGCATCAAGTTTGCAGTCGATGAATCCCGCCTGGTGGCCGGCCTCATTCTGTTCGGCTCATTGGCCAAGGGCTGTTGGGCGCCGGACCATCCGTACGCGTTGCGGGCAAGCCAGTATGACGCCTGGCACCAGCAGCTGGTCGCCGAATGGGGTGGCCCTGCCGGGATCGAAACCTTCGGGCCGAGCCTTGCTCGTGATCCCCAGGCGAGGGCCTGGTGGGCCGGGCTGCTGCGCGCGGCCTCAAGTCCCGGCAGCATTTGGGCCGTTCTCAAGGCGTTGCGCGACACCGACGTGAGACGGCTCCTGCCAAGGGTTTCTGTGCCCACGCTGGTGCTGCACCGCCGGAACGACCGGGCCGTGCGTTTTGCGGCAGGCCGCGATATGGCCGGCCAAATCACTGGCGCTCAATTCGTTGAGCTCGACGGCAATGATCATTGGTTCTTTGCCGGTGCCCAGCAACCAGTGCTCGAGGCCATCAAACGATTCGTTAACGCTCTGCCGCGCGACAGGAGGCCAACACGGTAAGGCTAGGTCAGCGGCTCAAGCATCTATCCACGGAGAGGCCGGCGCATTTCACTTTTTCTATCGACTGAAGAATGGCGCGCCACGGCCGATGAAGATGGGCAATATTGTTTCGCCGTGGCACTATGAAGAGGCCGCCCGCCACGCGCTCCAATTGGCTAATCTACGACGGCCTGCGATTTTGCATACGCCTTTGCGCGGTGCCAGCATGTTATCTCAGCCTATCTCACGCGACCCGGCGCCGCTTTGACGTCGGTCCACTCGCGACGGGGCGCGCTGAAAGGGTTAGACCCAGGGCGCGAACAATACGCATGACCGTGCCGAATTCAGGATTGCCGGTCTCCCCGAGCGCCTTGTACAGGCTTTCGCGGTTCAAGCCGGCCTTCTTCGCAATCCCACCCATACCGCGTGCACGTGCAACGAGACCAAGCGCGTCACGCACGAAATCCGCGTCACCGGATTCGAGCGCCGCCGCAATGTAGGCAACCTGACGCTCTTCGGTATCGAGATAGTCGGCGGCATCAAATCGTGTCGTCTTGGGTATCACAATGTCTCCGCTATTTTCTGAGCCCGTTTGATGTCCTGCTGTTGCATGCGCTTGTCGCCACCGCACAACAGGATCACAATCTGTGCTCCGCGATGACATAGTAAATCCGGTATCCCGGCCCATAGTCGATACGCATTTCCAAGATGCCCCGACCGACGCTTCTGCTGTCGCCGGGGTTCCCCATCTCTATGCGGCGAATGCGACCGACAATGCGCGCGACCGCATTGGCATCCCTGAGGCGGTTTAGCCAGCCCGAAAACTCCGCCGCTTGACGCACCTCGGCCATTCAGGCGCAATGTAGTCCATGGGCTACAAACCGTCAAGCGACTTCCGGCACCGAGCATCGAGACCCGGTGGCGAGCATAGAACCGCCGGCGGCTCAATGCGGCGCTTGCGGGCCAGTCGGAAACGCTGTCGTAGAAAATCGTACAATGGCGCGCCCGAAGAGATTCGAACTCCTGACCCCCAGATTCGTAGTCTGGTGCTCTATCCAGCTGAGCTACGGGCGCGTTTTTCGCTAAGCATTTCAGGGCGCAAGGCCCAGCGATGCCGCACGCAATCGGAAAACATTTTCAGATGTCACGAAAGCGCGCCATAGCTACCGGCTCCGGCCGGGCTTGGCAAGGTCCGGAAACGGCCCTCTGCCGGTCTTTCGGCGCCTCAAGTCCTGCCGCAAGGCCCGCAAAATCCCGCAAAACCTGCCGTATTCGGCCTGGAGCATGATCGGTTCCGATTGAATCAGAGCCGACGCTCCAGGCTTTTGTTTTGACGCGTTTTCTTTATGCGAACCGGTATCCACCCCGGATCAAGTCCGAGGCAGGCTTTCGCTCGAAAACGCTTTACGCCCGCGCCCGTTCGCTGCGCACGCTCATCAGTTCCACCGGCCGGTCCGGAATCGCGATCCGGAAGGTCGCGCCGATGGTGCCCTCCACCAGATGAATGTCGCCGCCATGGGCGCGGACCAGTTCGGCGGCAATCGCAAGGCCGAGCCCGCTGCCGCCGGGCCGGCCGGAGGACTGAAATGCCTCGAACAGATGATCGCGGGCCTTCGCCGGCACGCCGGGGCCGGTGTCGGAAACCTCCACAATCGCAACCGCGCCCTCGCGACGCCCGGTGATGCGAATCTGCTGGGTCGCTGCATCGCTTCTCGGCCGGCCTTCGAGCGCTTGCGCCGCGTTGCGCACCAAATTCAGCAGCACGCGAAACAGATGGTCGGGATCGGCATCGATACTCAGCCCGCGCTCGATCGCGCTGATCCAGGCGATCGACGCATCCGACGCCAGGCCGGCGGATTCGCGAACCTCGTTGACGACGGGATCGACCAGGATCATCCGGCGGTCGGGGGCAGCTTCCTGGGCGCGGCCATAGGACAGCGTCGACTGGCAGAACGCGATAGCGCGCTCCAGCGAACGCATCAGCTTCGGCGCAAAGCGCTGCACCCGCGGATCGGGCACGCTGGCGAGCTGATCCGAAAGCAATTGCGAGGATGCCAGCAGGTTGCGCAGATCGTGGTTGATCTTCGACACCGCGAGGCCAAGGGCGGCGAGCCGGCTCTTCTGATGCAGCATCGACACCAGATCGCGCTGCATATCGGACAATTCGCGCTCGGCAACCCCGATCTCGTCGCCGCGCTGACTGGGCACGATGATCCGGGCCGAACTTTCGGGATTTTCGTGGAAGCCGACCAGGTTGGCGGTCAGCCGCCGCATCGGCCGCACGAACATAAAATGCAGGGCGATATAGACCAGCCCCGCCGTCAGCATCGCGATTCCCGTCGATACCAGCAGCAGGTTGCGGGAAAAACGGTACATCGACGCGCGCAATGGCGCCTCGTCGACCACGGTCTCGATGAATTGCGCGCCGCCGGGCGCCGGGCCAACCACGCGTATCGCCTGATTACCGCTTTCGAGCATGGTCTCGAACGAACCGACGATCGCCGACCATGCCGTCATCGTCCGCATGTCGACGTCATGGTCGATTGACGCTGGCAAATCGGCGCTCGCCAATAGCCGGCGTTGCTGGCCCATTTTGATGGCCACCGCATGCGCACCGATACTGTCGAGGATCTTCCGCGCCAGCGAATCCGGGACCATGCCCGAGGGGGCGGCATCCAGCACCAGTGCGGCGGTGTTCGCCGCCGCCAGCCGGTCGTTCAGCCGGTTCATCCGGAAGTTGGCGATCGCGGGCACATAGATCAGCAGTCCCGCGATCATCACCAGCGGAACGGTCAGCAGCAGCAGCTTNCCCGACAGGCCAAGCCGGTGCGGCGGCCGTGGCCGCGGCGATCCGGATGCCGGCTGTTGTTCGGTCACTGACACGATCTCTGCCATCTGCCTTCGATGCCGTCGCACACGATCCGTCAAAACTTGCCCAAAAGCTTTACCCAAGGGTGGCTTGACCCGAGGGTGGCAAGCGGTTTGGCGGCAAGGTCACGCGCCCTTTTAGCACGTTGGAGCAAGACCGGATGCAAGGCCGGGTTGCGCTTTTGCCGATCGCCCGCCCGGTTTGAAGATGCGTTTTGCTCCGGAACCGGTCAAATTACAGTTCGATCATGTCTGCCGGTTCCCGGCCAATGACGGACCGACCCAACTTTACCCGGGTCGGCGACAACATGTCCCAAAACACGGCCCAAGCCGGGGCAGGCTGGATCGCGCGCCGCCATCCTCGCACTGAAAACACCGCAAGTGGCGATATATTCACCGGAATTGTGCCGTTTCGAAGGACCGCGGTACGGCGCCACGCCGCATTGACGAAAACCGGTCGCTCCCGTATAAGCCGCGCCAACTGTCCGCGATGGCCCGGTTCGACCGGGGCGGCTCATTTGGGCCGGAAACGGCCTGTTTCGGGCCGGCCAGCNCTAACGGACTTATCTCATTCCTCGGCAAATTGCCCGGTCAGCGGAGAACGACCCGTGAAGCGGACTTATCAACCCAGCAAACTGGTGCGCAAGCGCCGTCACGGCTTCCGCGCCCGCCTTGCGACGACCGGTGGCCGCAAGGTTCTCGCCGCGCGCCGCGCGCGGGGCCGCAAGCGCTTGAGCGCCTGAGCCGGGCTTCCCGGAGACCTCATCATGGATCGGCTAAGGCAGCGGGCGGACTTCCTCGCCGTTGCCAATGGCGCGCGGGTCAACAGCGCTGCCTTTGTGGTCCAAAGCCGCCGCCGCGACGATGGCGGCCCGATCCGGGTCGGCTTCACCGTGACCAAAAAGAACGGAACCGCGACCGAGCGCAACCGCATCCGGCGCAGGCTTCGCGAACTGGTGAAGCGGCTGGACGTCATATCCATGCGACCGCACAGTGATTATGTGCTAGTCGGCCGTCGTGCGGCACTGAACCGCGACTTTGCGACCATGCTCGACGATCTCCGCGCGGCACTCCATCGCCTCGACCGGCAGGCGCCGATACCGTCTAAAGCGTTCTCGACCCAAATAGATAGCGGTTCGCGTCAAGAAAACGCGTCAAAAACAGACTTTAGCGCCTGCCGCCAACCAAATTGAATGACGAGACCTGAACGATGACCGATAATCGCAACACCATCCTCGCCGTCATTCTGTCCGGCCTCGTGCTGCTCGGCTGGCAATATTTCTTCAACCTGCCGCAACTGGAAAAGCAGCGCGCCGCGCAGCAGGCCCAAAGCGAAATGACGAAGCCCGCGCCGCAGGCCGGTGGCGCGAGCACCCCGGCGGCCGGGCCGGCCCCCGCACCGTCGGCCAACGCACCGGCGACCAATCAACCGGTCTCCACCGCGCCCGCCGTCGACCGCGATACCGCCATTGCCTCGGCGGCGCGCGTCAAGATCGACACCCCGCGCGTCAGCGGCAGCATCTCGCTGAAGGGCGCGCGGATCGACGATCTGTCGCTGGTGCAGTTCCGCGACACCGTCGACCCGCTTTCGCCGGCGACCGTGCTGTTCTCGCCCTCGGGCACGGATAATCCTTATTATGCGGAATTTGGCTGGGTCGCAGCCAGCGGTTCGGCGGTGAAGATTCCCGACCAGAACACGGTGTGGCAGCAGGAAGACTCGGGCAGCCTGACCTCCGCCAGCCCGGTCAAGCTGAAATATGATAATGGCGACGGCCTCACCTTCCATCGCACCATTTCGATCGACGACCGCTACCTCTTCACCGTCAAGGATGAGGTCACCAATGTCGGCAATGCGCCAGTCACACTCTATCCGTTCGCGCTGATCTCGCGGCACGGCACCCCGAAAGTCTCGGGCTACTACATCCTGCATGAAGGTCTGATCGGCTATCTCGGCGACCAGGGCCTGCAAGAATACGCCTACAAGAAAATCGACGACGCCAAGTCGGTCGAGTTCAAGGTCACCGACGGCTGGCTCGGCATCACAGACAAATACTGGGCGTCGGCGCTGTTGCCGGATACCACCGCGCCGTTGCACGCCCGGTTCTCGTCCAATCTTGTCGGCACCGTTCGAACCTATCAGACCGACTATTTGCAGGAGCCGCAAACCATTGCGATCGGCGGCACCGGCAGCGCCAATGCGCGGCTGTTCGCCGGCGCCAAGGAAGCCAGCGTGGTCGGCCTCAATTTTCCGGTCGGCGGTTTTGGTGGCTACAACAAGGAGCTCGGGCTCAATCATTTCGATCTTCTGATCGACTGGGGCTGGTTCTACTTCATCACCAAGCCGATGTTCCTGGCGCTGGACTTTTTCTATCATCTGGTCGGCAATTTCGGCGTCTCGATCCTGCTCGTCACCGTGATCGTCAAGCTGCTGTTCTTCCCGCTCGCCAACAAATCCTACGCCTCGATGGCGAAGATGAAATCGGTGCAGCCGCAACTGGCCGCGCTGAAGGAACGCTATCCCGACGACAAGATGAAGCAGCAGCAGGAGATGATGGAAATCTACAAGAAAGAGAAGATCAACCCGATCGCCGGTTGTCTTCCCGTCGCCTTGCAGATTCCGGTGTTCTTCTCGCTCTACAAGGTCTTGTTCGTCACCATCGAAATGCGGCACGCGCCGTTCTTCGGCTGGATCAAGGATCTGTCGTCGCCGGATCCGACCAACCTGTTCACTTTGTTCGGGCTGCTTCAGTTCGATCCGACCCAGCTGCCGCTGATCGGGCACTATCTNGCGCTCGGCGTCTGGCCGATCATCATGGGCATCACGATGTGGTTCCAGATGAAGCTCAATCCGACGCCGCCGGATCCGACCCAGCAGATGATCTTCGCCTGGATGCCGCTGATTTTCACCTTCATGCTGGCGGGCTTCCCCGCCGGTCTGGTGATCTACTGGGCCTGGAACAATACGCTGTCGGTGCTGCAGCAGAGCTTCATCATGCGCCGCAACGGCGTGAAGGTTGAATTATTCGACAATCTCAAGGCGACGTTTGCCTCGAAGAAGGCCGAGTCGAAAACCTGACGCACCCCTCATCCTGAGGAGCGCGCTCTTGCGCGCGTCTCGAAGGATGAGCGGCCTTCGACTCCATTTGGGGCTTCATGGTTCGAGACGGCGCTGAAGAAGCGCCTGCTCACCATGAGGAACCGCAACCGGAAGCCTTCGCATGAGCGCGGATATCGATGCGAAGCTGATCGAGCAGGGCCGCAAGCTGTTTGCCGGCGACTGGCAGTTCTTCTGGGCCTCGCCCTCGATCGAAACCCTGCCGCCGATGGCCGGCATGGAGGTCGCCTTCGCGGGCCGCTCCAATGTCGGCAAATCGAGCCTGATCAACGCGCTGACCGGCCGCAACGCGCTGGCGCGGACCTCGCATACGCCGGGCCGCACCCAGGAGCTGATCTTCTTCGAGGGTCCGGACAATGCCGGCTTCCGGCTGGTCGATATGCCGGGTTACGGTTACGCATCCGCGCCAAAGGCCAAGGTCGCGTCCTGGACCGCGCTGATCCACACATTCCTGCAGGGCCGCAGCAGCCTGGCGCGGGTCTATGTGCTGATCGATGCACGGCATGGCCTCAAGGAGGTCGATCTCGACGTGCTCAAGACGCTCGACAAATCGGCCGTGAGCTATCAGGTGGTCCTCACCAAGGCCGATCAGGTGAAGCCCGCCGAGCTGGAGCAGCGGACCGCCGACACTGTGGCGGCGCTTGCCAAACATCCCGCCGCCTTTCCTGACGTTTTGGTGACATCCTCGCGTACCGGCGCCGGCATGCCGGAGTTGCGTGCCGCCATGGTGCGCCTGCTTGGCGAGCGCAGCCGATGATGGGGACCCGGCTGTTTCGCATTCTGGTCATATTGGCCGGCGTCATGGGCGCGGATGGCGTCATCCTGGCGGCAGTGGCGGCACACCAACCCGACGCCACGCGCCTGGCCGCGGCTTCATCGATGCTGTTGTTTCACGCCACCGCCGTGCTCGCGGTAGTGGCGCTGGCCGAACGCGGCGTCATTGATCAAGGAATCGGGATCGCCGCGGCCTGGGGTTTTGTCATCGCCGCGGCGTTGTTCGCCGGCGATCTGACGTTGCGGCAATATGCCGGCCATGGCCTGTTTCCGCTGGCCGCGCCGACCGGCGGAACGCTGTTGATCGTGAGCTGGTTTGTGCTAGCGGTGGCGGCCGCATGGCCGCGACGGAGCTAGACTAGCCCGTCGACAGCAGCGCTTTGCGCCGCGCCCGCCAATCGGATAGAAACCGCCCACCCTTTCGATGACGAGACCCGCTTCATGACCGACGCGCCATACATCAGTCCGCTCGATCAGGCCCGCATCCTGTCCGAGGCGCTGCCGCACATGCAGCAGTATGACGAGGAAACCATCGTCATCAAATATGGCGGCCATGCCATGGGCGCCGAAGACGTCGCCAAGGCGTTCGCCCGCGACATCGTTCTGTTGGAGCAGACCGCGATCAACCCGGTGGTGGTGCATGGNGGTGGGCCGCAGATCGCCACCATGCTGCAGCGGCTCGGCATCAAATCCGAATTCGCAGCAGGCTTGCGCATTACCGATGCCGCGACCATCGAGATCGTCGAGATGGTGCTGGCGGGCTCGATCAACAAGACGCTGGTCGGCTACATCAACGAAGCTGGCGGCAAGGCCGTCGGCCTGTGCGGCAAGGACGGCAACATGGTGACGGCGTCGAAAGTGACGCGCACCATGGTCGATCCGGGTTCCCACATCGAAAAGGTGGTCGATCTCGGTTTCGTGGGCGAGCCGGAAAAGGTCGATCTGACGCTGCTGAACCAGTTGATCGGCCATGACCTGATCCCGGTGCTGGCGCCGCTGGCGACCTCGCGAACCGGACAGACCTTCAACGTCAACGCCGACACCTTCGCCGGCGCGGTGGCGGGCGCGCTCAAAGCCAAGCGGCTGTTGCTGCTGACCGACGTTCCCGGCGTACTCGACAAGTCGAAGAAGCTGATTCCGGAACTGTCGGTGACCGATGCGCGCAAGCTGATCGCGGACGGCACCATTTCCGGCGGCATGATCCCGAAGGTCGAAACCTGCATCTATTCGCTCGAGCAGGGCGTCGAGGGCGTGGTCATCATCGACGGCAAGACGCCGCACGCGGTCTTGCTCGAACTGTTCACCAATCAAGGTACCGGCACACTGATCCACAAGTGATGATGCATGCGGCAACGCAAATGAGAAACGTCTTGGCCGGAATTATTCCGGCCATGCATGTCTCATTGTTGGCGCTGCTCGCGGGCGCAGCGCCAGCCCACGCGGACCTGAAGCTCTGCAATCGCATGAGTTATGTGGTCGAGGCCGCCATCGGTATCGACGACAAGGCCGCTACCGCGACGCGCGGTTGGTTTCGCATCGATCCGGCCGCGTGCCGCGTCGTCGTACAGGGCACGCTGACCGCGGACCGTATCCTGCTCAATGCCCGCGCGCTCAGCGTCTATGGCTCGTCGCCGATCCCGCAGAATGGCGGCGACACACTTTGCATCGCGTCCGACAATTTTGTGATCGCGGCTGCGCGGCAGTGCCGCAGCGGCCAGACCCCGGCACCCTTCACCCAGATCACCCCGACCGCGACCGAAGACGGCAATCTGGTGGCCTATCTTGCCGAAGACAGCGAATATGACGACGACCAGGCGAGGCTCGCCGGCATTCAGCGGCTGCTGGTGATCGCAGGATACGATGCCGCGCCGATCGATGGCGTCGACGGCCCGAAAACCCAAACCGCGCTGGCGGCGTTCCTGAAAAGCCGCGGGCTGACGCCCGATATCGTACAGGCGCCGAATTTCTTTNCGGCCATGNTCGACGCGGTTCAAACGCCGTCCTCCATTGGGCTGACCTGGTGCAACGACACGCCGCACAAGATCATGGCAGCCGTCGGCACCGACGACGGCAAGACCGTGATCAGCCGCGGCTGGTACCGGATCGAGCCTGGCAAATGCCTGCATCCCGATATTGTCGGCCAGCCCAGGCAGATTTTCAGTTTCGCCGAGGCGGTCGACGCCGACAACCGCGCCATCAAGTTCAAGGACAAGCCGCTGAACTGGGGCGGCGCCACCCAGCTGTGCACCCGCGAAAGCACGTTCGAGATCAATGAGCAGGGCGATTGCGGCACCCGCGGCCTCGCCGCCACCGGCTTTGCCGCCGTCGACATGTCGAGCGGCGGCAAGACGCTGCGCTTTGCGATGCCGTGATGAGTTGTGCGACATCCCTTGCGACCGTCGTCTCAGCGAAGGCGGGGACCCATAACCCCTCGCCTGAATGCAAATCGCTGATGCGAACAACAATCCGACGTAACTGGCGCCGTGCTTACCATGACCGGCACGGAGTATGGGTCCCGGCGTTCGCCGGGACGACGAGATGAAGCAAATGAGAAAAACCTCCCGTCCCTTCACCCACATCAACACCTGGGTGTTCGATCTCGACAACACGCTGTATCCGCATCACGTCAATCTGTGGCAGCAGGTCGATGCGCGGATCGGCGAGTTCGTCAGCGCCTACCTCAAGGTCCCCTCGGACGAAGCGAGGCGGATCCAGAAGGACTATTATCTTCGCTATGGCACCACCATGCGCGGCATGATGACCGAGCATGGCGTGCGTGCCGATGACTATCTCGCTTATGTACACCAGATCGATCATTCGCCGCTGCAGCCAAATCCGGCGATGGGCGATGCCATCGCGAAGTTGCCGGGGCGCAAGCTGATCCTGACCAACGGCTCGACTGACCATGCCGACAAGGTCTTGCAGCGGCTCGGCATCGGTCCGCATTTCGAGGCGGTGTTCGACATCATCGCCGCCGAGCTTGAACCGAAGCCGGCGCCGCAGACCTATCAGAAATTCCTCAGGCTTCACGGCGTCGATCCGCTGACATCGGCGATGTTCGAGGATCTGGCGCGCAACCTCGTGGTGCCGTACGAGCTCGGCATGACGACGGTGCTGGTGGTGCCCGACGGCACCGAGGAAGTCGTGCGCGAGGATTGGGAGCTGGAAGGCCGCGACGCCGCCCATGTCGATCACGTCACCGACGATCTGACGGGGTTTCTGCAGGGGCTGACTTAGCAGGGTAAATCAATTTTGTCGTTCCGGCGCAGGCCGGGCGCGTCTTGACTCTCCCTCCCCAAATCCCGACAAAAGCCCCAAGCACTGCCCTCAACAACACCGCCCAAGGAAATCTCGATGTCTCTGGCTTCCCTCGAATCGTCAGTCAATACCGCGTTCGATGCCCGCGACAGCATCTCCACGGCGACTAAAGGCGAAGTCCGGGAGGCGGTGGATCACGCGCTGGAGCTGCTCGACAAGGGCGAGGCGCGCGTTGCCGAGCGCGAGGCCGGCGGCAAATGGAAGGTCAATCAGTGGCTGAAGAAGGCGGTATTGCTGTCGTTTCGCCTTAACGACATGAGCGCGATTTCCGGCGGCCCCGGAAAAGCGTCGTGGTGGGACAAGGTGCCCTCGAAATTCGACGGCTGGAGCGAGAACCGGTTTCGCGATGCCGGCTTCCGTGCGGTGCCGGGCGCCATCGTTCGCCGCTCGGCCTTCATCGCCAAGAACGTCGTCTTGATGCCATCCTTCGTCAATCTCGGCGCCTATGTCGATGAAAGCACCATGATCGATACCTGGTCGACGGTCGGCTCCTGCGCCCAGATCGGCAAGCGCGTGCACATTTCCGGCGGCGTCGGCATCGGCGGCGTGCTGGAGCCGCTGCAGGCCGAGCCCGT
>JGI24140J50213_10000296_pt1 | contig 23593 bp, 25 predicted proteins | sample BarGraIncu00222A_FD_50213 | JGI IMG/M metagenome (IMG submission 50213)
CCGGTTCCCGTCAAATTGCCGGTGATCCTGCACCCCACGCCGCCATCGCAAGCTCCCGCCGCCGCATCGCCGCCGGCGACCCCGGAGATTTCGGCAGCGCCGCCGGCCAAAGTGCAAGAAGCCGCTGTCGAGCGCGCCAAACCGCAGCGGCATCATCGCGTGCGCCGGCACATTCAAAGAATCCGGCACAGGCATCACCGCCGATAGTTCCGCGCGCTGAGGAGCATTGCTCCAGCCAATTGCTTACACAGCTGTCATGCTACAATGCCGTATGTCGCGAATCTCCCGTTTCGGACTCGCTGCGCCCGCAAGATTGCTGAGTCGCCGCGCGTGGCTCGCTAGCGCGGTGGGCGCAACTGCCAGCCTCGCTTTCGGCAGACCCTCACTGGCCGCACAATCTCCCGCCTTCGCCCGCTGGGTCGCAGGTTTCCGCGCCCGCGCAATTCGGCGCGGCATTTCGGAAGCGACCTATGACCGNGTCATGAACGCGCTNACGCCCGACACCAGCGTGTACGAGCTGCAGCGCGCGCAGCCGGAATTCACCGAGCAAGTCTGGCAATACATCAACCGCCGCTGCTCGGACTGGCGCGTCATCACCGGCAAGGAGCGGGCGAAGGAATATGCCAGCCTGTTCGATCATTTGGAAAAAGACTACGGCGTCGACCGCTACACTTTGCTCGGGCTGTGGGGCATGGAGTCGTCGTTCGGCGACGTCATCGTCAATCCGAAATACATGCGGCCGATCATTCCGGCGCTGGCGGCGCTGGCTTGGGGCGAGCCGCGCCGGCGCGCCTATTGGGAAGCCGAATTGCTCAACGCGCTGGTCATCGTCGATCGCGGCTGGGCGCAACCCCCGGACATGATCGGCTCCTGGGCCGGCGCCATGGGCCACACCCAATGGATGCCGGAGGTGTGGCTCAACATGGGCGTCGACTACGACCGTGACGGCCGCATCACGCCGTTCGGCAGGCCCGACGATTCGCTTGCCGGCACCGCGCGCTATCTGGTCGAGCGCGGCAAATACCGGCGCGGCGAAGCCTGGGGCTGTGAGGTGAAGCTCGCCGCGGGCCATGCGCGGCTGGCCAACAACCGCACCATGCGCGCTTACGCCAAGTGGCAGGAGCTCGGCGTGCAACTCGCTGATGGCGCCGCCTTCGCACGGCCCGGCGATCAGGTGAAGCTCTGGCTGCCAGTCGCCGGCGGGCCTGCTTTCCTGATCGGGCAGAATTTCCGTAGCGTTTATTCCTATAACCCGTCCACCAGCTACACGCTGGCGCTGGTCCATCTCGGCGACCTCATTCGTGGCGACCCGCCGTTCCACCAGTTGTTCCCCGACGGCGAGCGCGTACCGACGCTGGCGGAGGTCAAGGAAATCCAGCACCGCCTCAACGAGCACGGCTTCAAGACCGACGGCATCGATGGCCGCACCGGCAGCGACACGGTCAAGGCCATCCTCGCCTTCCAGCGCAAGGTCGGCATGGAGCCGGCCGACGGTTACGCCGGCCTCAAGGTACTGGCGAGGTTGCGTCAGAGCCCGTGATCCGGTTGGATGCCGCCTTGATCGAGAGGCTGGGGTCCACAAGTGCCGAATTCCACACGCGATAGCGCAAAAAAGCAGCCCGCGCGCGATGCCACCATCGCGTCCCTCGACCGCCCGGTTCCGGCCGGCGTCAACGCCGCCGGCTTCGGCAGCGACGTGGTGGCCGACGCGCTGCGCGCGCTCGACATCCCCTATATCGCGCTCAACCCCGGCGCCAGCTATCGCGGCCTGCACGACAGCCTGGTGAATTACTTAGGCAACGAGCGGCCGCAGATGCTGCTCTGCCTGCACGAGGAAAGCGCGGTCGCCATCGCGCATGGCTATGCAAAAGTCACCGGCAAGGCGATGGCGGCGGCGGTGCATTCCAATGTCGGGCTGATGCACGCCACCATGGCGTTCTTCAACGCCTGGTGCGACCGCATGCCGATGGTCGTGCTCGGCGCCACCGGGCCGGTCGACGCGACCAAGCGGCGGCCGTGGATCGACTGGATTCACACCGCGCGCGACCAGGGCGCGCTGGTGCGCGGCTATACCAAATGGGACGACCAGCCAGCCTCGCCGGTCGCCGCGCGCGAAGCGGTCTTGCGCGCCGGCTGGATCGCCAACACCGCGCCGCGCGGGCCGACTTATGTCAATCTCGACGCCGAGATGCAGGAATCCAAGCTGGCCGAGCCGGTCGCCCCGATCGATGCCAAACGCTACATGCCTGAGGTCGAGAGTGCGGCCCCCGCGGACGTCATCAACAAAGCCGCCGATCTGCTGCGCGGCGCAAAACATCCTGTCATGCTCGCCGGCCGCGTCTCGCGCGATCTCGATGCCTGGAACGCGCGCGTTGCACTGGCCGAGCGCCTAGGCGCGCGTGTGGTCACCGACATTAAGGTCGGCGCCGCCTTCCCGACCGATCATCCGCTGCATGCCGGCAGCCCCGGCGGCTCTGTGCTGGCGCCCGAGGCGGCCGACGCCATCCGCGCCGCCGACGCCATTCTCAGCCTCGACTGGGTCGATATCGCCGGCACCTTCAAGGGTCTCGGCGGCACGATCGCGGCCAAGGTCGTGCAGGTCTCCGTCGATCACCGTCTGCATAATGGCTGGAGCATGGACTACCAGGCTCTGCCGCCGGTCGATGTCATGATCGCCTGCGAGCCGGATGCCGCGGTGCCGGCCTTGCTGGCAGCGCTCGGCCCGCGCGGTCCGCGCGCGATGTCATCAGTCACGCCGAAGTTCCCCAAGCTCGTTGACGGCAAGCTCACCGTCGATCATCTGGCCGATGCGCTGCGCCGCGCGGTCGGCGAGCGTCCCACCTCCCTCACCCACGTCACATTGTCGTGGAACGGCGCCAGTTGGCCGTTCCGCCACCCGCTCGACTATCTCGGCTCCGACGGCGGCGGCGGCGTCGGCGGCGGACCGGGCATTTCGGTCGGCGCCGCACTCGCACTCAAAGGCTCGGGCCGCTTGGCGGTCGCGGTATGCGGCGACGGCGATTTCATGATGGGCGTCACTGCCTTATGGACCGCGGCGCATTACAAAATTCCACTCCTCATTGTGGTGGCCAACAATCGCTCGTTCTTCAATGACGAGCTGCACCAGGAACGCGTCGCCCGCATCCGTAACCGCCCGGTCGAGAACCGTTGGGTCGGCCAGCGCATTTCCGAGCCCGACATCGACATTGCCGGCATTGCGCGTGCACAAGGCGCGCAAGGCTTCGGCCCCATCACGGCGAACGGCGATCTCGGGGCCGCCTTCGCGCAGGCTATCGCGGCAGTGGACGCAGGCCACGTGGCGGTGGTCGATGTGCGGGTGGAACCGGGCTACACTGCCGCCATGACCGCGGCGATGACGCGCAAGAGCGAATAGCGCATGATCCCGAAAAGTGGGAACCGGTTTTCGGATAAGATCAAGCGCGAGGAAAGCTAGACAATGGCCGCCGGCGGACCGCAAGCTGACGACGCCATCCTGGTGGTGGACGACATCGTCGTGCGCTACGAGACGGCGGAAGGCCCGATCACCGCGGTCGACAACGTGTCGTTCAAGGTCAGGCCGGGCGAATTCCTCTCGGTCATCGGCCCCTCGGGTTGCGGCAAATCGACTTTGTTCAACGTGATCGGCGGACTGCTCAGCCATCATCAAGGCGTGGTCAGCGTCGCCGGCGAAACCATTTCCGGCCCGCACCAATCGATCGGCATGGTGTTCCAGGAGGAATCCACCTTTCCCTGGCGCACGGTGATCGACAACGTCGCCTTCCCGCTCGAGCTCATCGGCATGGCGAAGGCCAAGCGCGCCGAGCGCGCGCGCCATTTCATCGGAATGGTCGGCCTCGACGGCTTCGAGAACCGTTATCCCGGCGAACTCTCCGGCGGCATGCGCCAGCGCGTATCGCTCGCCCGCACGCTGGCGTCGGAGCCGAAAATTTTGCTGATGGACGAGCCGTTCGCCGCGCTCGATGAGCAGACGCGGCTGCTGCTCGGCGACAAGGTGCTGCAGATCCAGCAACAGCTGAAACAAACCACGCTGCTGATCACCCACAACATCACCGAAGCGGTGCAGATGTCCGACCGCATCCTGGTGATGACCTACCGGCCCGGCAAGACGAAGCGCATCGTCGATATCGCGCTGCCGCGTCCGCGCACCTCGGAGATCGTCACCAGCGCGGCCTTCGGCGGCTACGTGGCGGAAATCTGGAACGACCTGCGCGAAGAGGCGAGCCGCGGCATGCGCGACGAGGAAAACCACGTGCTGCATCACGAAGGTGGTTCGTCGTGACCGCCGCCGCGTCCGCGAGACGCGCACGGCCCGGCAATTTTGCCGCCGCGGCGGTCGGCCTCGGCGCGCTCGCGGCGTTCCTGCTGGCGGTCGAAATTCTCATCCAGACCGGTGTCGTCAGTCGTTTCATCGTGCCGCCGCCCTCGGAAATCATCGGCAGCTTCGGCCGTGTGATCGTCGAGGAGAACGTGTTCGGCCGCTTCCTGCTCACCGCCAGCGAATGCCTCATCGCCGGCGTGATGCTCACGGTGTTCGGCGTCGCCGGCGGCGTGCTGATGCACCGCTTCAAGCTGTTGCAGCAGGCNTGCGANACCTGGGTCGCCGCCATGGCCTCGGCGCCGATCGTGCTGATGTATCCGCTGTTCCTGGTNATCTTCGGGCGCAACGCCTGGACCATCATCATGATGGGGTTCTTCGCCGCGCTGCCGCCGGTGATCCTGAAGACCATCGAGGGCATCGCCGGCACCCGCAAGGTGCTGGTCAATGTCGGCCGCAGCTTCAATCTCAACGCCACGCAGCAGTTCTGGAAAATCCTGTTCCCGGCGGCGCTGCCGACCATTTTCGTCGGGCTGCGGCTGGGATTGATCTTCGCGCTGATCAATATCGTCGGCGTCGAGTTCCTGATCAATTTCGGCGGCCTCGGCCAGCTCATCAACGAACTGGCCGAGCGCTATGACCTCGCCGGCACCTATGCGGCGATCTGCTTCGTGATCCTGGTGAGCATTGTGTTCTTCGTGGCGCTGGAAAAGACAGAGCGATGGCTGAGACCGGTCGACTGACAAAAGCGGCGTTTGCTGCACCGGTATTAAGCCCGGTGACGCTGCTGCGCCTTGCAATTATTCTTACCGTGCTGGCGGTTTGGGAATTCCTTTCCCATTCCGGCTGGCTCTATCGCGACGTGGTGCCCTCGCTCTTGGCAATCGGACGCGCGCTGTACCAGTTGCTCGGCGGCCGCGACTATTATTTCAATCTCGGCGTCACGGCGGCTGAGATCGGCGCGGCGCTGGCGATCGGCGGGCTGTCCGGCCTGGCGGTCGGCATCCTGCTCGGCGCCAACCGGTTTCTGTCGAGGGCGTTCGAATCCTATATCTACTATCTCGGGCCGACGCCCAAGATCATCTTCTTCCCGATCATGATCATGTGGTTCGGCGTCGGCCCCGAATCCAAGGTCGCGCTCGGCACGTTGTCGTGCTTCTTTCCGGTGGCGCTCAGCGTCGCCGCCGGCATGCGTCAGATCGACCGTGTGCTGATCCGCGTCGGCAATAGCTTCCGCGCCAATAGCTGGCAGATGGTGACGAAAATCTATCTGCCGGCGATGCGCCATCCGATCATCAACGGCGCGCGGCTTGGCCTCGGCGTGGCGCTGATCGGCACGCTGCTGGCGGAAACCAAGCTGTCCAACAAAGGCATCGGCTTCCTGATCATCAATGCTTACAGTACCTTCGACATGCCGCGCATGTATGCCAATCTGATCGTGCTGTTCGTGCTGGCGATCGGCGCCAATGCGCTGGTCGGCCGTCTCGGCGGCCTGCATTCCATCAAGCGGCTTTGAGTATTTGCAACATAGGAGCGCAACATGAAACACATCCGACATATTGCAGGCGCGGCGGCGATGGCCGCTATAGCCCTCACCAATCCCGCCGCCGCCGACGACCTGGTCAAGCTCACCATCGGCCAGCGCGGCAACTGGGACACCGCCATCTGCCAACTCGGCGACATGGCCGGCATCTTCAAGAAGCACGGCATCCAGCTCGAGATGATCTACACCTCCGGCAGCGGCGAGACGCTGCAGCCCGTCATCTCCGGTAGCGTCGACGTCGGGCTCGCGGTCGGCACGCTCGGCGCCATGGCGGCCTATGCGAAGGGCGCGCCGGTGCGCATCATCGGCGCGGAAGCGACGGGAGCGGCCGACTACTGGTATGCCAAGAACCCGGCGATCAAGACGCTGAAGGACACCAACGGCCACACCATCGCCTACTCTACCAACGGCTCCTCCACCCACAGCGTGGTGCGCGCCTTCATCGACGAGTTCAAACTCACCGCCAAGCCGCAGTCGACGGGCAATCCGAGCTCGACGCTGACCACCGTGATGACCGACCAGGTCGATGTTGGCTGGGCGGCGCCCCCGTTCGGGCTGAAGGAGATGGATGAGGGCAAGATCCATCTGGTCGCGCGCGCGACCGACGCCGCGCTGGTGCGCGGGCAGACCATTCGCGTGATGGTGGCCAATGCCGAGACGCTGAAGAGCCGCAAGGCGGTGATCGAGCGCTTCATGCAGGCTTATCGTGAATCCATCGANTACATGTATTCGAGCAATCCGCAGGTGCTGGCCGACTATNCCGAATTCGCCCGCATCGCGCCGGCCATGGCCAAGCGCGTGCGCGACGACTTCTTCCNCAAAAGCCTGATCGATCCCGATGCCATTCACGGGCTCGACACGCTGCTGCCGGAAGCGGTNAACNTGAAATTCATCTCGGAGCCGCTGACCAAAGAGCAGATCGCCGAGCTGATCCAGATTCCGCCGCGCAAATAGCTGCGGCGGTCAATCTGCCAGCGGACCGAAGCCGGCGTCTTTCCAGGCGCCGCGGTTTTCCGGGGCGGCCATGAATTTCACAAACGCCGCCGCCGCGTCCGGCGCCGCGCTGTCGGCGAGCGCCGCTCCGCCATAGACGATGGTGAGATCGATGCCCGCCGGTAGCGGGCCGACGATGGTCAGCCCCTTGACGTGCGCGACTTCGCTCGCCGGATAGATGCCGATGTCGGCCTCGCCGCCCGCAACCAGCTGCACGCCGCCGTCGAGCGCCGGCTTGTGAATGACCTTCTTGGCCATGGCGTCGGTGATGCCGAGTTGCTCCAATACTTTGCCCATGTGGGTGCCGCTCGGCGTCTTTCCCGGCGTGGCATGAACCACCGAGCGGGCGGCGAGCATGGCCTCACGGAATTTCTCCTTGGTCGAGATATCCGGCCGCGCTGCGCCTTCTTTCACGACCACGCTGATCCCGACGGTGCCGAAAGTGGCGCGGCTGTCGGCGTGCAGCTTGCCGTCCTTGGCGAAACCATCGAGCAGCGGCACCGGCATCACCAGCACGTCGGCCTTCTCTCCGGCGGCGAGTTTCTCGCGCAGCGCCGTGATGACCGCATAGGTGAACTTCACCTTGTTGCCGGTCTGCTGTTCGAATTTCGGCGTGAGCAGCGCGAAGACTTCCTGCGGCGCGCCCCCGCTCATCACATGGATCTCGGTCGCTGATACGGACATGCTAATCCCCATGGCGGCGGAAAATACGACGAACCCCGATAAGCCCTTCATCGGCACCTCCCGGTCTAAGATTAGAGCTTGAACGTCTCGTGTGTGCCCGCGTGAAAGAGGTCCTCGGGCTTCAGCAGCCGCGACGACAAGCATTGCGCATGATGGTGGCGCAGAAAGGTCTCCAGCGTCTTGCGGTTGGCTTCGAGACCATAGGGCCAGAAATCTTGGCCCATCAGGGCGCGCGCTTCCATCAGCCGCTCCTCGACGAACGGCATCGTCACTTTGGTCGATGAGGTGTCGGACAGCTTTTCCAGCGCGATGGTCTTGGCGCTCTCGAACGCCTTGAGCACGGCTCCCGGCAGCCAAGGATGCTGCTCGGCCAGCGCGCGCCGCACGCCGACCAAATGCATGATCGGGAAAATGCCGGTGCGCTTGAAATAATCCTTGGCCGCCGCCACCGGATCGGGAAACAGCCAGCCGATATTCGGATCGCCGCGCTCGAAAGCAGGCGGCACGCGCGGCCCGATGAAGGCGTCGATTTCGCCGGCGTCCAGCATGCTCGACAGCGTGCGTCCTGCCGGAATGTCGTCGAGCCTGACGCCCTTCGGCAGCGTGATGCTGATTTTTTCCAGCCGCCCGGCATCTGTCAGTCCGCCCCTGATCCAGTGGATGTCGGAAGGTTTCACGCCGTGATCGTCTTCCAGAATGGCGCGCGCCCACACATTGGCGGTCAGTTGATACTCCGGCACACCGACCTTTTTGCCCTTGAGGTCGGCCGGCTTCTTGATGCGGTCGGTGCGCACATAGATCGAGGTGTGGCGGAAGGCGCGCGACACGAAGGCCGGCACTCCGACGTAAGGGCACGTACCCGCAGCGGTCTTGACCGTGAAACTCGACAGCGACAATTCGCAGATGTCGAATTCGGCGTGGCGGAAGGCGCGGAAGAAGATTTCCTCCGGGTCGAGCGCCATGAACACCGGATCGACGCCGTCGATCTGCACCAACCCGTCGCTGAGCGGCCGGGTGCGGTCGTAGTCGCGCACTGCGACGGAGAGATTGAGTTTGGCCATGGGGAGGGTCGGGAGCGACATTCGGGTGAATGTCATAAGCGAAACGGCGGCCGGATGCTACTCCACCCCGCCGCGTTTCTGGGTCTTCTCGTCCGGCGTCACGTCGATCACGGCCGCGCGCCCGGTGATCTTCACCGGCGGCCGGCAGTCGTTCATGCAGGGTTTTGCCCAGAACGCCTTCTCGACCTTGTCGCGGTCGTCGTCGAAGAAGCCGGCTTGGTTCGGCATCTTCACCTGGCCCCAGGTCTGCTTCGACAGCACGAATTTGTCGTCGACAATATCGTTCAGGTTGAGCACATAGGCGGTGACCGCATAGAGCTCGTCGTTGGTGAGCGACTGCGCGGCGCCGAACGGCATGGCGCGGCGGATGTAATCGAACACAATCGAGAGATACGGAAAATACGAGCCCACCGTCTTGACCGGATCGCTGGAGGCGAGCGTGCCCTTGCCTTGCGCGAGCTGCGGCCATCGCCCGGCGCTTTCGCCGAACTCGCCGTGGCAGGCGGCGCATTTGTCCATGTAGACCTTCTCGCCATCCTTCACCGAACCGTACCCCGGAGGAGCGCCCTGCCCGTCGGGACGTACGTCGATGTCCCAGCCGGCGATTTGCTCCGGCGTAGCGGCGTGGCCGATGCCGTAATTGCGCCCCGCATCTTTCTTGCCTTGCGCAAATACCGGCGCGGCGAGAGCGAGCAGCGCCGTCAGGGACAGCGCGAGCCTAGCCGACCTCGACATTCTCGACCTCCCCGTCCGGCTTAACCGCCCAAGTCTGAATGCCGTTGTTGTGGTAGATCGAATTGACGCCGCGGATCTTGCGCAGCGCGTCCTTGGTCGGCTGCACATAGCCGGTGTCGTCCATGGCGCGCGATTGCAGCAGCAGCGGCTCGCCGTTCCAATCGATCTCGGCGTAGAAGCGCACGCAGGCCTTGTCGAACACCGGCCCGTCGATGCGCGCCGCTCGCCAATTGCGGCCGCCGTCGAGCGAGACATCAACGCGGCTGACCTTGCCGCGGCCCGACCAGGCCAAACCCGAAATGACCGTGAAACCTTTTTGCTTGAGCGGGGCCTGCGGCGATGGCGAGGTGATCACCGATTTGGCGTCCATCTCGAAGGTGAACTTGCGTGCCTTGCCGTCCGCCAACAGGTCGGTGTATTTCGCAGTCTCCTCGCGCGTGTACCAAGGCTGGTCGCCGACCTTGAGGCGGCGCAGCCACTTCACCCAGACATTGCCTTCCCAGCCCGGCACCACCAGGCGCACCGGATAGCCCTGCTCCGGGCGCAGCATCTCGCCGTTCATGCGATAGGCGACCAGGCAATCGTCGAGCGCCTTGGCCAGCGGGATCGAGCGGTTCATCGCCGCGGCGTCGCCGCCTTCCGCCATGATCCACTTTGCATTCGCCTTGAGGCCTGCCTGCTCGAGCAAAAGTTTCAGCGGTACGCCGGTGTACTGCACGCAATGCACCATACCGTGGGTGTATTGGACGCCGTTGAGCTGGGCGCCGCGCCACTCCATGCCGGAATTGGCGGCGCATTCGAGGAAATGGATGCGGTTGACGCGCGGCAGGCGCTGCAAATCGTCGAGCGTGAAGATTAGCGGCTTGTCGACCAGACCATGCAGCATCAGCCGGTAGTCGTTCGGATCGATCTCGGCGATGCCGGAATGATGGCGCTCGAAGCACAAGCCGTTCGGCGTGATGATGCCGTCGAGCGCGTGCAGCGGCGTGAAGCTGACCGAGGACTCCGGCGTGGCGGTGAGCCACGACACCGTGCGCCGCACCACGTCCTTTTCGTATTTTGACGGCTGACCGTAGGCGCGCACGCCGACGCCATCGCCGAGATTGCGCGTCCAGTCCGGCACATTGGGCGGCAAATTCTTCGTGTTGTCGGCGAGCGCGCGCCCGCCCGCGCCTGCGGCGGCAAGACTTGTTACGGAAAGTTTTGCGGCGCCCGCGAGAAAGCGGCGGCGCGAAGCGCGCGTCTTGTCGGTCGGCTCTGTCATCGGCAACTCCCGGCGAATGGCCTTGCAGACCCGCTCTTATCACATTCTAATTCATGAATGTAAAAGCCAATCGCGCTTAGGTCCCCGAAATCTTGACGCTGCTGTTGGGCGTCACGCGCACGGTCTTCTCAGCCGCCACATAACGTTCTACCAGATCCCACACCGGCGGGCCTTGCGTTCCCTCGTTCACGCTGGCCCAGCCGGCCATCGTGTAATCCTTGTTCGGCTCGATCGGTTTGCCGGATTTCAGATGCGTCATCGCGGAGATGCGCTGGCCGATCGGCTTTGACACGTCGATGGCGTAGCCGAGCCCGCCGCAGCGCACCATGTCGCCGCCCTGCTGGTAGTACGGGTCGGGATTGAACAGATTGTCGGCCACGTCCTCGAGCACCTCCTTGAGCCGCTCGCCGGTCATCGGCAGGCGATAGACCTGCGGATAGGTGATGGCGGTGGCGTTGTGGATGGCCTCTACCGTGATCGGCTGCCCCGGCAGCACGCTGGTGCCCCAGCGAAAGCCGGGCGACAGGGCGATCTCGGCGTCGCGCTCCTTCAAGAGCGCCGCGCAGATCACGTCGTCGAAACTGCCGTTGAAATTGCCGCGCCGGTAGAGCAGCGAATCCGCCTGGCCCACCACGCGCGAAAGTTCCTTGGCGTAAGGCGCGCGTGCTTTGGCGATCGCCGCCGTCATCTCCGCGTCGGGCGCAATCGCGTCGGCGAACAACGGGATCAGTTTGTAGCGAAAACCCTTCAGCGCGCCGTTCTGCACGTCGAGATCAAGCCGCGAGACGAACTTGCCGTGGCTGCCGGACGCGATCAGCAGCGTGTTGCCGACCTTGATCGCCTCGGGCAGCGCGTCGTGGGTATGGCTGGTGAGGATCACGTCGATGCCGCTCACGCGAGCGGCCAGCTTGCGGTCGACGTCGAAGCCGTTGTGCGAGAGCAGCACCACCAGTTGCGCGCCGGCCTTGCGCGCCTTCTCGACATGGGCGCGCACATCTTCCTCGCGGATGCCGAACGACCATTTCGGAATCAGCCAGCGCGGATTCGCGATCGGTTGGTAGGGAAACGCCTGGCCGAGCACGGCGATCTTCACCCCGCCGCGCTCGAACATCCTCGATGGCTCGAACACCGGCTCGTTCCATTCGGTGTCGCGCACATTGAGCGCAAGAAACGGAAAGCCGAGGCCTTTGATCAATTCGGTGACGCGTTCCTCGCCATAAGTGAATTCCCAATGGCCGGTCATGGCGTCGGGCTTCAGAAGCGCCATGCAGTCGACCATGTCCTGGCCCTTGCTGGCGTTGGCGCCGAGCGAGCCCTGCCAGGTGTCGCCGCCGTCGAGCAGGAGCACCTTGTCGCCGCGCTCGGCGCGCACGCGCTTGACCACGGTGGCGAGCCGGTCGAGCCCGCCGATGCGGCCGTAGGTCTTTGCCAGCGCCGAAAAGTCTTCCGAGGTCAGCGCGTAAGCCGCCGCCGACTTCGCCGGAATGCCGAAACGCTTGAGGAAGTCAGCGCCGGTGAGATGCGGCGGCTGTCCCCTCGCCGCGCCGACGCCGAGATTGATCGACGGCTCGCGGAAATAGACCGGCAGCAGCTGGCCGTGAATGTCGGCGACATGCAGCAGCGTGACATTGCCGAGCGCGTCGAATTTCAGCAGTTCGGCTTCGCTCAGCCGCTGCTGCGCCATCGCGCGCGTAAAGCCGCCGCCCACCGTTAGCGCCGCGGTGGCGGCGCCGACCTGGAGAATTTCACGGCGGGTGATCATTGATTAGTGCCTGATCCCCGGCACGCTCAGCTTCAGCCCGTCATTCTGCGACGCCAGATAGAGCTCGAGATCGCCATATTCCTTGGCGTCGGGCGGCAGCTCGTCGGCGCGGATGTTGACCTGGCACCATTGGAAGCGTTGCCGGATGTCCCAGATCGCCAACAGGCTGGTGCGCCAGGTCGGGAAATGGTCGTACTGGCCTTTCGGCTCGCCCAGCCATTGCCCGCGGATCCAGTGATTGGCCGATTTGCCGTGGCAGTCGGTGCAAGCAAAGTTGAGTTCGCCGAGCTTGCGGCTGGCAAGTTCCTTGCCGCGCTCGATCGCGGCCTTCGCCTCCGCGCTCGTGGTGTCGACATTGATCGGTGTGCCGTTGGCGAGAAAGTGCAGGTAGACCGACATTGCGCGGTTTTCATCCGTTTCCATCAGCCAAGTGGCGCCGGTGGTGGCCTTGGCATGCCGGGTAACGAATTCCTCCACGCCCAGCACTTTATTGAGCCGCGGCTCCCATTTCGGCATCGATGCCGCCCAGGTCTTGAAGGTCTCCTTCGGATCGCTGTGGCAGGTGTTGCAGGAAAAGCCAATCGAGCTCTTCAGCTTCCAAAGCTCCTGCGCCTTATCCACCGCCCACATGCCGGGATTTTCGATCGGGTCGAGATTCTCGCGCTTCTCAACCGGCGCCGGACGCTTGTTCGGATCGTCGAGCACAGTCTTGAACACCGCCGGCGTCTTCAGCGTCTTCAGGAACGCGACCATGTCGCTGATTTCCTGGTCGTTGAACACGCCGTGGCTGCCCCAGGGCGGCATCACCGTTTCCGGATTGTAGACGCGCGCGTCGAAAATGTAGTTGAACAGCCACTCGTCGGTGCGGCCGGCATTGCCGATTTCAGATAGATCGGGAGCGGCATTGCCTGGCAGGTCGGCGTTACCGGCCTGACCCATCACGTGGCAGGCGAGGCATGAGCCGCCGCGGTTGCGGTCGGCCACCAGCTTGGCGCCGTTCGCTGCATCGCCGGTGATCGCGGTGATCTTGCGCGCCACCTTCGCCGCCGGTGGCGAGGCAAGATTTGCCAGCGTATTCCACTTCGATTCGTCGCGCGCGGGCCAACCGTTGTAGCGTTTCCATGGCCGCGCCGAAGCGTCGTCCTTGAGCTCGAGCGGCGCTTGTCTCTTCGTCTGCGCCTGGACGTCGGCCGCCAGACCGAACGCGCCGGTCATGATCAGTGCAACGGCACCGCTTGCCAGAATCCCTCCACGGGTCATTCGATCCTCCCTGAACGAATTATTGTCGTTATGCCGTCCCGCGGCCTGCGCGGAACGTTCGTCAGCCCACGGTAATTGTTTCTTCCGCGGTGGTGACTGTGCCGTCGTCGTCGGTCCAGGTGAACTTGAAGGTGCCGCTCTCCTCCACCTTGGCAAAGAACTGCATGTAAGGATTGGCGGCGATCGCCGGTTCGAGATCGGCGGAAAACACCGGCTTGCCGTTGAACTCGCACGCGAACTTGTTGATGATCTTGCGCGGGATGGCCTTGCCATCCTTGTCCTTGCGCTGACCCGATTCCATGATGTGCGGCATCAGCGTCTTGATCTCGACGAGATCGCCCTTCTTGGCTTCCTTGGGGATCTTGAGCCGCGGTTTTTCCGCCATAGTGCTCTCCTTGAATTCTTTGTTTCAGCCGCCGCAGCCGCCGATGGTGACTTTCACCAGCTTCTGGCCGGTGAAGAATTCGCCCTTGCTGGTCTTGGCGACCACGACGATGTTCTGCGTGGTGGCGAGCCTGATACGCGTTGAGGCTTCCGCTTTGCCCGACATCGCCGAGAAGTGGAACGTGGCGACGCCCGGATTGGGATTGCCCTCGGCGACCACCAGCACTTCGCTCACGTAGTTGTCGGCCGTCATCGGCGCGTCGACCGCAACCGACAGCGGCACGGTGTTGCCGTTCTCGGCGATCTCGGGCAGCTCGATCGTGATCTTGCCCTTCTCGGCCGTCTTGCCGCCGGTGAATTTGGCGATCTGTTCCGCCGCTTCCTTGGCCGCGGCCTGCGCGCGGCCGTCCCAGCCGAGGACGGTGAGCGCCGCGCCGCCCGCCCCCAGCACAAGCGTTGCGCGACGGGATAGCTGTCGCATCGTTGGATCCTCCCGCATGTTCCTTTTGGGGCAGAACGAGCAAGCCCCGCCCGGCGGCGACCATAACCGCGAGCGGGGGCCGGTTCAAATCATATTCACAAAAAAGAATATCATTCTGCCGCCAGGCCCGCTTGTGGATCAACTCGGCAGCGCTTTGACGAAGTCGCGGAAGCTCTTGCTCTCATAGGCTTTTTCGCGGACGTAGCGGAACATGGCGAGGAAATCGTCGGGCCGCATATAGCCCGGCAGCCGCGCCACCTCGCGTTTGGCGGGCTCCAGCGCCTTGAGCGGGCCGGCCCGCTCCGGAAAAAACTGGAAGGTCGGCGTGAAGCGCACGCCATATTTCGCGGCCATCGCCTTTTCAGACAACTCGATCCCGTCGAAATCGGTCACCTTGCGCGAGCCGATGATGTTGAGTTGCAGCACCTCGAAATTCGCCTTGATGTAGTCGGATATGTCGCCTCTTGCGAAATTGACGAAATGCGTCTCCTTGCAATAGGGGCAGCCCTTGAGCTCCCACATGATGACGAAACGCTTGCCTTGCCGGTGCGCGGCTTCCAGATCGTCGGCGAGTTCGAGGAAGCTTTCCAGGAACCACGGCTCCTTGTAGAGCCCGTCGTCAGTCAGCATCGGCTCGCCGCGCGCACGCCCAAGCAGCGCCAGGGATGCCGCGCCGATCAGCAGGTTTCGCCGTGTCGTCATCATTCCGGTCTCGTAAACCACGCGGGCAATCCGGCCTCGCCGCCCTGACCCGCGACGCTTATATTCTCAACTGTATGGTTCTTCGCGTCAAAATCCGGTGAAGACCGATGCGCTCCTGCCTTGCCCGCGCCGCATGCCTCGCCCTCGCTCTGCTGGCGGGCCCGGCCAAGTCCGGCGATTTGGCCGGCGATCTCGCCGATTTCAACGCCGCGGTGGAACAGGCGCAATCCCATAACCGGGTGGCGATCGGCTATCTGCGGACCGGCAATCTCGATCTGGCGTTGCTCGAAATCGAACGGCTGCGCGATGCCTGGGGCGCGTTCGAGCAACGCTTCGCCGGCAAGCGGCCGGCCGCCTTCGACGGCATTGCACTTTACGGCACCCTGTTCACCGGCGTGCAGGCGCGCCTGGTTGCAGTCGATCTCATGATCAAAATGGGAAACCCGGACGCGGTACGCCAATCGCTCGAGTCCATCCGCGGCGATCTTTACGACTTGCGCAAGGCCGCCGGCATCAAGGTGCTGGCCGACTGCGTGCGTGACGGCAATGCCGCCATGGACGCATTGATGGTCTACGACGACCGCGCTCTCGACTGGACGAAATCGGAAACGAGCGACGGCATCGCCAGCAAGGCCTTGATCTACGGCTCGGTGCTCGAGCGCTGCGACGGCATGGCGGACGAAACGGTGCGCCAAACGCCGGAGTTCCGCCGCCTGGTCGACGGCGCCAAGTCGAGCGTGGCGCTGATCCCTAAAGCTATCGCCACCCGCGATGGCGACCTGCTGCATCGCGTCCTGATCGAGCTGCGCTCGTTCGATAATTTGCTGGCCTTCCGCTTCGGATAGCGCCGCGGCACATCGACATATTCTATTTCTGTGATATATTTCCGGGAGATTCAACGTCCGCTTTTTCGTTAAAAATGAACAAGAGAATGAAGTTAGCGAGCAAACGACACATCTCAGAATATTTTTCTCATGCGGCGCTGTTCGGCGCCATGTTTGTTGCGTTGAGCCTATCGAATGCACGCGCGGCCGAACTCGTGATGTTCGAGCAAGCCGGTTGCGCCTGGTGCGAGGCCTTCGATCGCGAGATCGCGCCGATCTACGGCAAGACCGAGGAAGGCTTGCGCGCACCGCTGCGCCGCGTGGATACTTCACTTGGCGCGCCGCCGGACTTGGCGTTCATCGAAACGGAACGGCTGACTCCGCTGTTCGTGCTGGTCGACCGCGGCCGCGAAATCGGCCGCATCCGCGGTTATCCCGGCGAGGATCACTTCTGGGGCCTGCTCGGCGTGTTGATGAAAAAGCTGGACGCGTCCGGAATGGGGGAAGAACGCGCGCAGCTGTTCGAAAAAATAGTGCGCGTGAACGACTGAATGTCTGTAGTCTTGCGCCGCGCGAACGTGATCGTAGGTGACTCCCATGGAATTGCAGCGTCAAGAGACCCGCGGCCGTCCGCACGAGCTCGAACGAATGGTCGACAACGCCAAGCGCGCCAGCGATTTCCTCAAGGCGCTCGCGCACGAAAGCCGGCTGGTCATCCTTTGCATTCTCGCCGAGGGCGAGAAATCGGTGAGCGAACTAGAGCACGAGCTCAGCCTGCGCCAGCCGACGGTATCGCAGCAGCTGGCGCGGCTGCGCGCAGACGGGCTGGTGTCCACACGGCGCGACGGCAAGGTGATCTATTACAGTCTGGCCAGCGACGAGGCGCGCACCATCATCGGCGCGATCTACGACGTGTTCTGCAAGAAGCCGCGCAGGCGTTAGCGCATGACCTCGAAACAGCCCGCCTAACGGCTGCGGTCGCCTGATTTACGCGCCAAGGCATAGCCAAGCATGGCTGCCTCAATGAGCATAACAATCGGCGCATTGCGTGGGGACATGAGGGCGTCGGCGGTCTGCTGCTTAATCAGCGGCTTCCTTCGCGTCGCCCAGAGCACGATAAGCGCGATCAACGCCGCTGCGGTATAAATCGCAGCCACGATCAGACGCGCGTGCAGCAAGCCATATTCTGCCTCCAGGGCCTGCGTCCCCGCCATTGTGAAATAGTAGACGGCGAAGAGCGTGAACAGCACAAGCAGAGATGCTCCGATCGTGCGGTGCTTTAGCTTGCTGAAAAGGTGATTCATGGCGAATTCGGTGACGTGGCTGAGGCGCATGGCCCAGACTCTCTAGCGCCGGGACAGGCCAAAAAGAAAACCAATACCTGTGGCGATGGCCAGCATGGTTAGCGGGCGTTCCTCCACCTCGTCGGTGATTTTCTTGAACGCATCGCTGCCGATGTGCGTCGCTTTATCGGCCACCGAATGCGAGCCTTCACGCACGCGTTCCATGATTCCGGCCAGCGCGTCATTGACGAAATCGTTGATTTCGCCGGAGGCGCCGGAAAACTCGCGTTTGGTCGCGCCGCTAAGGCGGTGCAGGCGTTTCTCCAGATCGCTCATCAGTTCTTGGATTGAGGCGATCTCTTCGGCGGTGGATGCAACTTTGCTACTGCTCCACATGGTCACCTCGATTTAAGTGAGAACGCTGCTATTCAGAGACCACGGTCAATCGGAAAAAGTTCCAATAATTTCAAAGATTAAAGGCGAAATGAGGCGGACGGCTGCGCGCCTATCCGGGGAGAACCCGTTCCTCCTGTGGAAACAAGTGATTGATGGCGACAAGCGCCACGATCAATAGCGGGACCGCCAGGAATGCTCCGATCGGCCCCCACAGCCAGGTCCAGAATATCAATGCCAAAAACACGGTGAGCGGGGCGAGCGCGAGCCGCCGCCCCATGATGCTCGGCGTGATGAAGTGCCCTTCAAGCGTCGTAAATCCGAAATAGAGAACCGGCGCGATGAGCGCCTGAGTCAGAGTGGGAAACGTCACCAGCCCGACCGCGAGCAGCACCGCCTCCATAATCAAAGCGCCGATATAGGGGATGAAATTAAGAATGAACGCGAGCACGCCCCAGGCGACGGGGTTCGGCAGCCCAATGAAATAGGCAATCAGGCAGGCGCCGAGTCCGACGACAAAATTGATGACCGCCACCACGCTGAGATAATTGGTCAGGTTGCGCTCGATATCATTAATGATCNTGAGCGTACGCAGGCGCGAGTCATGATTCTCGAAAAGAATAACGATNACATGACGCAACCGCGCGCGCCCGAGTAGAAAGAAAAACAGTGTCCCGAAAAAGATAAAAATCTGTCCAATCGCGGGGGTGACGACGATGAGCGCCGGCTGCACGAAGTTGGCNATATCAAATCCAAAACGGGAGTTTTCACCTTGCGGCAGNATGGCATTGCGAAGGTCTTGCAAAGCCGAAAGCGGTTGTTCGAGAACCTGAAGTTTTTCCTTGATGATCCGGCCGATCTCCGGCGCCTTGCCGATCCAATCCAATGCCGGTGCGGACAACAGTATGATAACGCCGTAGAACACAACAACCACAAGCAGCCACAGGACGATCGCCGTGATCAGCGACGGAATTCCGTATGCTTTTGCGCGCGCCGACAGCGGCCCCAGCATGAGTCCGATCACGAAGGCGGACGTCGCCGGCAGCAGCATCGCCCGCGCCAGATCGAGCGCGGCGACAAAGAGAATCATGAATATGCCGATAGCAGCGGCTTGTGAGGCGGTGCGCCAGACCGTCGAGACATGCGCGATCGGTTTGGGATCGTTAATCGCCAGCAGAAAGCGCCGTTCCTTCGTGGCTTGGCGAGTGTCCACGCGCGCCGTCCCCTTTACCGCAGGGGTCTGTCCCGTCAGATCAACCACCGGGCCCTCTTGGCGACGCCAAATCCCATCGCAGTGTTTTCTCCCATTCGAGTAGAACGAGCCGGCCGTCAAACCATGCGCGCGCCAACAACAAAAAAATGGCTCCGTGGGTACGGAGCCATCTCAATGAGCAAGCTGCGTTAATCGTTGTCGTGGTCGTGATCCCGATGTTTTTTGATGATCACCACTTTTTGGTGATGATGGCGGTCCCGGTGCCAACTACGATCATGGTCCCGGTCCTGGTCACCAGTCCTAACGACGAGTGTAGCCTCCTCAGCCTTCGCCGGCGCAGCAACCGGCAATATAAAGCCGAAAGCCGCCAACGCGGCGAATGCCAATACGAACTTGCGCATATTTTCTCCTCCAAAATTCCGATGACGATAAACGACGTCTTTTATCAATTCTTTGGAGGCACAATTGTTCCAATGACAATGCGATCTTGCGAGAAACAGACATTGATAGACGATTCAATCCGCCGCGCCGTCGCGCGCCCGCCTCAATTGATCGATAGCCCCAGCTTCTTAACCATCTTGCCCCACTTCTCCACCTCGGTCTTGAAGTACGTCTCCGCCTGCGTTTGCGACCCTTCGATCGGATCGAAGCCGATCGAGGTGAGCTTCTGCCGCAGCGCCGGGTCCTTCATCACTTCTTCGATCGTCGCGTTCAGCTTAGTGACGATCTCCGGGCTGGTATTGGCCGGCGCGAACACGCCGACCCAGGAGGAAGCTTCGAAATTAGTGTAGCCGGCCTCCGCATAGCTCGGCACGTTCGGCGTGACCGCCGCGCGCTTGGCGCTGGCGACGCCCAAGCCCTTGAGTTTGCCGCTGGCGATCTGCGCCGCCGCGCCGCCGCCCAGCGTCGTCGCCAGCAGATCGATCTGGTTGCCGATGGTCGCCGCGATTGCCGGCGCGCCGCCCTGGAACGGCACATGCGTGGCCGAAATCTTGGCGATCTCCTTGAAGAAATACTCGGCCGCGATATGCGAGCCGCTGCCGACGCCGGCCGAGCCGAAGGTGATGTTCTTGCCCTGCGCCGTTTTGATGAAATCGGCGAGGTTGGCGGCCGGATTGCTCGGGCTGGTGACCAGCGCCTCCGGCGACGACGCCACGATGGCGATCGGCTTCAAGTCGCTGGCCGCGAATCCCTTGTTCGGGCGCAAGGTCTCGTTGATCGCCACCGCCGTGGTGGTGACCAGCAGTGTATAGCCGTCGGGCGCCGCGCGCGCGACCGCCGCGGCGGCGATGTTGCCGCCCGCCCCGCCGCGATTCTCGACGACGACCGTGCGCCCCAGCCGCTCGCTTAGACCTTTGCCGACGAAACGCGCTAGCGTATCGGCGACGCCGCCCGGCGCGAACGCCACGATGAAGGTGATGTCGCGCGCCGGATAAGGCTGCGCGCTCGCCGCGCGCGCGCCCAGCGCGCCGCTCAGCGCGGCCAAAGCGATGACGACGTGTTTGAAAACCCGCCAGTTCGGCATAGCGATCCCCCCTCGCGCCCGATTGTTCTGGTTGCAGATGGCGGCGCGGACGGACGAATTGTTCCACCCAACCCGCGGCTTGACAAGGTTTCGATGTCTCAGCAACGGCCTCGACATCGCGTCCGATCATTTCGGCTGTTCTGCAATCTCGAATTTCGCTGAAACCGCGGCTGATTGATGTGACCGGCCGTTTGTTGCAGACTTGCGGCAGGTACGGTGGGACGATCGTACACAGTGGGGAGTGCTTGCAATGATCAAACGGGTGTTTGCCGTCGGCGTCGCCGCCGCGTTAGGCCTTGCATCGTTGCTGTCGGTGCCGGCCATTGTTTCGGCAAAAGGATTCGGGCTGCATCGGTCGCACTTCGGTCCGTCATTTTCGCAAAATCGGCTTTGCAGCATCATCGCCACGGCTTCAGGCATAGACGATCCGACGATCTTCTCGCGGGCTACGGCTATGTCATGCCTGACGTCTCTATCGAGCCGGACCTCGATGGGTTGCCATCGCTACGGATGATCGCGCTATCCCCCGTTGCGCGTTGCCAGCACAGCCGGCAGACCGTGACGGTGCCATCGGAGGATGGGGGCACCCGGGAGATAACGATCACGCGCTGTTAGCGGGAGCCCGGCCGGCGCCCTAGCTCATCGCCACATCGACGAGCCGCATCTGCACGCGCTCCTCGCCCTGCCAGCGGTCGATGGCGAGGTGACCTGCCGCGTGCATGGCGCGGCCGCGATTGTCGAGTAGCGCCTGGCCGAGCGGCTGTCCGGCGGCGCGGAACGCGATCGCGTTGACGATCTTGCCGTCGCCGGATTTGAAGCGCGCGCGGATGTGGTTCTCGCCGACCAGATCGGCGTAGCTGAGCGTGTGCGCCGGCAGCGCCAGCGTCGGCTCCGGATTGCCGGCGCCGTAGGGTCCCGCGCGTGCCAGCATCTCCACCAGCGCCAGATTGACGGCGCCCGCGCTGACCGCGCCGTCGATCGCGAGCCCGCGCTCGCGCCGCGCCACCTCCACCGATGCGGCCAGCGCGTCCTCCAGATAGGCGCGGAATGCGGCGAGCGCGTCTTTTTTCAGCGTGATGCCGGCCGCCATGGCGTGGCCGCCGCCCTTGAGCAACAGGCCCTCGCGTACCGCGCGCCGCACCGCCAGTCCGAGATCGACGCCCGCGATCGAACGTCCCGATCCGGTGCCGGTGCCGCCCGGCTCCAGCGCAATCGCAAATGCGGGACGCCCGTAACGCTCCTTCAGCCGCGCCGCCACCAGCCCGACCACGCCGGGATGCCAGCCTTGGCCCGCCGTCACCACCACGGCGCCTTTCTCCTCCAGGCCGAGCGCGGCCATGGCTTCGGCTTCCGCCTGCGCCACGGTCGCGATCTCGATCTGCTGGCGCTCGCGGTTCAAGCGGTCGAGCTCGGCGGCGATGCGCGCGGCCTCGCTCGGGTCTTCCTCCAGCAGCAGCCGCACGCCCAGGTCAGCACGCCCGATGCGGCCGCCGGCATTGATGCGCGGCCCGAGCAGAAAACCGAGATGCCACGCCTCGGGCGGACCGGAAAGACGCGAGGCATCCATCAGCGCGGTCAGCCCGATTTGGTCGCGACGGCGCAGCGCAATCAGGCCCTTGGCGACGAAGGCGCGGTTGAGACCTGTGAGCGGCACCACGTCGGCGACGGTGCCGAGCGCGACCAGATGCAGCAGCGACAACAGGTCTGGCTCGCCCCGCATGCCGGTCCAAAAGTTGCGCTGGCGCAGCTCTCGCGTCAGCGCGACCAGCGTGATGAACACCAGGCCGACGGCGGCGAGATGGCCGAGCCCGGAGAGATCGTCAGCGCGGTTCGGATTGACGATCGCCAGTGCCGGCGGCAATTCCTCGTCGGCCTGATGATGGTCGAGCACCACAACGTCGAGGCCGAGCTTGCGGGCTTCTACGAGCGTTAAATGGCTGGTTGTCCCGCAATCGACGGTGACCAGCAGTTTGACGCCGCGCTCGGCAAAGTCGCGGATGGCGTCCACATTCGGCCCGTAGCCTTCGAAAATCCGATCGGGAATATGCACGATCGGGTCGAGCCCGCAGTGGCGCAGATAGCGCGCGAGCAGCGCCGCGGCGGTGGCGCCGTCCACATCGTAATCCCCGAAAATCGCTACGCTTTCGCCGTGAATAATAGCATGCGCGAGGCGCGCCGAGGCGGCCGCCATATCGGTCAGCGTATGCGGGTCGGGCAGCAGCCGCTTGATGCTGGGATCGAGGTAGGCCGCGACCTCGTCCGCTTCGACGCCGCGGCCGGCCAGCACGCGCGCCAGCAGTTCCGGCACGCCGGAACGCTGCGCGATGGTGAGCGCGCGCGCCTGTCCCCGCTCGTCCAAGCGGTCGCGCCAGCTTCGGCCGGTCGCAGATCTTTCGACGCCGAGAAAGCAGCGCTCGGAGGTGTTCAACGCCGTTGCCGGCAAAGCCGTCATGAAAACTATCCGGCCTGAAAACGAACGCTATTGATAGCGCGCGCTCAATATAGGCGCTTAACACCGCCGTCGCAGCGCGCCCTGTGGATAGCCTAGTCCAGATGAAACTTCGCGAGCTGCCGGTGCTCCGCGATCACGCGGCGCACCGTGCCGGTGGCCGAGCGCATCACCACCGTCTCGGTTTCGATTACGTCCTTGCCGAACTTGACCCCACTCAGCATGGCGCCGGTCGTCACCCCGGTGGCGGAGAACAGGCAGTCGCCTTTCACCATGTCCTCGATCCCATATTTCTTCTTGGCGTCCTTGATGCCCATTTTNAAGGTGCGNTCGCGCAAGGCTTCAGTNTCGATGATGAGCCTGGTCTGCATCTGGCCGCCGATGCAGCGCAAGGCCGCCGCCGCCAGCACGCCCTCCGGCGCGCCGCCGCTGCCGAGATAGATGTCGATGCCGGTCTTCGGCTCGGCGCAATGGATCACGCCGGCAACGTCGCCGTCGCTGATTAGGCTGACCGCGGCGCCGAGCTTGCGGATCGCGGCAATCTTGTCGGCGTGGCGCGGCCGGTCGAGCAGGATAGCGGTGATTTCCGACGGCTTGACGCCCTTGGCCTTGGCCAGCCGGATGATGTTTTCTTCCGCCGGCGCGTCGAGGTCGATGGTGCCCTTCGGATAGCCGGGGCCGATGGCGATCTTGTCCATGTA
>JGI24140J50213_10000298_pt1 | contig 23363 bp, 18 predicted proteins | sample BarGraIncu00222A_FD_50213 | JGI IMG/M metagenome (IMG submission 50213)
GAATAAGGGTTTCGGGATTGAAGAAAATGCCGAAGGCATGAAATGATTATAGAAAAGAACATCAATCAACCTCCTGAACCCCGAAGGGGTGAAATAATTGAAATATAAAACATTATAATCATTTCATCCCTTCGGGATTCAAAATAAATATCATTTCAATGCTATAATCATTTCATCCCTTCGGGATTCTAAATCAGTAAATGCATTAAGAAAAGATTAGACACAAAAAATATGACATTAAATTATTTTTCATACTTAAGTCTTACAACTTTACTTATTTTATTACAAACTTAATAAGGGCTATAATTAAAATGATTTACAGGAAAGAAGATATTGCCAATTTAAGAGACAGGACCATTTTTATGGTTCTTGTCTTTATTTTGGTCTCTTTTTTCTTTGCGGAAATGGTTAAACGAGACGAACATCCAGTTCAAAATAATTTTATATCATTGTCGGTTAACAGTTCACAGAATGCTGTGACTGTCGATGTTATTCGACTCCCTTTGTATAAGAAAAGTTGGGTTTCACTAATTGACAAATCAAATTTTACTTTTTTCAACGAAGGACTCAAAATCTTTACTGACAACAAAGAAATAACCCTTAAAATTACTACCCTTCAGAAAGCTCAACGATTGAAACGATCCCAAATTCATTGTGGGTTTTATCGTCATCTATTCCCTATAGATAATGATGAGTTGCCGGTTTTAAGCTAAATTACTGTTATTGTGTTTATTAACATTTCTCTTTTCATAAGAAGGGAGACAGCTATATTTAACTTAAAATTTTATAACAATGAAAACTATCATAAAATCAATCATTGCAATTCTTATTTGCGGATTTGTACTAATGGGTTATACCAATAGGACAAATGTAAACAATACCATTCTGATTCAATCAGTTGATAAATCAGTGTCTTCTATTTCGCTTAAGAGGTCTGTCGTAATTATTTCTAACAGATTGAAAGCGTTAAGTTCTGAGAAATTTGTAGTAACGGCCATTCCTGAAAAGGATCAGATTAAAGTAGTTTTGGGAGAACAACATGACCTGAATACTATTGTACCACTTCTTATTAATAAAGGCAAGTTGGAATTTTATGCGACTTATAACCATCAGCGGTTATCTGAACTTCTCAATGATGATAATCACCTTTTCACTTTGCTACACGCTGAAAATGCAAGCAAAACTGTTACTTGGGTTGGTTTTTCATTTATTGCCGATATTAAAAACGTAGACGACTATTTGAAAAATGTTAAGCTAAATGGAAAATTAAAGTTTGCATGGGGTCGGCCTGAAAAAGATGGCGAAGTCTTTCTTTATGCTCTTCAATTAGATGGTAGAAAAGGTGCTTCTTTTACCCGAGCCGATATTAAAAGTGCTAATTTTAATCAGGAGAATCCAACGCTGTTTAGTATTGGTATGAAGTTTAAAGAACTTGCTATTCCTTTATGGGCAGATTTCACTAAAAGCAACATTGACAATGCAATTGCTATTGTATTGGATGAAAAAGTGATTTGTGCTCCTGTGGTTAGATCCGAAATTGATAAAGGAAATTGCTCAATTACCGGAGGATTTACAGAAGCTCAAGCAAAGAATATAGCTATAATTATTAATAATGGTGAATTACCTGTTAGTTTTAAAGTTGTAAAATAAGATGAATGAAAAGGGGTCTGTAATTAATGCAGCTCCCTTTTTTTATTGACCCCCTTCTTCCTGCATGTTGTAATAGTTGTAAAATGGTTTCAGCTACCATTTATTTTTAAGGAGGTTACCTTACACTGTTTTTATAATAGTTTTTTAAAAAATTCGTAGAAGAATGAATGTCAGCTTCCCCATGTATCACGATCAAGGTTGCGGTAGTTTATGGCCTCAGCGATATGCTCGGTCCTGATATCGGGGCTGTTGTCCAGATCTGCAATGGTACGTGAGACCTTGAGGATTTTATCGTAGGCCCTGGCAGAAAGATTGAGTCTTTCCATGGCTGTCTTTACCAGAAGCAGTTCGGTGTCATTCAGAATACAGATATTCCTGACCATCTTGCTCGTCATCTGCGCATTGCAATATACCCCTTTTGAATCCCTAAACCGTTGTTCCTGAATCTGGCGTGCAGCGATCACCCGGTTGCGTATAGATTCGCTTTGTTCTCCCAACCGCTTGTCGGTGAGTTCTCTGAATGGAACCGGGACCACTTCAACATGGAGGTCAATCCTATCAAGCAATGGGCCGGATATTTTGTTGAGATACTTCTGCACCGTTCCCGGCATACAAACACACGCAACTTCGGGATGGTTATAATATCCACAAGGACATGGATTCATGGCTGCAACCAGCATAAAGCTTGCCGGGTATTCTACCGTATTCTTGGCCCTGCTGATGGTGACAACCCGATCTTCCAATGGTTGGCGCAAAACTTCAAGTACAGACCTTTGAAATTCGGGTAACTCATCCAGGAACAATACGCCATTATGTGCCAATGAAATTTCCCCTGGCTGAGGATTGGAGCCGCCTCCAACCAGAGCGATATTTGAGATAGTATGGTGTGGATTTCTGAATGGACGAACAGGCAGAAGGGCATCATCACGCTTTAACTTACCCGCTACAGAATGAATTTTAGTCGTTTCGAGCGCCTCATAGAGGTTGAGAGGGGGCAGGATAGAGGGAAGTCGTTTGGCCAACATCGACTTTCCGGATCCCGGAGGTCCTATAAGAATAATATTATGACCACCGGCAGCCGCAATCTCGAGAGCTCTTTTGATGTTTTCCTGCCCTTTGACATCACTGAAGTCAAATTCAAATTCATTGATCATATTGTAAAACTCATCCCGGGTATCTATTTCGGTTGGAGTGAGTGACAGTCTTCCATTGAAGAAATCAATGACCTGACTGATATTGTTTACTCCATAAATAGTAAGACCACTGACAATAGCTGCCTCCCGTGCATTTTGTTCGGGAAGTATAAATCCTTTGAACCCACTTTTCTTCGCTTCTATTGCAATGGGCAAAGCTCCTTTGATGGGCTGCAGGCTTCCATCTAATGACAGTTCGCCCATGATAATGTAATCACCTACTTTAACGGCTTCAATCTGCTCAGAGGCTGCCAGAATCCCAATAGCAAGGGTCAGGTCATATGCTGAGCCTTCCTTGCGCAGATCTGCAGGAGCCATGTTGATGGTGACCTTCTTCTTGGGTAATTTGTATCCGTTGTTTCTGAGTGCAGCTTCTATGCGCTGTTGGCTTTCCTTAACGGCATTATCTGGTAATCCTACCAAAAAGAAAGCGACTCCGATGTCTATGTTTACCTCTATTGTAATCGTAATGGCATTTATACCGACAATTGTACTGCCATATGTCTTCACCAGCATAGGTCATTGTTTATTGATATGATGCAAGGTACGATTTTTTAGGTCTTTTTTTACATTTATTTTTGCGTGGAGATACGAAATATTTAATTCTGTGGTTTGTATCCTGATTTCTCTAAGATAGACTGGCTATCCATGTTCTTAAACAGTTCCTCTAATGTGACAGTTTTGTTCTCTTTCATGTATTTCCGGACAATCTGCCAACCCATCCAAACACCAATTCGTGAAGGAGAGTCTTTGCCAAACGAAAGGGTAAAGGGACCATCCTGCATAAACTTTTGGGTTTCTTCAGGATTTGTTGAATAGAGCAATTGGCGTTCGATCAGAAATTTCCATACATCACCGGCATACTCATTACACCATTTTAACTGATCAGGTGTAAAACCGATTTTAATATTATCTGCAATATCGGGCAAGGTGGCATCCTGAAGGAGAAGAATCTTCCCTTCCATGATCATTCTATCTAACAACGTATTTCCTGGTTTCTGCGATGACAGTAAGAATTTGCCAACCTCTGCCATACAAGTAGGTAAGATTTTTTCCTTTGTCATGCGCCGTGTCATATAATTTGGAATCTGAATCCTTTTATAAGGTATATAGTCTCCACCCAAAAACAGATCTATTCCGATAGCCATGTTGTCGCCATCGTAACGAATTGGGAACTGATAATCTATCCCTGACACGAAGGTGTATACATAAGGTGCATGACACCCTTTGAAATAAGATGCACAGCGGGAAAAGGCATCAGTTAGTCCGGTTTCAAGAAATGTGAGATCGCTGTATTGTCTTTGAACTTCCATATTCAGACTACGATTGGCAGGGTCTGCTGCAAATTTCTGCAGGTCGTTGACTATTAAAGGATCATTCAGATTGATATTCAGAAAAAGAGGATAAGCAGGTGCAATTTTTTTCAGGTTATCCTTGAATTGTGTTAAAGGCAACGCAAATAAAGCCTGATCATAACGTTTGATCTTAATCTTTGGGATTTCAACTTTCGAAACAGTAGTTACAAAATGTGGCTTGTCCGTATTGTGACAAGCGGTGATCATTATTAAAATTGCGATTAAATACAATCCTTTCATCTTTGATGTATTGATTTATTTCTAAATTCCGAATGTCTTCCAAACACGTAGAGACGCAAATCATTGCGTCTCTACCTGCTATCAGACTGAGGAAACAGCCTTTAATAAATTATGTTTGCAGATTAGAAAAGTTTCCAACCTAATGTAACATTCACAGGGGCGCTTTTCCAGTCAAAACCATTCACTTGTTGTTTATACTGTTTATTCAGATCAACATTGTAACGAACATCAAGTGTAAACATCAGTACATCTACACCTGCGCCAACCTGGACGCCCCACTTAGCATTATTTAATGAAACATCTTGTTGTGTAGTGGCTCCTATGGTATTGTAACTCAGCTTTTTGTCGATAAGGAAAGATGCAATTGGCCCTCCAAGAACTCGAACATTAACGATTTTAAGATTTAATAAGCGAGCTCCAAACATCAAAGGAACATTAATGCTCTTTAAGTCGATATTATTAGCACTACCAGACGGTACACCATTAAACTTTACACCACTTGTTGAATAAAGTAGTTCAGGTTGGAAATAGCATTTACCGCCCAAACGCAAAAAGACACCAAGATCATAACCGTTCTTCATTTGATCTGTAATCGAACCAACATTCGTTGTAACTTGATCTAAATTAACCCCTATTTTCGGACCAAAAGAGATGCCTGGTAGCTGTGCATTTGACACTGCAACAATAAACATTGCTGCCATAACCAATAGTAACTTTTTCATAAGTTCTTTTTTTAAGTGATTTAATCAACCAATGTTACAACAAAGATCATGCAATTTAATCGAAAAGTCAATATGTTTCGGGATTCTTTCGTATTTTTGCTTATAATATGTCAATTAATCATTCTTTTTTTCGGCCTGTTTTTTGCTTACTCATTGATGTATAATAGAGATGCTATGAAAAAAATTACAATTATTATTTCAGTGTTGATCTTGTTAACTTCAACGCTAAAAGCTCAGGAAGGTACTAGACCTTTCAACTTTACATTTCGGATGGGCCCCAATTTGAGCTGGTTGAAATCAAATTCTGATGCTGTAAGCCCCGATGGATCAATAATTGGTTTTTCATGGGGTGCATTGTGTGAGATCCCTGTCCAGACTAATTATGCTTTTGTAACTGGGTTTAATATCAATTTTGCAGGAGGAAATGTTGATTATGCAGGGGTAGTTCAGGGTCAAACTGAGATGGTAAAAGAGAGGTATTCATTAAAATATCTTGAACTCCCATTAATGTTAAAAATTAAGACCAATGAAGTGAACGGGGTCCTGTTTTATGGACAAATTGGTTTGGGCACTTCTTTCCGCTTAAACTCGAGAGTGAAGAGGACGTTTCAAAGTATTCCCGGAATAAGTACTTCTGTAGCCATTGATGAAGATAAAAACAGCGATAACCTTACTTCATTTATCCGTGAAAGTTTACTAATCGGAATCGGAGCACAGTATACATTGCAGGATAATTTGAAACTATTTGGTGGACTGAACTTTAACAATGGATTTACAGATGTTCTAAAAAAAGGACCTTATAATACCAGTGATCCGAAAGTGATATCTAACTTTGTGGAATTAAATATTGGTCTCTTTTTCTGATTTGTTTTTTTAATGAATGATTGTAAACATGAAGATTGCTCTTGCACAAGTTAATTACCTTATTGGCGATTTTGAAGGCAATACAATTAAAATAGTAGAATGCATCAGGAAGGCCCGGTTACAAAAGGCCGATCTTGTTGTCTTCTCGGAATTATCTGTGTGTGGATATCCCCCCCGTGACTTTCTTGAATTTGATGACTTTATCCTTAGAAGCAACAGGCAAATTGATATTATTGCTTCTGAATGCAAAGATATAGCTGCAATTGTTGGAGCCCCATCTGTTAATATGGCCCCCAAAGGAAAACCATTATTTAATTCCGCATATTTTCTTGAAGGCGGTAAGGTAAAAGCAATAGTAAATAAAACGCTACTGCCCAATTACGATATTTTTGATGAATACCGCTATTTTGAACCCAATAGATCATTCAATATCGTTGAGTTTCAGGGATTGAAAATTGCATTGACTATTTGTGAGGACATTTGGAATATCAGCGATGATCCCCTTTACATTATTTCTCCTATGGATGAACTGGCTCCTCTGAAGCCTGACCTGATGATAAATATTTCTGCATCTCCATTCAATTACAATCAATTGGCTGAACGCAATGTGATACTTGAAAGAAATACTAAGAAATACAAAATCCCACTTATTTATGTAAATCATGTCGGAGCCCAGACAGAATTGTTATTTGACGGTGGATCAGTTGTTGTTGATGCTAAGGGAGATATCAGGGAGCAATGTCTATTCTTTGAAGAGGATTTCAAAATTGTGGATATGTCGCTACTGGAGACACTTTCAAAAGTGAATCCCGTAGCAGAATCAAATAAAATTGAATTGATACACGATGCCCTTGTAATGGGAATCCGTGATTATTTTAAAAAATTAAATTTTTCAAAAGCAATACTAGGTCTATCAGGTGGAATTGATTCGGCTGTTACTTTGGCTTTGGCGGCTCAGGCATTGGGAAAAGATAATGTCCGTCCGGTGCTTTTACCTTCAAGATATTCATCAGATCATTCCATAACAGATGCTATTGCATTAGCCGAAAATCTTGGCTGCCGCTATGATCAGATTTCAATAGATAGGGCTTTTGCGGCTTTTGAAGAATCTCTAGAGCCGGTATTTGAAAATATCCCCTTTGGTCTGGCCGAAGAAAATATTCAGGCCCGTACCCGGGCTGTATTGTTGATGGGAATGGCCAATAAGCTGGGATACATATTGCTCAATACTTCTAACAAAAGCGAGGCTGCCGTTGGTTATGGTACATTATATGGGGACATGTGCGGAGGTATTTCTGTTCTTGGCGACGTTTATAAGACAGACGTATTCGGCCTGGCCCATTATATCAACCGGCACATGGAAATTATACCAATAAATTCTATCACCAAACCCCCTTCAGCAGAGTTGCGCCCCGATCAGAAAGATTCAGACTCACTGCCTGATTATGATCTTCTCGACCAGATCCTGTTTTTGTATATCGAAAAAAGAAAAGGGCCTTCCGATATTGTAAAAGCAGGTTTCGATGAATCTGTCGTAAACAGGGTACTTCGCATGGTAAATAGCAATGAATGGAAGCGTCAGCAAACGCCACCTATGTTGCGTGTTTCATATAAGGCTTTTGGCTCCGGACGAAGGATGCCAATCGTTGCAAGATATTTATTGTAAAAATTCATTATTATGAGTGATCATTATACAGCCAATCCTGGCCGTTACAACACAATGTCCTATCGCCGTTCAGGGAACAGCGGAGTATTACTCTCTTCATTGTCACTGGGCTTGTGGCATAATTTCGGTGATGTCGATCGTTACGACAACTCTCGTCAGATGTTATTAACAGCCTTTGACAATGGCATCTGTTCTATGGACCTTGCCAATAATTATGGTCCACCTGCCGGATCTGCCGAAGAGACTTTTGGTAGAATCATGCAACAGGATTTAATGCAACACCGTGATGAACTCTTCATCTCTACCAAGGCAGGACATTTGATGTGGCCCGGTCCTTATGGTGAATGGGGATCTCGCAAAAGTATGCTCGCCAGCCTGGATCAGAGTCTGAAACGGATGAAGCTGGATTATGTGGATATCTATTATTCTCACAGATACGATTCTAATACGCCGATAGAGGAAACCGTTGGTGCTTTGATTCATGCTGTTAAATCAGGGAAAGCGCTTTATGCAGGGATCTCTAAATATCCGGTTGAAGTGGCACGCAAAGCTTTTTCACTTTTGAAGGCAGCTGGAGTCCCATGCTTGTTGCATCAGATCAGATATTCTATGCTGCTTCGCGAAGATGGAAATAATCTCTTTGGGCTGCATCGCAAAGAGGGAGTTGGTTGTATCTCATTTTCTCCATTGGCACAAGGTGTTCTTACAGAGAAATATCTGCATGGTATTCCCGAAGATTCAAGAGCTGCCAAAGAAAGTGGTTTCCTGAAAGTAAATCAGGTATTACCATTGGTCGGGAAAGTCCAACAACTTCACGACTTAGCAGTTGAAAGAGGTCAGACGCTAGCCCAGATGGCTATTGCATGGCAGTTGACGGATGATCGGATTACTACAGTTTTGATTGGTGCCAGTAGCCCCGGTCAGATTCTTGAAAATCTAAAGGCTTTGAATAATACCTCTTTTTCAGCCGAAGAGCTTCTAAAGATTAAACTGATTTTAGATACACCTCCTTTTTGGGATGGTATAGCTTAAATTGAAAAAGAGGTAATCCAAAAAGCACGGTCACTGAGCGGAGTCGAAGTGACTTATAGTTGATTATAAATGTCGTTTCGACTTCGCTCAACGACCAGGAGCGACTTTCTGGACACCCTCTTTTTGGGATGGTATAGCTTAAATAAAAAAACCGGACTTATGGTCCGGTTTTTTTATTTTATTGAAATCGATGTTTATTTTAAAAGCTTTAATGCTTCATCATAAACATGTTGAGCTGTATAGCCTAATTTTTCGTCCAGTACTTCTGCAGGTGCAGAATAACCGAAATGATCAAGACCAAGAACCACACCTGAAAAACCTACCACACCCTGTAATACAGATGGTAATCCGGCAGTCATACCCAATACAGGAATGCCTGATGGAATCAATTTTTTCTGGTCAGCTTCAGATTGATCATAGTACAGACCCAATGAAGGAATCGATATTATTCTGATTTTAGTTCCTTTTTCTTTCTCAAGCAGTTCGGCTCCGGCAACAAGTGTTGCTACTTCAGATCCATTGGCTACCATAATAAGATCAGGATTGGTTGATTCTTTAACAACATATGCTCCCTTAGCTGATTGTAAAGCATCCTCGTAACGGTTACCACTGGTTGTTGGCAGGTCTACAATATTCTGACGCGAAAGCAACAATGCCGTAGGTGTATTCTTGTTTTCCAATGCCATTTTCCATGCCACTGAAGTCTCTGCTGCATCACCGGGACGCAAAACCAATACACTGCGTTTTCCTGAATGATTTTTGAGTTGTTCCATTAACCTGATCTGTGCTTCATGCTCAACAGGCTGATGGGTTGGTCCGTCTTCTCCTACACGGAATGAATCGTGTGTCCAGATATATTTTATCGGAAGTTCCATCAACGCTGCAATTCTAACTGCAGGTTTCATGTAATCGCTGAATACAAAGAAGGTTGCACAGGCTGGAATAATACCACCATGAAGTGCTAAACCATTTGCAATAGCAGCCATCGTGAGTTCAGATACACCGGCTTGTAAAAAAGTTCCCGAGAAATCATTTTTAGTAAAAGCCTTGGTATGTTTCAGGAAGTCATCAGTCTTGTCACTGTTTGACAAGTCAGCTGAAATAACAACCATATTGGGGATTTGCTGTGCAAAAACTGACAAAACATCACCTGAAGCCTGGCGTGTTGAAGTGCCTTTCTTGTGCTCAATTGCTGCATAATCAATGTTTGGAGTTTCGCCTGAGAAGAATGATTTTAACGAAGCAGCCAGTTCTGGGTTTTCATTTGCCCATTGTGCCTGTTTGGCTTTTAATCTTGCAGCTTCTACGGTCTTTGCTTTGAGGGCATCATCATATACTTTTTTGACATCATCAAAGAATTCAAAAGGAGCATCAGGGTTACCACACAGGTTAGTGATCGTATTTTTTATAGATGCACCTGCTTTACTTAATGGTTGACCATGCGTTGAAACCTGACCTTCGAAACAAGCTCCGGCTTCGGTCAATGCACCTTTTCCCATTATGGTCTTACCAATGATAATTGTTGGTCTTTCCTGTTCAGCATGTGCTGCTTTTAATGCTTTGCGGATCTGTGGAATATCATTTCCATCTATAGAAATTACATTCCAACCCCATGCTTTATACTTCATTGCAGTGTCTTCACTTGTAACTTCACTGGTTACAGTCGACAACTGGATGTTGTTTGAGTCATAAAACATGATCAGGTTGCTCAGTCCCAAATGGCCTGCAATACGTCCTGCAGCCTGAGAAACTTCTTCCTGAACACCTCCATCTGAAATATAAGTATATGTCTTGTGTGATGACCACTCGCCGAAACGGGTGGCAAGGAATCGTTCAGCTATAGCTGCTCCAACTGCCAATGTATGACCCAATCCTAACGGACCTGATGTGTTTTCAATACCACGGTCAGTATTCTTTTCGGGATGCCCCGGAGTATGACTTCCCCATTGACGAAAATTCTTAAGATCTTCAAGTGAGAATTTGTCACACAATGCAAGCGTGGAATAAAGCAAAGGAGACATGTGACCCGGATCAAGGAAAAACCTGTCGCGGAAAGGCCAGTTCATATCTGTTGGGTCAAACCTGAGATATTCTGTATAGAGCACATGCATAAAGTCAGCACCACCCATGGCGCCACCGGGATGTCCGGATTTTGATTTTTCAACCATTGCAGCAGATAATATGCGGATATTGTCAGCTGCCTTAACATCAATACTTTTTAACTGAGTTGTCATCTTTTTTATAGTAAATTGTACCTGTATTTCGGGTGTTGTATTTTTTTGCAAATTTAGTGATTTTACCCATATGAAATATATACAATTAGGGGATAACAGTCAGAGACTGTTTAAATTTTATCTTCTCTTTTGCCTGTAGGGCATTAATGTCAATAGAAATGCATCTCTCCTTCAATTTTTGCCCGTAGGGCATTTACATAAAAGGTTCATCCCCTACGGGGAAAAGTTAAATGATGTGAATGTTTCTATTGACATTTATCCCCTACGGGGAAATTTAAACAGTTTCTCAAAAGGGTTAACAATTATTTTTTCAGTTTAATAGGCTGAATTCCCTGTAGGGTAGGGGTTACTTGTTCGATGGAGCCGTCTGCATTAAATTCCATTTTGTCGATACAAACTTCACGATTATAACCCGCAGCCTGTCCCCAGCTGATACCATTTGGAAAGTTGAAACGATGATAGACAATATACCATTCATCGGTTCCGGGAATTTGAAGAACAGAGTTATGACCGGTACCAAAAATACCTGCCTCTTTATTCTTGAAGATAACTACATTGTTTTGAGGAACTATTATTTTCCCAAGAGGTGAGTCTGAAGTTCCATAACGTACCTGATAGTTCTCACTTCGTGTATCGTCAACCGACCACAAGAAATAATAAACGCCTTTTCGGTAGATTACATAAGTGCCTTCACGAAAACTTTTATCTGGAGTGATTACCTTAAGGGTGCCGGGCTTTATGGAAACCATATCATCATTCAGTTCAGCCCCGGCCATATTGCCATTACCCCAATAGATGTAACATTTTCCTGTTTTGGGATCTGAAAATACATCCGGGTCAATGATCTGTCCACGTGGCACACCTTCAAGGGTTTTATCTACCAGCGGTTTTCCTGAATCTACGAATGGTCCGGTAGGGTTATCTGAAACTGCAACACCAACATTTTGTGCTGCAGAGAAGTAGTAAAAATACTTATAGTTGCCATTTATCTTCTTTTCTATGATACAAGGTGCCCAGGCATTCCTCTTTGCCCAACTGACATCTTTGACAAGATCCAGAATGACTCCTTCATCTTTCCAATCTACAAGATTATCTGATGAAAACGTTTTGAAATAGGTTCCGGCCCAATTGGTAAAACCATCACTGGTAGGGTAGATATAAAATTTACCGGTTTTCTCTGCATACAATACTTCAGGATCTGCATAATAACCATCCAGTACCGGGTTATGATCTTTCTTTACAAACACCTGATAGCTTTGAGCTTGTTGACCTTCAATTTTGATTGTATATTTTACAGGACCTTTAGAAAAATTGCTTTTAGATTTTGGAGTGATCGTAACACCGGGAAATAATGAAAACTCGGGATCAAATGATTTTAGATTTGTACTGGTTTTGACAGGCAGATAAAGCTTTTTGCCTAAAGTATCCAGCGCAATATTTAATTTTTTTAGTTCTTTTGAATGGGCTGACAGCATCACTTCATTGGGAGACTGTTTCCTGCCTGCCAAAGAATCAGCCTTATTGATCTTTGCCTGTACCAACGCACCAATGATATGCTGACTACCTGATGCAGATAAAGTTTCTTTCTTCGTGTTGTTTTGTGCATGTACAGCAGTTAACAGACACATGATCATGAATAAGCAAATGGACCTTTTCATATTTATTATTAAAAAACATTTAAGCAGAAATTTAACAGCTACAAAACAAGAAACTGTTTAAGATTTCCCCGTAGGGGATAAATATCAATAGTAACATTCACATAATCTATCTTTTCCCCGTAGGGGATAAACCTTTAATGTTAATGCCCTACGGGCAAAAATAGGGGAGAATTCTGTTTCTATTGATATTAATGCCCTACGGGCAAAAGAATAAACCAAATTTAACAGTTTCAAATCTAAATAAAATAAGCATCCTTAGGTATAAGTAATTATATCCAAGGATGCTTAAATGTATGATTGTACGTTCTTATTTAGTTGTAAACTTATAAATAGAAACCTGAGTATACTTGTCACCCTTTTTGAGTTCTGTAGTAGGGAAAGTTGGCTGATTTGGTGAGTCAGGGAATTTCTGAGCTTCCAAAGCAAATCCTGTTCTAAACTGAAAACTCTTTCCTGCTTTGCCACCGTCTTTACCGTTCAGGAAGTTACCGCTATAAAACTGAAGACCCGGTTGGTCAGTATAAACTTCCATAACGCGTCCTGATTCAGGTTCATAAACACTTGCTGCAAGCGTTGCAATATTGCCCGGAGTTTTCAAAACATAGTTATGATCATAACCTTTACCTTTGATCAACTGCTCATAGCTATCAGCGATGCGTTTGCCAATGGCAGTAGATGTAGTGAAATCCATTACAGTTCCTTTAACAGGACGAATCTCTCCGGTTGGGATCAGGGTAGAATCAACAGGAGTGAAACCATCAGCATTGATCATCAGTTCATGTGAAAGAATGTCTCCGTTTGCGTAACCACGGAGGTTGAAAATAGCATGATTGGTGAGGTTACAAACAGTGTTTTTATCAGTGGTTGCTTCGTATTCAATCTTTAATGCATTATCAGCGGTCCAAGTGTAGATGACAGTTACATCCATATTACCGGGATAACCTTCTTCTTTGTCAGGACTGTGATAAGTCAGCTTCAATGAAGGATAATCTGCATTCTTAATGACTTCTGAGTTCCATAATACACTGTGGAAACCAAAGGGACCACCATGTAAAGTATTGGGGGCGTTGTTGATAGCGAGGGTATATTCAACACTGTCCAGTTTGAAATGACCTTTTGCAATGCGGTTTGCATAACGGCCAACTGTAGAACCATAGAATTTATCACCAGCCAGATACTGTTTCAGACTGTCATAACCTAACACAACATCTGCTACTTTTCCATTGCGATCGGGCGCTTCGAGAGAAACGATCTTTGCACCATAGTTTGTAATTTTAACTTTATACCCTTTGGCGTTAACAAGCGTATAAATAGATACTTCGCGACCATCGGCCATCTTGCCAAATGTCTCTTTTGTGATGTTTGGTCCACCTTTATTGCAACTTGCAAAAAAGAGAACTGCAAAAAGCAGGTAAATTGTTTGTTTAAATGTTGTTTTCATCTTGGTTGTTCTTGTTTTAGTAATTATAAATATTGAATCTTTATAAGAAAAATTATTTTACTGACCATTCATACATGCCACTGGCATTGTCTTTTGGTAACTGTATTTCCATTTTCAATGCAGCGGTCTCAACGGGTTCAAACTTTACCTCATTTCTTTTGTCTTTATCCACACCATAACCGGTAATGTTTTTGACAGGAATCCATGATCCGTTGGCATCTTTATATAAAATTCTCCATGAGGCAGGAACACGACATCCACCAAAAGGGCCGTCATCAAACCAGTAGACTTTTGAAGAAGATACCTTTTCAGCTTTTGCAAAATCATATTGAATCCACTCGAGACTGTTTTTCTTTGGCCACCAGTGATAGTAAATTACATTGTGATCATTAGAGTTTTCAGGTTCAACCTGATCGTTGAGCGCCATCAAAGCTTTGCTCTTCGTTGAGGCACTTATCTTACTGGTGTAAGCAATGGTTGGAGCCGGCAGTGGTTTCGACGCTGATTTCTGATTGGCCAACCAGACACTCATTTCTCCTGCACCACGGTTTGCCCAGGCAAAGTATGGAATTGCGACCAGTTCACCTTTAGATTCCTGAATCTTATTGTCTTTGGTCCAACTTGCACTGGTTACTTCACTCTTGATTACCGTTACACCGTTCAATAATTGTGGACGAAACTCTGTCGTGAAACTGGAATTCTGATTCAATAACAAGTTCAGCACATGACCATCTTTGTTGTCGGGCCATTCGGCACAATAGACCAGGGGGCCTCGCTGCAAAGCGACTTTCCCAATATCTGCTTTCACTTTTTCATTGGCCACAATTTCTCTTACCGGCATTGGGAGATCAAGAATTACTTTATCACCACTTTTCCAGTTGCCTTCTACCTGAGCATATCCGTTTTTCAGTATATATTGATATGCTTTTCCATTAACGGTAAGTGTTACCGGGTTAGTTGATTTCTTGCTGAAATGATACAGATCTGTGGGTACGGCCTGATCCTGTGCCCATCCCGGAATTCGGATCATGAGGTTAAATTTACCGGCTTTCTCCGGTTTTAATGTAAACTCAACTTTCCCATTCCATGGATAATCTGTCTTTTGATCTAAAACGACTTTCTTCCCGTTTAAAACAATATTCGCAGTGCTGTTCACGAAGAGGTTGACAAATAGATCATCCCCTTTTTGTGCATACACATATCCGGGCATAGATGGAATAAATCTGCAGATATTACTGGGACAACAGGCGCAACCAAACCAGGTACTTCGTGAATGTTGGCCTTGAGATTCGAGTGGATTTGGATAGAAGAAATGATCAGCACTCAACGAAATGCCTGAAAGCAATGAATTGTAGAGTGTACGTTCCAGTACGTCATAGAATTTTGAATCACCTTCGAGCAGAAACATTCTAAAATTCCACATGACATTACTGATAGAAGCACAGGTTTCATTATACGCCGACATATTCGGCAGATAGTAGGGCGCCCCGAAGCCTTCATTGTCCCCACCTGAACCTATTCCTCCGGTGATATAATATTTGGTCTTCAATAAATCTTCCCAGATTTTATCAATGGCGTTTTTATAAGCAACTTCACCCGTAAGCGCTGAAACATCTGCCATCCCCGAATACATATAGGTTGCACGAACAGCATGGCCTACAATCTTATCCTGTTCTATGACAGGTTTGTTAGCCTGATTGTACTCAGAACCACCCCTTCTGCAATCTAGAAAGAATTTGGAAAGTTTGAGATATTTTTCTTCATTGGTGATCCGGTAAAGTTTTGCAAGACCCATTTCGATCACCTGATGTCCGGGGTAATAAGATAACTTGCCGGGTCCAAAATCATGATCAACCAGATTGGCGCTCTTGATTGCAATGTTTAGGAGCGTACGTTTTCCGGTAGCCAGAAAATGAGCATAAGCAGCTTCATATAAATGTCCAAGGTTGTAAAGTTCATGACTTAAAACCGGATCATTTTCCCATCGTTTCTTTCCGACCCATGGATGCATGTGCAATGAATCGATGGTTCTGTTTGTATACAAATAACCATCTGGTTCCTGGGCCAGTCCAATATAATAGATCAAGGTGTCGATCCGCTTTTCAAGATAAGGATCAGGATTGGTCTGTAGAGAATAACTTGCACCTTCGATGATCTTATAAATATCTGAATCATCGAAAGGATATTCGGATTGGAATTTTCCTTTTGTCAGTTTGCCAGCTATCTTGAAATTCTCAACACGTCCCGTTATATAACATTGTTGCAATGCGATAGGAATGGTCACATCGTGATTCAACTTAATTCTGGGAGCCCAGAAATTATCTGTAAGCTTTACTTTCGTAAAGCTTACAGGTTGAATCGGATAGTCTTTTGATGTCCCTGATTGGGCATAGGAAAAGGCGGTGATAAGGCAAAAAGCCATGCAAAACGAAATTAAAACAGCTGTTTTATGCATGATTTGCATTGGTTCCCTTTTTTTAAGATGATTATTGAATGCCGTTGCGCTTCAATAAAACTTGTTTACGGATTTTCTTCAGTTTTTTCATGACCGGATTTTCACCACGACCAAAATAATCATGAAGGATGGCATATTCTTGATACAGTTCGTTGTAAACAGCAGCAGATTCAGCATTTGGATAGTAAGTTGCTTTTTCTTTCTGTACCATTGCTTTTACGGCTTCTTCGATTGTATCATACCCACCGGCTTTTTTCCCGGCAGCCAATGCAGCAAAGATAGCTGATCCAAGTGCAGGAGTTTGCGATGAGGCAGAAATTTTTATTGGCATATTTACTACATCAGAATAAATCTGCATAATCAGTGAGTTTTTTTCAGCAATTCCACCTGCAGCATAAAACTCATCAATTGCGACACCATTGCTTCTAAATGTATCAATGATCATTCTGGTTCCATATGCAGTGGCTTCGATCAAAGCTCTGTAAATTTCTTCAGGGCTTGTTTGAAGAGTAGCACCAATCAATAAACCGGTTAAATCAACATCTACCAATACTGAACGATTTCCGTTCCACCAGTCCAATGCAACCAGTCCGCTTTCTCCAACCTCGAGCGCTGTTGCTTTTTCTGTCAACAGCTGATGAATGCTGATATTTTTATCTCTTGCTTCTTTCTCATACGATTCGGGAACACAGTTTTCTACAAACCATTGGAAGTGATCTCCAACACATGACTGGCCTGCTTCATAACCCTGAAAACCTTCAAGAATTCCATCTTCAACCACTCCGCACATACCCGGAACAATATGTTCTTCAGTTCCCAACAGCATATGACATGTCGAAGTTCCCATGATGGCCAGAATCTTACCGGCGGTAGTAATACCAACAGCAGGAACAGAAACGTGGGCATCAACGTTTGCAACAGCAACAGCAGTACCAACGGCCAATCCTGTAAGTTTTGCAGCCTCAGGTGTGATTTCACCTGCTTTGTGTCCGGCAGCATAATGATGATCTGATAATTTTTCAGCTACAACATTTTCCAGTCCCGGATGCAACGCCTTCATAAAATCTTTTGATGGATATCCATCTTTTTTATGCCAGATCGCTTTATATCCTGCGGTACAGGCATTGCGTCTTTCATTTCCTGTCAGTTGCCAGATGACCCAGTCTGCTGATTCCATAAAACGATCTGCGGCTGCATAGATTTCAGGAGCTTCATCGATGACCTGCCAGATTTTAGGCAACATCCATTCCGATGAAATCTTTCCACCATACAGGTTTGGAAAAGTTTCTCCACGCTCTTTCGCGATCCGGTTCAACTCATCTGCTTTGTCCTGTGCAGCGTGATGTTTCCATAATTTGATCCAGGCATTTGGATTCGATTTGTACTCATCCATAAAGCAAAGTGGCGTACCATCTGCCTTTGTTGCGATCATTGTGCAAGCAGTAAAGTCAATGGCAACACCAATAACGTCTTCGGGAGCAATACCGCTTTGTTTTAAAACCGCAGGGATAGTCAGATTCAATACCTCCAGATAATCCTGAGGATGCTGTAAAGCCCAATCCATTCCAAGAGCGGTTTTGCCATCAGGCAAAAAACGATCCATCACTGCATGGGTATAATCTTTAACTGCACTGGCAACTTCTGATCCATTGGCCACGTCGATTAAGACAGCACGTCCGGATAAAGTTCCAAAATCAACACCGATTGTATATTTTTTTGTACTCATTTGTTTAATTAATTTCGATTGCGACAACAGATTTAGAAGGCAAGGTTATTTTCAGAATATTGTTTTTGAGAAAAACTCCTGTAAAGTTAACAGGTTTTATCTCATCCGGTTTATCAAAAGTATTGCAGGCATTCATAGTATTTGCGGTCAGGATTTCTCCTTTCACCTGTGAATACGTTCCACCTGAAAAATCACAGGTTATTTCCTGAGACTTATTGGGATCAAAATTAGCCAGTGTAATATGCGTTTTCCCTGCTGCATCTTTTGAAGCAGAAGCGGTTATAGATGGAATAGTGTCATTACCCATGATGTATTTTTCACAATTCAGTTTCAGCGGGACCAATGTTGCATCCTGATGCACTTTCCACATTTTGAAAACATAATAAGTAGGAGTGAGCACCATTTTTTCATTTTTGGTCAGGATCAGAGATTGCAAAACATTGATTGCCTGTGCCAGATTTGCCATTCTCACCCTGTCGCAATGATTATTGAATATATTCAGGTTAAGTGCAGCAACCATCGCATCACGCATGGTGTTTTGCTGAAATAGAAATCCTGGATTCGTGCCGGGTTCTACATCAAACCAGTTTCCCCATTCATCAACAACCAAAGAAACCTTTTTCTGAGGATCATATTTGTCCATGATATCAGAATGCGCAGTGACGATCTTATCCATTTCAAGCGACTTCCTGATGGTAGTAAACCATTCTTTCTCTGTAAATTGTGTGGCAGAACCTTTGTGGCTCCAGTTATCCATTATCGTATAATAATGAAGAGAAATTCCCTGCATCATCTGTCTGCTTTTTGGATTTTTCATCATGGTTTCCGTCCAGTTATAATCTCTGTCACTGGCTCCGGATGCTACTTTCTCAAGACGGTTTCCGGGAAAATCATGCAGGAATGTAGAATATTGACGAAACAGGTTGCCATAGTAATCGGGCGTCATATTCCCTCCGCATCCCCATGTTTCATTTCCTACTGCCCAGTATTTCACCTTCCAGGGTTTGTCCCGGCCATTTTCTTTCCTGAGTTTTGTCATCGGGCTCTCATTGGATGAAGTCAGATATTCTACCCATTCCGACATCTCCTGAACAGTACCGCTTCCGATATTTCCATTGATATATGCGTCGCAACCAAGCAGTTCTGTCAAACGCATAAACTCATGTGTACCAAATGAATTGTCTTCGGTAACACCGCCCCAGTTGGTGTTGATGATCGAAGGACGTTTTTCTCTTGGACCAATACCATCTTTCCAGTGATAAGTATCTGCAAAACAACCACCAGGCCAACGGAGATTTGGAATACTGATCTGGCGAAGTGCATTGACAACATCATTACGGATCCCGTCAGTATTTGGAATAGGAGATTTTTCTCCAACCCAGAAACCACCATAGATACAGGCTCCCAGATGTTCTGCAAAATGGCCATAAATGTCTTTGCTGATTTTTGTTTTAGCCTGATCAGGGAAAAGAGAGATACTCCCTTTGTTTTGAGCAAAAGTAGATACTGATAATGACCCAACAAGAAAGAGACAAATAATAAAAGTGATTTTTGAAGACGTTAATTTCATATGAATAATTTTATTTATTGTCCGTAATATGCATTTTTCCCATGTTTTCTGAGATAATGTTTATCGAGTAAAAACTGATCAATTGGTTTTGTATAGCCCAGACTAAAAGTATGAAGCGCCATTTTTGAGACTTCTTCTAAAACAACTGCATTATACACGGCTTTCATGGGTGTGCTTCCCCAGGCAAAAGGACCATGACCAGCAACAAGAACTCCGGGTATGCTTTCAGGATCAATATTTTGAAAAGTCTTAACGATTACATTTCCGGTTTCAACTTCATATTCCCCATTTACTTCCTCTTTTGTGAGAGAAGGAGTACAGGGTATTGCGCCATAAAAATGATCTGCATGTGTTGTTCCCAATGCAGGAATAGGTGTTCCAGACTGCGCCCATGCTGTAGCACAGGTTGAATGGGTATGCACGATGGCATTAACCCCTTTGAAATTTCGATAGAGAACCAAATGAGTAGGGGTATCTGAAGAGGGTTTGAGTTCGCCTTCGACAACTTTTCCGGTTTCAAGACTCACTACAACCATGTCTTCAACTTTCATATTATCATAATCCACTCCGCTTGGTTTGATAACCATCAATCCCAACTTGCGATCTATTCCGCTCACATTACCCCAGGTGAAAATAACAAGGTCATGTTTGACCAGGGCTATGTTTGCATCAAAGACCTCTTTTTTAAGTTCTTCTAACATAAGGCAGTAAAAAAATCAATATTGTAAATCAGAGAAAATAGGTTCGATAATTACATTCAGATAAGCAAGCGACAGGTAAATAGATATTTATGTAATTGATATCTGTTTAAATTTCGTTTTTTCTTTTGCCCGTAGGGCATATATATCAATAGAATTAATCCCTTCTCCCTCTTTTTGCCCGTAGGGCATTAACATTTACGGTTTATCCCCTACGGGGAAAAGATGAATAATGTGAATTTTTCTATTGATATTTATGTCCTACGGACAATTTTAAATAGTTTCTGAATGTAATTATCAAAACCTTTATTAATCATCACTTTTGAAAGTGATTAAAATTTTAATCCGTTAGCCATGTGATAATAAACATCATTCCATTTCAATTCTTTCTTGAATGATTTGATGCAGGTGTTTTTATCAATGCTCAGATGTTCCAGATTTGCAATTTCTGCAAAATCATAGAGATGCGCCCCTGTGAGCGCCTGAGAGAATGCCGTATGATGTGCGCCACCGGCATAAATCCATGCTGCTGCTGCAGTCTGAAGATCAGGTAACGGAGTCCATACCGCGCGTGCTACAGGTAGATTTGGTAAATCCTGCTCAGGAGAGACTACCTCAACTTCGTTAATGATCAGACGGAAACGATTTCCCATATCAATCAAAGAAGCATTTAATGCAGCTCCGGGAGCTACATTGAATACCAAACGTGCGGGATCATCTTTTCCACCAATACCCAATGGATGAACTTCCAGTGTTGGTTTGCTTTCTGCAATTGAAGGACAAACTTCAAGCATATGCGCACCCAAAACCTTCATGCCTGCCGGATGGAAATGATAAGTGTAATCTTCCATAAATGAAGTACCACCGGTTAAACCTGTTGCCATCACCTTCAATGTCCGGAGCAAAGCAGCCGTTTTCCAGTCACCTTCTGCACCAAAACCATAACCATCAGCCATCAGACGTTGAACTGCCAATCCGGGAAGTTGTGAAAGGCCGTGGAGGTCTTCGAAAGTAGTCGTAAATGCTGTAAAGCCACCATCCTGAAGAAAAGCTTTCATCCCAATTTCATAACGAGCCTGTTCGCGGAGGAAACTTCTCTTGGATCCACCTACGCGGGCATCTTTAGCTACTGTATACTCTGCTTCATAAACAGCCAACAGCTTTTCTACCTCTGAATCGCTGACTTCTTTAAAGTATTTAACAAGGTCACCCATGCCAAAACCATTGACAGAATAGCCCAGTGCTATTTCTGCAGCTACTTTATCGCCCTCGGTAACAGCCACAAAGCGCATGTTGTCTCCAAAACGGGCAACTTTCATTCCCTGCATATCATTCCATGCTGCAGCGGCACGGATCCAGATACCAATCTTAGTCTGAACCTCAGGGTCTTGCCAATGTCCAACAACAACCTTCCGGTTGAGGCGCATACGGCTCATTATGTAACCATATTCACGATCGCCATGAGCTGACTGGTTGAGATTCATGAAATCCATGTCGATAGATTCCCATGGTAAATCGCGATTAAACTGTGTGTGAAGATGTAAAATTGGTTTTTGGATTGTCTTCAAACCGGTGATCCACATCTTAGCTGGTGAAAAAGTATGCATCCATGTGATGATACCAATACAATTTTTAGCTGTGTTGGCTTCGATACATAAACTTGTGATTTCGTCAGGTGTTTTCAGGACAGGTTTGAAAACAATATTGACAGGTATTTCTGATGATTCATTAAAAGCTTTAGCAATTGCCTGTGAATTGACTGCAACCTGGGCAAGGGTTTCAGGGCCGTAAAGATGCTGACTTCCTGTAACAAACCATACTTCCAAATTTTTAAATACTTTCATTTTATACTATTTTTTGAATTGTTTTATATTGTGTGTTTATTTTAAATCGCGATGTTAAAGTAAAAACCTCTCGAGGTTAATTCTTTGTATTTCTGTTCATTAAACTGATAATAATAAGCTCCTTTTTTCGAGTTCTCCTTCTCCTTTTCATCAAGTTTCTCAAGGAGTCCCATTGATAACATGTTTTTTCTGAAATTCCGTTTATCCAAGGTCTTTGAATAGATGGCTTCGTAAAGTGATTGAAGTTGAGGGAGCGTAAACTTCTGGGGTAATAATTCAAATCCAATCGGTTTAACTTTGGCCTCTTTTCGCAATCTTTTAAGCGCCATTTCAACCATTATACTGTGATCAAAAATCAGAGGCGGTAACTTTGAAAGTGGACGCCAATGCGCAAAATTGTCTTTTACCAATTGAGCATCATGGTTCTGAATATTAATCAGAGAATAGTATGAAACCGAAATTACTCTTGCACCGGGGTCACGTTCAACATTTCCATGAGAATAAAGCTGGCTCATGTAAACATCTTTCAATCCAGTTAAATTGGTGAGAATACGATATGCCGCTTCATCCAGACTTTCATCTTCATCCATAAATTCACCGATCAGGGACCATTGCCCTTTGGCAGGTTCAAAATTTCGTTTGATCAACAAAAGCTTTAGCTCTCCTTCATCAAATCCGAATATGATACAGTCTAATGCAATATAGAGTTTATTGTATCTCTTATATATTACATGGGGTAACTCTTTTTTTGTCATTTTCACTATAGTTAAATCAGGAAGGAGTCTAAAAAATTCCTTCCTGATTTCATTTCAATTTTTACCAGAAATAGATGTAGAATGCGACACAGAGACCAACTACAACTAAGGATGTTAAAATATCCCAGGAACTCCAGCTGTTTTTCGTTTCGAGTCTTTGTTCTTTTGATTGTGAGAAATAAGTTAATCCCTGTAATTGTTCGATCGATGCTTTTGGTGTAAAGAAACTGATGACAACCATTAAGAGAATTGTAAATCCG
>JGI24140J50213_10000299_pt1 | contig 23360 bp, 17 predicted proteins | sample BarGraIncu00222A_FD_50213 | JGI IMG/M metagenome (IMG submission 50213)
GGGCTGGATGGCAGACCCTTGAACCCGTCCCCTGGGCTCAGCCAAAAGCTCAATCTACGGCGAAACAGAATAGCTCGGCATCAGGTATCCATTCAAGTAATCACCGCTCATGGCAATTCCTTGTCAGACGCATGGCGCGAACAATTTATTTCGACGTCATGGTAACGCCGATCAGCGGGGAGTAGTTCCACCCGAAGTGGCGGCCGGAGGCTGGGCGGCGGCGGCCGCCGGGACGGGGGATAGGTCCGGATTGAGCCAGCAGGCGTGCACCCGGCCATTCAGGCTGTCCTGGGCCTTGGGGTCGATATGGCCCTGCCGCACAAGACAGCGGAAAGTGGCCTGGATATGCGAGTTTGGGCAGCCGAACCGGTCGTAAAGGTCGAGGTGGCGGAAAGCGGTATCGAGGTCGTCCCGCCACATCAGGCTGACCACCCGGCGGCCGAGCCAGACGCATTCCGGGTTGCCCGCCGGCCCGATGAGCAGGCGCGCCGCCTCGGCGATCTCGTCGATGCTCTTCTGGCCTTCCTTGGCGGTATCGCCGGCCGGTTTTTGCTGTTCGGGCGGCTGCAGGTTGCCGCTCTGGGCGAACGCCGTAGTGGCGGCAAAACTCAAGGCTGCCAAGCAGAACGCAGCACGCAATACGCGCAACAAGGATACTAACGGCATAGTCCCGCCGGTGTTGATGGAAGCCGCCCGCCCGCTATCCAGTCTGCTATGCGACTGGATTGGGACACTATTACGGCGTTTCCGGCCGGCCGTCCCGGCGTTGCTTGCCTTGAAAACACGCACTCTCAACCCGAACAACCGCCTTGGACAGAATTTCCCAGCAGCAGGACTTGCTGTTCAAGACTTGGACCCAAGGGCCAGGCTTTGTCCAGCGCCTAGCGGCCGTTTGCTTAATAGGCGGGCGACCTTGGCAGCGGCAAATGCGCGCTATAAGCCGTTCCGGAGGCTCTTTAATCCCGCCGGAACGGATTCAAGCCGATGCGCCTTGGACTAGCCTGCCTCGCTGTGTCGGCGGCGGTTATCGCCGGCGTTTGGGCCTGGCTCGGCGCCCCGGTGCCGATGCCGCAATCGCCTTTGGCGGCCGGCGAAAAGCTCTATTGCCTGTCCTACGCCCCGTTCCGGGGCGGCCAGACCCCGCTCGACCTCGCCACGCATATTTCGCCGGCGCAGATCGAGGACGACTTGTCCCAACTGGCCAAAATAACCGATTGCGTGCGGACCTATTCGGTCGACTTCGGCCTCGACCAGATCGCCGGGATCGCGGCCCGCCACGGCCTCAAGGTGATGCAGGGCCTCTGGCTGTCGAGCCATGCGGACAGGAACCGCGAGCAGATCGAGACCGCGGTGGCGCTGGCCAACCGCTATCCCGGCACGATCCGCGCGCTGGTGGTCGGCAACGAGGTGCTGTTGCGCGGGGAAATGTCGGCCGAGGATCTCGCCGCCACCATGCGCGTGGTGAAGGCGCGCGTTGCGGTGCCGGTGACCTATGCTGACGTGTGGGAGTTCTGGCTGCAAAACCGCGACGTCGCCTCCGCCGCCGACTTCATCACCATTCATATCCTGCCCTATTGGGAGGACTTTCCGATTCCGGCGCGCAACGCCGCCGCGCATGTGGACTCGATCCGCCGCCGCGTGCTGGCCGCCTTTCCCGGCAAGGAAGTGATCATCGGCGAAGTCGGCTGGCCGAGCGCCGGGCGCATGCGCGAGGGCGCGCTGCCGTCGCCGGTGAACCAGGCGCGCGTCATCCAGGACGTGCTGGCGCTGGGCAAACGCGAAAATTTCCGCGTCAACGTGATCGAAGCCTTCGACGAGCCGTGGAAGCGCGCGCTCGAAGGCACCGTCGGCGGCCATTGGGGCCTGCTCGACGATGCGACGCACGCTCCCAAGTTCGTGTGGGGCGAAGCGGTCTCCGATCATCCCTATTGGAAGGTGCAGGCGACGGTTGGAATTCTGTTCGCGCTGGTCGTGTTCGGCGCGGCCTTCGCGGTGCGGCGCGAGGCTCGGCCAGCGCTTAGGCTGGCAGTGACGGCGAACGCGGTCGCCGGCGGCACGCTGATCGGCTGGAGCATCGCCAATGTGCCGGTTGAATCGCTCGGCGCCGGCGGCTGGCTGCGCGCGCTGGCCTTCACCGTTGTCGTGTTGCTGGCGCCGCCGAGCTTGAGCGCGGCGGTGATACGCGGCACGTCGCTGCCGCGGTTCTCGAGCCTGCTCGGTCCCGCCACCGGGCGCATCCGCGATCCGCTCGCACGGCTCGTCGGCGCGCTGATGATCGCAACCACGCTGCTTGCGCTGTTGACCGCGCTCGGCCTGGTGTTCGATCCGCGCTACCAGAATTTTCCGTTCGCGCCGCTCAGCGCGGCGGTGCTGCCGTTTTTCATGCACAGCGTGACGATGCCGCGGCCGCGCGGCCACTACGGTGCCGCCGAATTGGCCGCCGCCGGCGTGCTCGCGCTGTGCGTGCCTTACATCGTGCTCAATGAAAGTTTCGCGAACTGGCAGTCGCTCTGGCTGTGCTCGGCACTCGCCGCGTTAGCGTTCAGTCTGGCGCGGGTGCGCGACGTGCAAAGCTGAGCACCAATAACCCGACGGCGAGGGCCGACAAGGCGACGTTGTAGAGCACGATGCCGAAGCAGGCGAAGGCGAGCGCTGCACCAAATAAAACCAGCGACGGCCGCAGCAGATTGAGCGCGGCGACGGCGAGTGCGGCCCAGCCGAACACCGTATGAGTGAATAGCGCGATCGCGATGCGGCGCGCCAAGCACAGCCAGGTGTCGAGCCCGGCCGTGCAGGCCAGGCCGACGCTCGCCTGCTCGATGGCGAGATAGCGGATGTAGAGCGCATAACCGAGCGAGCAAAAGCCCACGATCAGCAGATAATTGGTTGCGCGCGCGCTCGGCAGGAACAGCTTCATGACGGCGCCTTCCGAAAGACGAGATTATGCCGGTGCGCCGGCGCGCCGACAATCAATGCTCGGCCAGTTGCACGCCGCTGAATTTGGCCGGGCGGCAACCCGTTCGTGTGACCGGGAAGCGCGCGCAGAGCTGCGCCGCCTCAGTGGCGTTCGGCAACGGCCCCGCCACCAGGCGATAGGTTACGCCGGTCGGCGTTTTGGTGTGTTGCGTCGCGACCGGATGCAGCCCCACCAGCAGCGGCCCGTAATTGGCCTTCAACGCCACCCAATGGACGCGTAGCGCTTCGAGGCTGGTAGCGGCGCCGAGATCGATGCCGTAATCGGGCTTCGGCGGTGGCGCGGCCACAGGTTCGTTCGCCGACGCGGCGGCGACGCGGACCGGCGGCAGCGGAGCCGCCTCAGCTGCGGGTTCCGCGGCTTGCGGCGGTATTGCGGGCGCGGCTGCTTCCGTTGGCGTCGTGGTCGCGGGCCAGGCAGCGGCGGTTTCGCCGACCGCCGGCCTCGCCAGCGGCGTTAGGGCCGGAATCGCGGCAATGTCCGCCGGCGTGGTGGCGGGCGCGCTCGGCGCCGGCGGCGGTGTGTTGGCGGCGCGGGTGGCGGCCAGCTGCTCGCTCTGCTGTTTGATGGAACCGGTCATGTCCGCGAGATTGCGCTCGAGCATGGCGATGCGCGCGGTGAGCCGCTCGCGGTCGGCGGCTAGGTCGCGAACTTGCGCCGCGAGGCGCTTGGTCTCGGCCTCGGTCTCGACGGCGCGCAGCGGAATCTGGGCGACCGCGCGCCCCGGCTCGCTGGAAAAAGCGAGCGCAAGCTGCAGGCGTTTGCCGCCGGCTTCGGTTTGGCTGGTGAGCGCGACGGCAGCGAGCGCGATGCTCGCCGCGCTGCCCCATCCGAACAGCCGCCAGAGCGGGCGCGTGCGAAGGGGCTTGCGGATCTTAGGCAAATCGGGTTCCGGCGGCGCGTTCTTTATCGCCATGGACAGCCTCTGCGAGGGCGAATCACGTCATTGAAAACGTTAGCAGAATCCGGCAATGCTCGCTTTCATTGCGTGCGAATCCGCTCTTTTACGCACCGGCCCGCTCGGCTATGCGATGCTGCAATTCCGGCAACACTTGAGTCCAACACCGATGCCCCGACGAAGCTGCCTTGCGATCGTGCTCGCCGCCGGCGAAGGCACCCGCATGCGCTCCGCGCTGCCGAAGGCGCTGCACGCCATCGGCGGACGCACACTGCTCGCGCATGTGCTCAGCGCGGCGATAAAGGCGGGTGGCGGCGAAATCGCCGTGGTGGTCGGGCCCGATCACGACGCGGTGGCGCAAGCGGCGCGCGCGCTCGCGCCCAAGGCCAGGATTTTCGAGCAGAAGCAACGGCGCGGCACCGCGCATGCGGTGCTGGCGGCGCGCAAGGCGATCGCGCGCGGCGCCGACGACATTTTGGTGATGTTCGCCGACACGCCGCTGGTGCGGCCGGAAACGCTGATCGAATTGCGCACGGCGCTTGCGCGCGGCGCGGCGGTGGCGGTGCTGGGATTTCGGCCGGCCAATCCAACGGGCTATGGGCGGCTGCTGACCCGCGACGACCAGTTGCTGGCGATCCGCGAGGAGGGCGACGCAACGGTTGAGGAACGCCAGATCGCGCTCTGCAATGGCGGACTGATGGCGCTGTCCGGCAAAACCTCGCTCGCCATCCTCGACCGTATCGGCAATGCCAATGCCAAGGGCGAATACTATCTCACCGACGCGGTTGCCATCGCCCGCGATATGGGCTTGAAGGCGGTTGCGATCGAAACCGGGGAGGACGACATGCGCGGGATCAATACCAAGGCGCAGCTCGCCGAAACCGAGGCCGTCTTGCAGGGGCGCCTGCGCGCCGCCGCGCTCGATGCCGGCGTCACCATGATCGCGCCGGAGACGGTGTTTCTTTGCGCCGACACCAAATTCGGCAAGGACGTCACCATCGAGCCCAATGTGGTGTTCGGGCCGGGCGTCACGGTCGCCGACGGCGCTCTGATCCGGTCGTTTTCGCATCTGGAAGGCGCCCATGTCGGCAAGGGCGCCCGCGTAGGGCCGTTCGCGCGGCTGCGGCCGGGCGCCGATTTGGGGCCGGACGTGCATATCGGCAATTTCGTCGAGGTGAAGCAGGCCAAGATCGAAGCCGGCGCCAAGGCCAATCATCTTAGCTATATCGGCGATGCGCGGATCGGCGCGGGTGCCAATGTCGGCGCCGGCACCATCACCTGCAATTACGACGGCGTCGCCAAGCATCGCACCGATATCGGCAAGGGCGCCTTCATCGGCTCCAATTCGTCGCTGGTGGCGCCGGTCAAGATCGGCGACGGCGCCTATGTCGGCTCCGGCTCTGTGGTAACCAAAAATGTGCCAGCCGACGCGCTGGCGGTCTCGCGCGGCGAGCAGACGATTAAGCCTGGCTGGGCAAAACGCTTGCGGCAGCTTAAGGGCTTGGGCAAGAAGAAGACGAAAACGCCCACGAAATAAACCCTGCGGTCGCATCCGCCATTTGTCATATAGCGAAATACGTTTTGATTTCCATATGTTTGCCGGTGCCGGTTAAAGCAAGAACTAAAGAATAGGGGCCGTCCAAACGGATGTGCGGGATCGTCGGAATCATCGGACGCGAGCCGGTCGCCGGCCATTTGGTCGAAGCGCTCAAGCGCCTCGAATACCGCGGCTACGACTCCGCCGGTATCGCCACCTTGGATCACGGCGCCTTGGGACGCCGGCGCGCCGAGGGCAAACTCGTCGCACTCGAAAAGCGCCTTGAACGCGAGCCGCTCGCCGGCAATATCGGCATCGGCCATACCCGCTGGGCCACCCACGGCAAGCCCACCGAGAGCAACGCGCATCCGCACGCCACCGACCGCGTCGCGGTCGCCCATAACGGCATCATCGAGAATTTCCGCGAGCTGCGCGAACGGCTGACCAAGGACGGCGCCAAATTCGGCAGCGAGACCGACACCGAGGTGGTCGCCCATCTGGTCACCGCCGAAATGAAAAAGGGCAAGCCGCCGGTCGAGGCGGTGGCCGCCTCGCTCAAGCAGTTGCGCGGCGCGTTCGCGCTCGCCTTCCTGTTCGCCGGCGAGGACGACCTGATGATCGGCGCGCGCAAGGGTTCGCCGCTCGCCATCGGCTATGGCGACGGCGAGATGTATCTCGGCTCCGATGCAATCGCGCTCGCCCCGTTCACCGATACCATCAGCTATCTGGAGGACGGCGATTGGGCGGTGATGACGCACAAAGGCGTCGAGATCCATGACGAGGAGGGCCGGGGGGTCGAGCGGCCGGTGATCAAGTCGACGGCTTCCGCTCAAATGGTGGACAAGGGCAACCACAAGCACTTCATGGCCAAGGAAATCCACGAGCAGCCGGAAGTGGTCGGCCACACGCTCGCCCATTACATCGACATGACCACCGAAAAGGTTGCGCTACCGGGAAAATTGCCGTTCGACTGGAAGAACCTGAAACGCCTATCGCTGTCGGCCTGCGGCACCGCTTTTTACGCCGGGCTGGTGGCGAAATACTGGTTCGAGCGTTTCGCCAAATTGCCGGTGGAAATCGATATCGCCTCGGAATTCCGCTACCGCGAAGCCCCGCTTGAGCCGGGCGATCTCGCCATCTTCATTTCGCAGTCGGGCGAGACCGCCGACACGCTGGCGACGCTGCGCTACGCCAAGCAGCACCGGCAGCACGTCTTGTCCGTGGTGAACGTGCCAACCTCGACCATCGCGCGCGAAAGCGACGTGGTGATGCCGACGCTGGCGGGACCCGAAATCGGCGTCGCCTCGACCAAGGCGTTCACCTGCCAGCTCGCCGTGCTGGCGTGTCTGGCGATCGCCGCCGGACGCGCGCGCGGCGAAATATCGGCCGCCGACGAGCAGAATCTGGTGCGCGCGCTGATCGAGGTCCCGCGCCTCATGGCGGAAGCGCTGGCGCTCGAGCCGCAGATCGAGAAGCTCGCCGAGGGCCTCGCGAAGGTGCGCGACGTGCTCTATCTCGGCCGCGGCACCAGCTTCCCGATCGCGCTGGAAGGCGCGCTCAAGCTCAAGGAAATCTCCTATATCCACGCCGAAGGCTATGCCGCCGGCGAGCTCAAGCACGGGCCGATCGCGCTGATCGACGAGACCATGCCGGTGATCGTGATCGCGCCGTTCGATCGCGTGTTCGAGAAGACGGTGTCGAACATGCAGGAAGTGGCGGCGCGCGGCGGCCGGATCATCCTGGTGACCGACCCGCAGGGCGCCAAGGAGGCGCCCGTCGATTCAACGGAAGTCATTGTGCTGCCGGCCATGGCCTCGACGGTGACGCCCTTGGTCTATGCCGTCGCGGTGCAACTGATCGCCTATCATACTGCCGCCGCCATCGGCACCGACGTGGACCAGCCGCGCAATCTCGCGAAATCGGTCACGGTGGAATAGGATGCGCATGATCCCGAAAAGCATGTCCTCGACCCCGATCGGGGATGGGAACCGGTTTTCGGATAAGATCATGCGCACTAAAAAAGTTGCTAAGCCATGACCGACTTCAACCCGAGGCTTGACCATATGTCGGCGATCAATGCGGCGTCGCCGCAGCAGAGCGGCCTTGTTGCCCGCCTACGCAACTATTTCCTCACCGGTCTGGTGGTGGCGGGGCCGCTGGCGATCACCGTCTGGTTGATCTGGTCGATCGTCACCTGGGTCGACGGTTTTATGCGTCCGCTGATACCGGAGATGTACCGGCCGGAAACCTATCTGCCGTGGCCGATCCCTGGCACCGGCCTGATCATCGCCATTGCCGCGCTCATGCTGCTGGGTTTCCTCACCGCCAATTTCGTCGGGCGCACGCTGGTCAGATGGGGTGAGGGCCTGCTCAACCGCATGCCGATCGTGCGGCCGATCTACAAAACCATGAAACAGATTTTCGAGGCGCTGTTCTCGAAATCGGGTTCGAGCTTCCGGCAAGTGGCGCTGGTGGAATTTCCGGCGCCCGGCATGTGGTCGCTGGTGTTTCTGTCGCAGCCGCCGAGCGGCGATCTGGCGGAAAAACTGCCGCAAGGCGAGCATGTTTCCGCGTTCATGCCTTGCACGCCCAACCCGACCACCGGCTTCTTCTTCTATGTCCTGCGCAAGAATCTCATCGTGCTCGACGTCTCGGTGGAGAACGCGATGACGCTGCTGATATCGGCCGGCATGGTGCAGCCGGATGCCGATGCGCAGCAGAAGCTCGCCGCGCTCGCAACCAACGCGCGCGCCGTGCAAGCGGCGAAATCGCCGGCGACCGCGAAATAGTTCTTCGCTTGCCTAAACCGCCACTTTTGTACGGCGGCTGAGGCTGTTAGGCTTCGCCATCGTTTTTTGGTGCCTGGGGCTATGCAATGAACTTCAGCGAAGCAATCAAATCTGGTTTCGGTAAATACGTCACGTTTTCGGGCCGCGCGGCGCGTTCCGAATACTGGTATTGGACGCTGTTCACGGTGATCGCCAACATGGCGGCGGGAATCCTCGATTCTATCCTGGGGAGTCTAGGTCTGATCGGGTTGATCGTATCCCTGGCGCTGCTGCTGCCTGGGATCGCCGTCTCGGCGCGCCGCCTGCACGATCTCGACCGCACGGCGTGGTGGCTGCTCATCGCCCTCACCGGCATCGGCCTCATTCTGCTGCTTATCTGGGACTGCATCAAAGGCACGACCGGGCCGAACCGCTTTGGTTCCGATCCGCTGGCGGCCTGACGCGAGCGCTCAGCCGGCACGGATCAGCTTGATCGCCTCGTCCTTGCCGAACAGATAAAGCAGGTGTCGCAGCGCCTGACCGCGCGGCGTCGTAAGCGTGGCGTCACGCGACAAGATCAACGCGGCGTCGTCGCGCGCCGCGCCGAGATATTTGCCGTGCGTCTCGATGTGGGCTAGCCGAAAGCCGGGCAGGCCGCTCTGTCGCGTGCCGAGCAGGTCGCCTTCGCCGCGCAGCTTCAAGTCCTCCTCGGCGATGCGGAATCCGTCTTCGGTCTCGCGCAATACGGCGAGACGCGCCTTGGCGGTTTCGCCGAGCGGCGACTTGTAGAGCAGCAGGCAGGTCGAGGCGCCGGTCCCGCGCCCGACGCGCCCGCGCAATTGATGCAATTGCGCCAAGCCAAAGCGCTCGGCGTGCTCGATCACCATGATGGTGGCTTCCGGCACGTCGACGCCGACCTCGATCACCGTGGTGGCAACCAACAGCTGCGTTTCGCCCGCCGCGAAGCGCGCCATAGCGGCGTCTTTCTCGGGCCCTTTCATGCGGCCGTGCACGAGATCGACTTTTTTGCCGAAACGTTTGCGCAGTTCCTCGAAACGCTCTTGCGCGGCGGCAAGATCGATCTTTTCGGATTCCTCCACCAGCGGGCAGACCCAATAGGCGCGTTGGCCAGCGTGCAGCGCGCGGCCGGTGGCGTCCTCGACTTCCTCGATGCGCGACATGGGGATCGTGCGCGTGTCGATCGGCTGACGGCCGGGCGGCTTCTCGCGCAATTCGGAGACGTCCATGTCGCCGAAATATGTGAGCACCAGCGTGCGCGGAATCGGCGTGGCGGTGAGCACCAGCACGTCCACCGCCTCGCCCTTCTGCGCCAGTGCCAGCCGTTGGTGCACGCCGAAGCGATGCTGCTCGTCCACGATGGCGAGCGCGAGATCGTGGAACGCGACCTCGTCCTGGAACAGCGCGTGGGTGCCGATCAGCAGATCGATATCGCCGAGCGCCAGCCGGTCGAGAATAGTCTCGCGTTCGCCGCCGCGCTCGCGGCCGGTGAGGATGGCGACGCGCAAGCCGGCGGCTTCGGCCAGCGGCGCGATGGTCTTGAGATGCTGGCGGGCGAGAATTTCGGTCGGCGCCATGAACGCCGCTTGGCGGCCGGCTTCGATCACCGCCGCCGCCGCGATCAGCGCCACCACGGTCTTGCCGGAGCCGACATCGCCTTGCAGCAGCCGCAACATGCGCTGCGGTCTGGCGAGGTCGGCGACGATGTCGTCGACCGCCTTTTGCTGCCAATGGGTGAGCGCGTAGGGCAGCGCCTTCAACACGCGCGCGCGCAGGCGGCCTTCGCTGGCCGAGCCGCGGCCGGCCTGCCGGCGCATATGCGCGCGCACCAGCGCCAGCGCGAGCTGGCCGGCGAGCAATTCGTCATAGGCGAGCCGCGTCCACGCCAAACTTTCCGGCGCGATGTCGTGCGGTTCAGCCGGCCGGTGCAGATGGCGCAGCGCGGCGGCGAACGCGGGAAATCGCTCGCGCGCGACCCAGGCCTCGTCCTGCCATTCCGGCAGATCGGGCAGGTGGGCCAGCGCGCCGTCCATGGCGCGCCGCACATTGCCGGGCGCCAGCCCCTCGGTGAGCGGATAGACCGGCTCGACCAGCGGCAGGCTGGCGAAGCCTTTCTCGTCCACCACCCGGTCGGGGTGCACCATCTGCAACATGCCGTCGTAGAATTCGGCGGTGCCGGAGACGTAGCGCGTCTCGCCCACCGGTAGGAGCTTCTCCAGGTAATCTTTGCGCGCGTTGAAAAAAGTGAGCGTCAGCGTGGGGCCGCTCCCGTCGCTGGCGATGATGCGGTAGGGCGAGCGCGGGCGATGGGGCGGAGCGGGGCGATGCTCCTCGACCGTCACTGACACGGTGACCACCTGGCCGGGCTGCACCTCGTTGAGCTTCGGTCGCGCGCGGCGGTCGATGACGCCTGAAGGCAGGTGAAACAGCAGGTCGACCACGCGCGGCGCCTCGCGCTCGAGCAGGCGGGCATAGAGCGCCTCCAGCTTCGGCCCGACGCCGGGCAGGCTGGTGAGCGAGGCGAACAGGGGGTTTAGAACGTCGGGACGCATGGACACATGCTGGCTTGTGGGTTCGGCGGACGCAATGCTGGGCTGTGCAAAGCAAACGCTGACAGCGCCCCGCAAGCCCTCTATATAAACCCCGCCCGGCCCCGTCCGGGTTTTTGGCGTTGGAGCGACATGATGACCGGAACCGAGATTTCGAGCGATGGGCTGGACCCGCGCCGCAAGCGGCTGCTGTTCCGCTCCTGGCATCGCGGCATCCGCGAGATGGATCTGGTGCTTGGCGGCTTCGCCGACGCGCATATCGCGGAACTGAGCGACGCCGAACTCGACGAGTACGAGGCCTGGCTCGAGATTCCCGACCAACAAATTTTTACCTGGGTGAACGGCTCGCAACCGGCGCCCGTCGAGATCGACACCGCGCTGTTCCGCCGCCTGCGCGATTTCCATTATGACTAAATCTCCCGCCGCATTGTTGCAGATCGGCCAGCCGCTCACGCTGGCGCAAGTCGCCGACGGCGCCGAAGGGCTGGTGCTGGCGGATTTGGCGCGCGCCATCGCGGCGCGCCCCGCTGCGCCGGCGATCTCGCTCGCCGTGATCTGCCGCGACGGCCAACGCATGGCGGCGCTGTCGCGCGCGCTGGCGTTCTTCGGCCCCGACATTGTGAGCATGGAATTCCCGGCCTGGGATTGCCTGCCGTACGACCGGGTGTCGCCCAATGCATCTGTGGTGGCGCAGCGCATGACCGCGCTGTCGCGATTGGCCCGGGTGAAAGGCCGCGACAAACCGTCGGTGCTGCTCACCACGGTGAACGCCGCATTGCAGCGCGTGCCGGCGCGCGAGTTCGTGGCGACGCATGCGCTGTCGGTCGCTCCCGGCAATGTCATCAGCATGGCGAGCATCGTGGCGTGGCTGGAGCTCAATGGCTTCACGCGCGCTTCCACCGTGCGCGAGCCGGGCGACTACGCGGTGCGCGGCGGCATTCTCGATCTCTTTCCACCGGGCATGGACATGCCGGTGCGCTTCGATTTCTTCGGCGACGCGATCGAGACCATCCGTACTTTCGATGCGCAGACGCAACGCAGCGAAACGCCATTGCGCGGGCTCGATTTGGTGCCGGTCGCGGAATTCCAGCTCGTCACCGAAACCATCCGCCGCTTCCGCACCGGCTATGTGGCCGAGTTCGGCGCGGCCACGCCCGACGATCTGCTGTACGAAGCGGTGAGCGAGGGCCGCCGCTATCCGGGCATGGAGCACTGGCTGCCGCTATTCCACACCAAGCTCGAAACCGTGTTCGACTATCTCCCCGGCACGCCGTTGGCGCTCGAACATCTGGCCGAAGACGCCGCGCATGAGCGCCTCACGCAGATCGCCGATTATTACGACGCGCGGCGCGAGGCGCTGAAGGACGGCGTGACGCCGTCCTACAAGCCGCTGCCGCCGGCGCGGCTTTATCTCGCTGAAACCGAATGGAAGGAACGGCTCGACCGCACGGCATTGGCGCGGCTGACACCGTTCGCGGTGCCGGAGGCGCGCGACGTGCTCGATGTCGGCGCGCGCGCCGGCCACAATTTCGCGGCCGAGCGCACCGCGCCGGGCGCCAATGTGTTCGAGGCGGTCACGCAGCACGTGCTGGGGCTGCAGGCGGCGGGCAAGCGCGTGGCGATCGCGCTCTGGAGCGAGGGCGCGCGTGAGCGCATGAGCCACGTACTCGCCGACCACAAATTGCTCAATCTCACGCTTGTCGGCTCCTGGCCGCAGGCCCTCGCGTTGCCGAAGCCCGCGGTGGCGCTCGCCGTTCTCGGCATCGAGTCAGGTTTCGAGACCTCCGACGCGGCCATCGTCAGCGAGCAGGACATCCTCGGCGATCGTCTGGTGCGGCCGCGCCGCGCCATGCGCCGGGCCGACAATTTTATCGCCGAAGCCACGAGCCTCGCGCCCGGCGATCTCGTGGTGCACGTCGATCACGGCATCGGGCGCTTTGCCGGCTTGCAGCCGATCCAGGCCGCCGGCGCGCCGCACGACTGTCTGGAAATCCATTACGCGGAAGGCGCCAAGCTTTATCTGCCGGTGGAGAACGTCGACCTGCTGTCGCGCTACGGCGCCGAGCAGGCCAACGTCGATCTCGACCGGCTCGGCAGCGGCAACTGGCAGGCGCGCAAGGCGCGCATGAAGAGCCGCATCCGCGAGATCGCCGGCGAATTGATCAAGGTCGCGGCCGAGCGGCTGACGCGCGAGGCGCCGCGCTTTAGCGTCGGGCCGGGCGCCTATGACGAATTCTGCGCCGGCTTCCCGTACGAGGAAACCGACGACCAGCTCGCCGCCATCGACGCCACCATCAAGGATTTGAATTCCGGCCGGCCGATGGACCGGCTGATCTGCGGCGATGTCGGCTTCGGCAAGACCGAAGTCGCATTGCGCGCGGCCTTCATCGCCGCCATCAACGGCAAGCAGGTGGCGATCGTCGTGCCGACGACGCTCTTGTCGCGCCAGCACTTCAAGACTTTCACCGAGCGCTTCCGCGGCTTTCCGGTCAATGTGGCGCAGGCCTCGCGCTTGGTGCCGGCGGCCGAGCTTGCCGCGGTCAAGGCGGGCATGGCCGCAGGCCACGTCGATATCGTCATCGGCACCCATGCGCTGCTCGGTAAGGGCATCACGTTCAAGGACCTCGCGCTGCTGGTGGTGGACGAGGAGCAGCATTTCGGCGTCGCTCATAAAGAGAAGCTCAAGACCTTGCGCGCGGAAGTGCACGTGCTCACGCTCACCGCGACGCCGATCCCGCGCACGCTTCAGCTTGCACTCACCGGCGTGCGCGATCTCTCGATCATCGCCTCGCCGCCAGTCGACCGGCTGGCGGTGCGCACTTTCGTGTCGCCGTTCGATCCGATCACGGTGCGCGAGGCGCTGTTGCGCGAGAAATACCGCGGCGGCCAGGCGTTTTACGTCTGCCCTCGTATCGAGGACCTCGCGGGCGCCAAGGACTTCCTCGACAAGAACGTGCCGGAAGTGCGCGTCGGCGTCGCTCATGGGCAGATGCCGCCGACCGTGCTCGACGACATCATGTCGGCGTTTTACGACGGCAAATACGACGTGCTGCTGTCCACTACCATCATCGAGTCCGGGCTCGACATTCCGAGCGCCAATACGTTGATCGTGCACCGCGCCGACATGTTCGGCCTCTCGCAGCTCTATCAGCTGCGCGGGCGGGTGGGGCGCGCCAAGCTGCGCGCCTATGCGCTGCTCACGCTGCCGGCGCAGCAGAAGATCACCGCGCAAGCCGAGCGGCGGTTGAAGGTGCTGCAATCGCTCGACACGCTGGGTGCCGGCTTCCAGCTCGCCTCGCACGATTTGGACATTCGCGGCGCCGGCAATCTGCTCGGCGAAGAACAGTCGGGCCACATCAAGGAGGTCGGTTTCGAGCTCTACCAGCAGATGCTGGAGGAGGCGGTGCTCAGCCTGAAGGCCGGCATCAGCGCGCCGGTCGCCGACCGCTGGTCGCCGCAGATCACNATCGGCACGGCCCTGCTCATCCCGGAGGANTACGTCGCCGACTTGTCGGTGCGGCTCGCGCTCTACCGGCGGCTGGCCGAGATCGAGGACGAGCGCGACATCGACAGCTTCGCGGCGGAAATGGTCGACCGCTTCGGCCCGCTGCCGGGCGAGGTCGAGCATCTGTTGCAGGTGGTGGCGATCAAGGCGCTCTGCCGGCGCGCCAATGTTGAGAAACTTGAGGCAGGAACCAAGGGCGTGGTGCTGTCGTTCCGCGACAATATTTTTGCCAATCCGGAAGGGTTGATCGCTTACATTCGCGAGCAGGGCTCGGGCGTGCGCATGCGGCCCGATCCGAAGGACGCCAAGGGCCAGCAGTTGGTGTTCTTCGACGACTGGGGGCGGCCGCAGGATCGCCTGAAAGGCACCGCGGCGATTTTGCGCAAGCTCGCGGGTATAGCGGAGCAGGCGAAGGCCGCGTAATTACTCCGCCGCGTCGCTTTGCGCGGCTTGCGCCATGCGGTCGATCGCTTCGGCGAGATATTCCGGCCACTGCGCGTCCGACACCGCCATGCATGCTGTCGAAAAAACGTCATGGATTTGCAACGCGCGGCCAATACGCTCCCGGTGCGAATTTTTTCTCCAGGAAGATGGCCATGAAAATCAGCAGAACAATATCCGCTGTGGTCGCCGTCGTCGGGATCATGGCGGGGTCGCAGCTCGCCGGCGCTGCGTCCGTCCACGAATTCAACCACATCGTCGTGATCTATCAAGAGAATCACAGCTTCGATAATCTCTACGGCTTGTGGGGCAAGGTGAACGGACAATCGATCAACGGCCTGCCGCAGGCCGATCCGGCCCACACAAAGCAAGTGCGACAAGACAATGCGACACCCTATAGCTGCCTGCTGCAAAATGACGTGAATCTCACGTCGCCGCCCTTGCCGGGCACTTGCAGCGACATGACGGGCACTCCATTCCAAAGCGCGTTCACGAATCAGCCGTTCAAGATCGACGATTACATTGCGTCGACCGACACCACTTGTCCGAATCCGGTCGGCGCGTTCTCGGCGAACGGGTTCCTCAAGGGCACCGGCCTTCCTGGCGGCTGCACGAAGGACATTGTCCATCGCTATTACAACGAGCAGTACCAGATCAACAATGGCAAGCAGAACCGCTACGTGACCGGCAGCGACGCGGCCGGGCTCTCGATGGGCTACTACGATACGAAAAAGCTGCCGATCTACGCCTATCTGCACGGTCCCGGTGCGCCCAAATACGTCATCGCCGACAGCTTCTTTCAAGGAGCGTTCGGGGGATCGTTCCTCAATCATCAATGGCTGATCGCTGCGGCGACCCCAGTGTTCGCCGGCGCGCTCAACGACGCCAGCGCCAACGACCTGCACTCGGTGGTCGATTCGAACGGCATGCCGACCAGCACAGCGCTCTACGCGAGCCCGCTCGGCGCCGCGGCCAAGGACGCCTCGCTCACCGCATCGTGCAGTCCGCCAGCTGGACGGCCCGCGACTCCGCTGGGCGTCGTATGCGGCGACTATGCCGTCAATACGACGCAGCCTTTCTACTGGCCCTATTCGCCCGGCACCGCCGACGCCCGACGGCTGCCCCCGCTGACTACTCCGAACATCGGCGACCGGCTCACGGCGGCGGAGGTCGACTGGGCCTGGTACTCCGGCGGATGGTCGAACGCCAATGGCGATGTCGGCGCGCCGGGCTGGACCAACGGCATTGGCCCCACCTGCACCGATCCCAATGCCGACACCCGTGCGTTGACCGGACTCGGCTGGCCGCACTGCCCCGACAAGAATTTTCAGTATCACCATCAGGCGTTCAACTACTTCGCCAACTACGCCGTCGGTACGCAGGGCCGCACGCATCTGCGCGACGAGGCTGAGTTCATCCAGGCGGCGCACGCCGGCCATCTCAAGGGCGTCAGCTTCATCAAGCCGGTCGGCGAGGAGAACGAGCATCCCGGCTACACCGGCGAGACGCAGGGAAGCAGTCACTTGGTCGATTTGATCAAGGCTGTTGTGAATGGTCCGAACGGACATGACACGTTGATCATCGTCACTTATGACGAATTCGGCGGCCAGTGGGACCACGTGCCGCCTCCGCCGTTCAAGCGCGGCGGCGACGAACACGGTTTTGGACGCGACGACGACCACGATCGCGACCACGGCAAGGCGCCGAGCGACGTCTGGGGTCCGGGCACGCGCGTTCCCGCCTTGCTGATCGCGAAGAAATTCCGCGAGTCGGGCGTCGATCACGCGGACCACGACACGACCTCGATCCTCAAAACGATCGAGGAGCGCTTCTATCTCAAACCGCTCGGCACGCGGGACAACAAGGCGATCAGCCTCAAGACCGCGCTCGAAGCAGCCGAGGGGGGAGGACCGATAGTTTCTCGGACGAGCGCACAGGACGGACAAGCAGCGTAATCCCCCGCTTTGGGCGGCGGATTACGCCTCGGCTCGTGCCTCAGAATGACCGGGCTAGTTATGTTACTCCGCCGCGTCGGTTTGCGCGGCTTGCGCCATGCGGTCGATCGCTTCGGCGAGATATTCCGGCGACTGCGCGCCCGACACCGTGAACTTGCCGCCGAAGATGAAGCAGGGCACGCCCTCGATGCCGGATTCCTTGGCCGAGAGCGCCTCCTGCTCGATGGCGGCGACGTCCTGATCGCTCGCCAGGCCTTCGCGCACCGTATCGGCGTCGAGCCCGACAGCGACGGCAGCCTGCACCAGCGTGTCGCGGTCGGTGAGGTCGGCGCCTTGCGTGAAATAGAGATCCATCAGCTTCTGCTTCATCTCGCCGGCTTTGCCTTCGACCTCCGCCCAGCGGATCAGCCGGTGGCAGTCGAGCGTATTGGGCTGCCGCTTCACCTTGTCAGCGGCGTAAACCAAGCCTTCTTCCGCGGCCGCCGCGGTAACGCGCTGGGCGATGCCCTTGTAGCGCTCGGGCGAGCCGAATTTTGTGGTGAGATATTGCTCGCGCGAAATGCCTTTGCGCGGAATCCAGTCGTTGAGGAAATAGGGGCGCCAATGCACTTCGACCGTGACGCCGGGCCGCAGCGCCAGCGCTTTTTCCAGGCGGTGCTTGCCGATAAAGCACCACGGGCAGACCACGTCGGAGACGACGTCGATGCGGACCGGTTGGGTGTCGGGCATGGCTGGCTCCTGTCGGAGCCAACTTAATCATCCCGTCACTCGGCGGCAACCACCCGGCTGTCCATCACGCGCGCCATAAGACTATCGAGCGTGTCGCCGGCCTTCAGCGTCGCCAGCGTCACGTTGGCGGCGACAGTGTCGCGCCCGCGCCGCGGCACCAGCATGGTGTTTTTGATTAGGCCGGCGATGCGGCGCGCCACCACATGGGCGCTGCGCAGATCGGTCTGCGTGAAGGCGATCAGGATCGAGCCGTCGTCGTCGCGGCAGCCGAAATCGATATTGCGGATCAACCGCGTCACCAGCCGGGCGCCATCCATGCTGGCGCGTTCGTCGAGCGCGCCGTCGAAGGAAAAGCGCGCGAGCGACAAAGGCTGGCTGCGGTCGCCGGCTTCGGCCGCAGCCTTGCCGAGCTCGCGGGCGAACGTGTCGCGCGTATGCAGACCGGTTTCCGGATCGAACATGCCGTCGGCATCAAGCGACTTCAGCATTCGCTTGAGTCGCGCCTCGAAGGCATGCATGCGTACCAGCGGCACCATGCGCGCGACCAGCCGCGCCGGATCGCCGTCGACGTGATCGATATTCGGCAGTCCTTCGATGAATTCGGGCGGCGTCTCGCCGATCACCGCCACCGGAATGTCGCGGAAGCGGGCATCCTGCGTCAACACGGTGAGGAAGGCCTCCACCTTGCGCGGAGAAAAGCCGTCGCCCAGCACGATGCCGTCGATGTCGCGCGCGTTGAGGTGCCTGGCGGCGGCCTCAACGCTGAGCGCGCCCAGCATCTTGACGCGCTCGCCCATCGCCACGCTGAGCTTGGGATAGAGCGGCCCGCGGCCGGCGATCAGCACGGTGGCGTCGTCGAGCGCGTCGCCGACCGGAAGCGGCGGCAGCCGGCCGTCATGCGCGGCGAAGGTTTCGATGCGGCGGAGCACGGTCGCGTGCAGCGCGCGCACGCGCATGGCCGATTGCAAACGCGCGATCAGCCGCGCGACTGGCAGGGCGGCGTCGGCCGGAAGCGCGATCGAAATGGCGGCTTCCTGGTCGCCATAGGCGCGCGCGATCACCGGCACGATGGTGCCCTTAGCGGTGGCGATCTGCAGGCAAAGCATGCGCGCGGCGGATTCATCGGGCGGGGCGCCCGGCTCGGCGATCACCACGGCGGTGGGCTTGACCGAAACGAAGGCGGTCGGCGCATCGGCCCATGTGGTCTCGATGATCGGGAAGGCGCCGGCGGCAACCAGCGCATCGACCAGGTCGGTCGCCGGGCTGTCGGCGACCACGATCATTGGACCTTGCAGCGACATGGGGGCGCGCGGTTACAGTTTACGCGCGCATGATCTTGTCCGAAAACCGGTACCCACTTTTCGGGATCATGCGCTATGAAGCGCGACCCTAGCGGCGCGCGATTAATGCCCTGTCAACGAAATATGGAAGATCAAGCGGTATTCCCACGTGGCAGGAACGCCCCGGCAATCAGCGAATTGACGCCGCGCGCCTGCAATGTGGCGGCGAGGGCCGCACCGTCTTGCGCGCTGCCGGCGAAGCGCTGGCCGAGATGGGCGTCGGGCAGCGCCACAATGACGGCGGCGGGATCGGCGCTCGCCACCACCGCATCGACCTCGCGCTGCCTGAAGCGATAGAAGCCGACCGCGGTGATGCCGGCCGGCGCGGCGATGGCGCCATGCGGGATCGGCGAAGGTCCGCCGTCGGGCCCGCGCCGGGCCGTCAACAATCCGGTTTCATTGACGCTCACGATGTCCACCAGCGCCGCAGCGCGCTGCCACGGCACGGCAGCGGCGAGTTGCTCGGGCGCGCGCCACAGCGCGAGAATATTTTCGAGGTGACCGCCGAGCAGGCCTGCGTCGGCCAGCGGCGCCAGCGCGGGGCCCGGCAGCACGACGCTGCACGGCTCATGCGCGCGGCTTTGCTCGGCGAACACGGCCGGATCGAAGCCGTGATGCAGTGCCAGCGTGCCGCCGGCGAGCAGCCACGGCATCAGCGTGAGGGCGATGCCGGCGAACGAGGCGGCGGGGATCGTGGAGAGGATCGTTGCGTTTTCGGCAATGCCGGCTTCGCGGAACACGGCGAGCCCGCCGGCGATCAGCTCGCTCTGGCTGCGCGTGACGGGCACGAGCCCATCGCCGGTGACGTCGAAGGTGATGGCGGCGGCATGGGCGGCTGCAGGACCCGGCCGCACGGATGGCTGGTAGAATTCCGTGGGCGCCGGATCGAACACATCATCGAGCGGCACCACGCCATCGGGCAGATCGCGCCCGAAGCCGCAGATGTGCCGGATCGGAAACAGCTCGACCGCCACCTGCATGGCGATCTCGGCAAAGGACGTCGATTGCGCGGCAGTCCCGACGTGCGAAGACGTNACGATCGCCTTGGCGCCGATGCGCGAAAGCGCGGCCACCATCNCTTGCTCGCGCCAGAGCAGCGGCAGCGGCGCGGCGATCATGCCGGCACGCAGCACGCCGAGCAGCGCGATCACGCTGTCCACGGTATTGGCAAGTTGCAGCGCCACCACCATGTCGGTCTGCAAGCTTAAGCCACGCAGCTTGGCGGCGAGCGCCGAGATCGCGCGGTCGGCCTCCGCATAGGTCAGCCGTCGCGGCGCGCCGCCGGTGATGGTCTCGCCATTGGGCGGATCGATCAGCGCCAACGCGTCGGGGCGGCGAACGCCGGCGCGGCGGAACATCTCGTCGAGCGTGGAGCCGGTGCCGTCCGCTTGTTGCGCGTCGCTCAGGATCATTTGGCGTCCCCGTGCCACCAGGTTTCCGGCAGATAGCCGAACAAGGAAGTCTGCGAGGGATGCTTGATTCGTGTCCAGCGCGCTATCCATTGTTTGGGCGGGAAATAGAGCGGCACCACGTAGCAGCCGGACAGCAACACGCGGTCGAGCGCGCGGGTGGCGGCGACGAAATCTTCGCGGCTGGTGGCACTGAGCATGGCGGCGATCATGGCGTCGACCGCCTTCGACTTAACGCCCATGTAGTTGCGGCTGCCTTCTTGCGTGGCAGCGTCCGAGCCCCAGTAGAAGCTCTGCTCGTTGCCAGGCGACAGCGACTGTTCCCAGCGATACTGCATCATGTCGAAATCGAACATGATGCGCCGGCGCTCGAACTGGGTGGCGTCCACGCTGCGCACGCGCGCGTCGATGCCGGCAAGCTTGAGGCTGCGCACGAAGGCGAGCGCCAGCCGCTCCTGGTCGCGGGTGGTGGTGAGCAACTCGAACGCAAACGGCCGCCCGCTGGCGGCGTGCACCAGTCGCGTGCCCTTGAGCACGTAGCCGGCGGCGGCGAACAGCGCGAAGGCGCGACGCAAACCGGCGCGGTCGCGGCCCGAACCGTCGGTGACCGGCGGCGCCCAGAGGCCGTCCATGATGTCGGCGCGCACCGTGTCGGGAAATGGCGCAAGCAGTTCCTTTTCGCGCGCATTGGACGGCACGCCGTGGGCGGAGAGATCGCAGCCGTCGAAATAGCTCGCCGTGCGCTTGTAGAGGTCGAAGAAATAATTGTGGTTGATCCATTCGAAGTCGAACAGGTTCAGGATCGCCTCGCGCACGCGCATATCGGCGAAGATCGGCCGGCGCGTGTTGAACACCAGGCCGTCCATGCCTTTGGGCAGGCCGTAGGGGAATTCCTCCTTGACCACGCGGCCCTGAGCGAGCGCCGGGAAATCGTACGCCGTCTGCCAGCGGCCGGGATCGGTTTCGTTGCGCACGTCATAGAGGCCTTTCTTGAACGCCTCGAAATGCGTGTTGCCGTCGCGGTAATAGTCGAAGCGGATGGCATCGAAGTTCCACAGGCCGCGATTGATCGGCAGATCGCGGCCCCAGTAGTTCGGGTCGCGCTTGAAGACGACGCTCTCGCCCGNCTTGACCGCGCTCACGGTATAGGGACCGCTGCCGAGCAGCGGATCGAACGTCGTCTCCTCGAACTTGTCGGGATCGATCGCGTGCTTGGCGAGCACCGGCATCAGGCCGATGATCAGCGGCAATTCGCGGTCGTCGGCGCCGGCTAGATCGAAGCGCACCGTGCGTGCGTCAATCGCCACCGCCTTGACCACCTTGGCGTAATAGATGCGGTAATTCGGCCGGCCCTTGTCGCGCAACAGCTGCCAGGAAAAAATCACGTCATCGGGGTCGACCTTCTTGCCGTCGGCAAAGCGCGCCGCTGGATTGAGCGTGAAGGTGACCGTGCTGCGCGCGGCATCGGTCTCCACGCTTTCGGCCAGTAAGCCATAAAGAGTGAAGGGCTCGTCATAACCACGCGCGAGCAGGCTCTCGATCACGTAGCCGCGGATATTGGCGGCGGGCAAGCCCTTGATGTTGAACGGATTGAGGCTGTCGAAGGTGCCGAGCACGCCCTGCACCAGTTGGCCGCCCTTGGGTGCCGCCGGATCGGCATAGCTCGGATGGCTGAAACCGGCGCCCCAGGCCGGCTCGCCGTGCATGGCGATGGCGTGGTACGCCCCCGCCGCCCATGCGGAGATGCGTCCTAGCCCGCTGGCGGCCAGCAGCGCGCCAAGCATCAGCGTGCGCCGGGATGCCTGCCATTGCATCAGCGCGCGGCAGCTGGATGAGGGCGCAGACAGGGGTCGAATGCGATTCGTTTCCGGTTTTGTGCAATTTATCACAGGGCCGAGGCCCTGAGCGGTCCCGCATTTTCGGCACATTCGTGGCTTTATTGCAGGAGCAATATCGGCTATCAGGCAGCCCTGAGTTGTCACGCTCCCGCCGCATTTCGCGGGGAGAGAGCCGGGCATAGAGGCGACCGTTCAATTGGCCACAAGGCCGCGAGCGGTGCGAGAAAAAGGGACAAATTGCAATGCATTATCGGATCGCATCGACCCGGCCGTTGGGGCGGGCGCTGACCGCCTCATTCGTCGCGGGATTGCTGGCAGCGGCCATGGGGATGGCGACGCCCGCGCTCGCGCAGCAGCCACCGAAACCGGCGGCGGAAAAAAAGGTGCCCGCCAAGCCGGCGGCGCCACAAAAACCGCAGCAGGCGCAGCCCGCGCCGGCGGCGCCACAGCCGCAGGCCGGCGCCGAAGCGCCGCCGCAGCTCATGTATTCGCCGTGGCTGAAGGTGTGCGGCAAGGGCCCGGAAACCAACAACAAGCAAGTCTGCGTCCTTACCAAGGATGGCCGCCTGGAAAACGGCATGCCAGTCGCGATCGTCCAGCTGTTCGAGCCGGAAGGCGAGGCCAAGGTGCTGCGCGTCACGGTTCCGCTCGGCATGCAATTGCAGCACGGCACCCGCATGATGATCGATCAGGATCAGCCGGCCCAGCAACCCTACAAGATATGCTTCCCGGTCGGCTGCATGTCCGATTACCCGGTCACCGACGACATGATCGCCAAGATGAAGAAGGGGCAGCAGATCACCCTGCAGGCGATCAACATGCAGGGCACGCCGATCAGCCTGCCGCTGCCGCTCGCCGATTTCGCCAAGGCCTATGACGGCCCGCCGACCGATCCGAAGGTGGTCGAGGAGCAGCAGCGCAAATTGCAGGAAGAGCTGCAGAAGCGGGCGGAAGACGCGCGCAAGAAACTGGAAGCCCAGCAGCCGGCGGCAGCGGCCCCGGCGCCCGCGCCGAAGTAATAAGCCGGCAGCGCCGGTTGACGAAGACGAAAGGCGCGGGCTAAGGCCTGCGCCTTTTTATTTTACGGTCATTCCGGGACGCGCTGAAAGCGCGGACCCGGAATCCAGATGCATCCTCAGAAGTTATTTCTGGATTCCGTGTTCACTCGCTGCGCGCTCGCCCCGGAATGACAAAGATGTCAATTCAATTGGCTGTGGCGCGGGCGATAGCCGCCGCGCTCGTCCTGCACGAATACTTCGGCGACCTGCGGATGGCGGATCGGTTTTTCGGAGGTGTCGGGCAGCAGGTTCTGCTCGGAGACATAAGCGACGTATTCGCTCTCCGCGTTCTCGGCGAACAAATGGTAGAACGGCTGGTCCTTGCGCGGGCGCACCTCGGC
>JGI24140J50213_10000300_pt1 | contig 23346 bp, 21 predicted proteins | sample BarGraIncu00222A_FD_50213 | JGI IMG/M metagenome (IMG submission 50213)
GTACGCTACACCTCTTCATTATCTACCAATTATTGAGTCCTGGTTTGATCTTCATCGGGGAGTCATGTTTTCTGGTTCTTTGGCTATTTTTTTTAGAAATTGGCATTAACTGATCCTCCAGTCTTTACCCAACTTTAAAGACTGATCCATGAAAGATTTCAACTAATATTTAATGTACTGTTAACGTTACATATTGGCTGACAGTCCTTCCCGAGGGATTCGCTAAGATGACGTTGTAGTTGGCTGCATCACTGGCGCTTACTTTTTCTAGTATAAGTTCTGCTTTTGTTGCTCCATTGATCGTCAGACCGTTCTTAAACCATTGATATTCCGCTTCAGGAATGGCCGCTGCTTTAACTTTAAAGCTTACTGTCTGGCCTTTTACTGCTTTTATTGATGCTGGTTGTGAAAGAATCAAGGGAGCCATAGCAGGATCCCACTTACCGAGGATGTATGCAGGCTGCATGTAGTTGGCAATGATGATGTCATCATTTTCCATGGTCAGTTGACGGGAAGCAGGATGGCGTTTGCTTAAATCTACCGGTTTTCCATCGCTGAGATTGGTACTGTTGAATTCCCAGTAATGTACTTTCAAAGAATCGCCTCCGAGAGGCCCCCATCCAATTGGAGAGATACCTGAGAGTTTGCAATTCAGCAATACAGCTTCACAATTAGGATAGCTTTTGCCTCCATTGGTAGGTGCGCGTGCCAGTTCCGTCTCTCTTCCTCCGGAAGTTATGAAATTACAATTTGCAAATATGTTGCCATGATTGGCTGCTGTGTTACGGATCCATTGGAATGCACCCCCGGTGCTGGTTATTCCGCAATCATTGAAAAAGGTAGGTCCTCGGCCAAGTATGATATCTCCGGAACCCTCTATCCGGCTATTAGTATAATAAGCTGAGCCGTTAGTCTGTAACGCATCTCCTGAACCACCGATCGTGACATTGTCGACAATGTTCTCGCTTCCGTTCAGCAGCAAGCCCTCAGCTTGAGCATTCATACAGGTTGTCCTGATTGTAAGGTTAACCAGATGAATCCGGCTGGAATGATCCACCGTGAATGCTGCCCGGCGCGAAGGGAAAGTTCCCTCTACCTCATTTGTGGACAGGTTCGAAGGATGTGGATTAAAGGTTTCCTTGTTGGCATATCTGACGATGACTTTGTCACGGTCTTCGCCCTGGATGGTGATGTTCGTCTTATTACGGAAATAGACAATCTCATCATAGATACCGTTTTTGATGAATACCGTGACAGGTTTTGGATTGTGATCCGGAATAAAATCGAGGGCACCCTGGACGGTATTGAAGTTCCCGGTTCCGTCTCCACTCACTACCAGTCTTTTGGAATCGGTAGGAGGTGGCAGCTTTTTAGTTGAGAATACCCAACCTGTTTTTCCGGCTATCCCCTTAAAGTTATTGTCATTCAATGACAATACTTCCCGATCGATTTGAACATAATAAGTCTTGTTGTATTCAAGCAGGTTATTGTGTAAGTAGATGGTTGCCGTGTTGTTGTGGATGATCACAGGATAAAAATGAAAACCATCACTGAAACCGCCGATGATGGTCAGCTGATAATTATCCGGAGTTGGTAAGGCCCCACTGGAAGGCGTTCCCGGTTTGGTATTGGCATTCGTTATTTTTCTGGATGTATAATCGTAAGGGACCTGCAGGTACGGCGCCTTTTGGGTGGGGCGGGCTGTAGCGGTATCACCCGGACCTGCAGGTGTACTCAGATCGAGTTGATCTACCAGCCGGTTGTCGGCTCTGTTGTAGATGCGAATCCTGCCTTTTGTGCCTAATTTAGGTACTCCGGAGAAGGTGAGGTCAAGATGGGTATCCGGATTTACATTTCGGGCATTGTTTGCAGGAAACATCAATACAGTGGAAGAGGTTTGTGCAAACAAGGCAGGTGAAAAAAGCAAGCAAAAGAATAATATATACAGTGGAAATACCCTTTGAGTGGTAATATTCATACTTAACTTTTTATTAAATGTTACTCATCAAATTTAAGGGTTTTTCTAATAACAAAACAGGAAAAAACGATGTCAAAGGTTAGTAAATATGAAGGATTAATGAAGAATTTTCAACTAATAAAAGACCTTTTTTAAGGTAACATAATCGTTAACGTTCCTTTAACTCCGCGTTAATGTTATCTTAAATCATTGATTTACAAATTAACTTATTCAATTTTGTAATGTCTTATAGTGGTAAATCATTAAATAACTAATTACTTAATATAAAAAATAACATTATGAAAAAGCTAGCAATCTTATCAATCACTTTACTTTTTGTTTGCACAGTCGGACAAATTAACGCAAGAACAACATCAACCGGAACTAAAAATGAAATGAAGAAAGAATCGGTCGTTGTAAATACTACGAAGCACCCTGAATCAATAAAAGATGAAGGCGATGTGGTAAATCAGAATAGTAAAATAAATTTTTATTCAACGATTGGTGATGTATCAAATGTTGTCTGGACCCGAGGAGACTATTTCGACGCAGCAACTTATACTCAGGAAGGAACGGAAATGATAGCCTATTTTGATTTTAGTGGTGAATTGGTTGGAACAACAACAACCATAAAGGTTACTGAATTATCATCTGCTTTACAAAAGAGTATCCAAAAAAAATATTCTGATTGTACGATAGGTCAGGTTACCTTCTTCCAGGAAAGCGATCAGGATGGAACTGATTCAGATCTTTATGGCAATCAGTTTGAAAACCAGGGTCATTATTTTATCGAGCTTTCGAAAAATACCGACAAATTTATGGTTCAAGGTGAAAGCAACGGAGACTTATCCTTCTTTAAACAACTGTAATACTTTAAACCCATCATATTTCTCTGAAAGACGTCTCATGTATTTTGAGGCGTCTTTTTTTTATATAGCCCATTTTTTGCTTATTCATTTTAAAAGAAGAGGGTTATTTTGTAAAACGAAACAAACAAATTAGTATCAGCAGTCCAAAAGCCAATAAACCACCAATTAGAAAGTCGTGACTGGTTAAATAAATGCCGGTAAATCCTGCAACAGGATATCCTATGGCCCACCACAGATGGGACCAGGCAAAATGACTTCCGTATGCTTTGCCTTGCTGATCCAAGGTGATGTTTTCAGCTATCAGAATTTGTGATGGCATATCGGCAAAACTCTGTCCCAGACCAGCTATCACCCAGAAGACCAATAATATCTGATAAGGCACAATGTTAGCAAATAAGACTGAAAGGGAAAGCATTAAAGCGCCTATTATTAAGAGTTTTGTTTTGGGTTTAGATTGATCAATTAAATTAACGGTAAAAGCTGCAATGGTTGCACCAATTCCAAAGGCTGTCATGGTCCAACCAAAGTCCTTGTCGGTTAATGATAAATAACCCTTTACATGACCGACCGTATTCACCAATATTTGTGCACCTGCTATCGCGGCAACTAACTCAATTAACAAAGCGAAACGGATTGATTTATTCTTGAATATCAGTCTGGTTCCTATAAAAGTGTCATCCCAGATGGTGGCAAAAGAGAATTGTTTTGTCGTTTTCTCTTCTTTTAAAAACGAAAAGGGGATGTATAAAACCAGTATAGATGAGACGATGAATGAAAATGAATCCACGAAGAATATCTGTCTTGATCCCCAAAATACAGCTACAATGCCTGCAAGCCCGGGACCCAGCATTCCCAGTAATTGCCATGTTGCGTTAGATAATGCAATGGCGTTTGCATATTTTCCCTTTTCTGAAATAAGTTGTGGAATAGAGGCTTTGTATGCTGGCGAAAAGAAAGCGTTGAATATATTAAGCAGAAAAATCAGTATGTATAATTCCCAAACCGTGTTAATGAAAGCCAGAGAAAAAACGATTACCATTCGGAATAAATTGGTAATGATCAATATCTTTTTCCTGTTGAAGCGGTCGGCCACAACACCTGCATAGGAGCCGAAAATGATAAAGGCCGTAACTCTCAGTGTTAAAGCTATTGCCAATATTTTTGCAGATTGATTTCCCCCAAATTCATAAGCCAATAGCGCTATCCCAATCCAGGTGAATGCATCCCCCAGAAGACTGATTGCCTGAGCAAAATATAACTTTGCAAACAAAGGTTCTTTCAGGGATCTGAATGGTTCAAATATCTTCATTAAATCATGTTAAGAAATATACTCCACTCATTTAAGGGAAATACTTTCACTTTTAGGGGCAAAAATAGTTAATAGGTTGGTACTTTCAAGGGAATAAAGAAAAAACAATGGATGTTATTTTGGCTTCTGGGTATCTCTTAGTGTTTTTACTTCATCCGGAGTTATTTCACTTGATTTGTTTTCAAAATTTTGTCGTATAAATGTGAGCAGCGTTGCAATTTGTAGATCCGTCAGGTTGTTTTGCGGGGGCATGACACCATTGAAGGTATCGTCCTCAACCGCAATCTCTCCCTGTAATCCATTCAACACTATCTTTATCAATCGTGTTTTGTCTCCATTCACCCAGCTGCTTTTTATCAGGGATGGAAAGGTAAAAGGAACACCACCGCCATCACCCTGGTGACAGGTAAGGCAATATTTCTGATAAAGTTCTTTCCCTGTTTCGGGAGCTTTCTGTTGTTGAATTCCTTTGGTTGTAAAAAATAAAATGATAATAAAGCAACTGATATAGTTAACCATAAATGATTAATAGTAAAATGATTATCAGTGATAGGTGATCTTCCAGATCTTCCCTTGAATATCTTCGACCACATAAAGCGAGCCATCAGGTCCCTGGGCCAATCCACAAGGACGATGGAGTGCATCACGTGGACTCATTATTTTGGAAACCCCTGCAAAATTATCTGCAAACACTTCCCATTTCCCTGATGGCAGATCTTTCTTGAAAGGGACGAAGACCACATTGTAACCTTTTTGCTCCTGGGGTGCCCTGTTCCAGGATCCATGAAATGCGATAAAAGCCCCGTTCTTGTAACGTGCAGGGAATTGATCAGCGGTATANAACAATAGATCNTTGGGTGCATAGTGAGCCGGAAATGCCATAATAGGAAGTTGGCTATTTGTCACATCTGCTATCTTGCCATCACCACCATATTCAGGCGCCATCATTTTCATGTTTTTAGCATAGTCATAATAAGTATAAGGCCATCCATAATTCTTGCCTTCGTTGAGCTGGAAAAACTCCTCAGCTGGCTGGCTTACTCCCTGATCTTCTGTAAAGTATTCAGGCCAAAACTCATGCAACTGATCACGGCCATGTTGAACCGCATATAGATGATTTACAATAGGGTTCCATCGCAAGGCCACGCAATTGCGTAATCCAGTTACAAAACGACGACCATCTTTTATCTGATCCTGTCCGGTTTTATTTGCATTGAATTTCCAGATGCCTCCAAATTCCTTCAACAATGGGCAGGGTTTCTGACCTGCAGTATGGAGTGTACGGTCGGGGTCCTGACAGGCATTTGATGGTGCTCCGACATTGACATACAGATTGCCTTGCTGATCAATAGTGAACGACTTCGCTCCGTGTTGCCGGTTTATTTTAAAACCACTTGCTATGACTTCCGGTTTGAGGTTCGGTAACAGTTCTCCCGGTATCAGTTTGTAACGCATGACAGAGGTGTCTGAACTAAAATAGAGATACCCATTATAAATGCCAATTCCGGTTCCAGGAAGGGTTCCAAAATATTTGATGATATTAGCCTTTCCATTCATGTTCACATCTCTAATCGCAGCAATTCCTTTGCCATTTTTCAGCCTTGCCAGTGATACATAGATATCGCCATTTGAATTGACTGCAATGTGCCGTCCTTGTCCGATTGAATCTGCAACTACAACTGCAGAAAAACCCTTTGGGAGAATGAGACTGGTATCTGTTGTGTTGGACCGTACCAGGAGATCGCTATAATTTACAAATAAGAGTAAAAGGATCACTAATCCTGCAAAAAGGCTTATTTTTGTTCCATGGAGTTTGAGAATTGATAATGCTTTCATATGAATGCCTTTTTAGGGTGGTTTTAAGTTGCTATATTTATCATTTTCACAGTTTACTATAGTAATTAAACGTTCTAATTCAAAGACTGTTCACCAGAAAGTGATAAAGGTAAATTTTATTACGAGTTTTAATCAATCTACTATTGATTCTTCGAAATCATTTTATGTGCTTTTCTGCGGCGAGTGGTTTTGCGTTTAAACTGATCAGATAGGACACTGATATTACCATCTACTTCAAATACGGCCAGGTCGACATCTTCTATTGTAGATACACCATGCTCCCTTATGGTTTCCATTAATTCTTCCATGGTGATTTTTGTCTTCTGGAGATTAGTTATATTTATTTTTCCATTGAAAATCAGCATAACAGCTTCACCCTGCATGGCTTTGCCGAATATAGGAAACCTGAATTCGAGAAACTTTAATATGTAATTCACACAAAACAAGGCAGCTGCGCCTACTAATCCGCCGGATAGTGTAGCGTCAGGACCGGTCATTGCATTTTGCACGACATTACTAATGAGCAGTATAAAGACAAGGTCAAATACGGTTAGCTGAGCCAATTCCTTTTTGCCGAACAGTCTGATTGCAATAATCAAAAAGAGATAAACAGCAATTGTGCTGACAATGATACGGACATAATTATTTTGTAATAATTCCATTTGATTCAGGAAGTTAATTTAATACAAATATAGCAAGTGAATATCATTTAACAACGAAAAAGCTGGATGTTATTCTTCCATTAGTCTTTTTTTGCATAGATCTAACGATTGCTTTTGGCTTTCATTCAGTTGTGGATAAGCCAGCTCCAGTTTTTCAAGTTGTTGGACAATGATTTCGGAAACTGTTAAACGGGCAAACCATTTCTTATCTGAGGGGATAACGAACCAAGGATTATGACTTGTGTTGGTATTCTCTATCATCTTTTCATAACATTCCATATAGTTATCCCAAAATTTTCTCTCGGTAAGATCAGCCTCGGAGAACTTCCAGTTTTTAGCTTTATCGTCGATACGTGCAAGTAACCTTTGTTTTTGTTCCTCTTTCGAAATATGGAGAAATAGCTTGATGACGATAAAACCGTTTTCAGAAAGATATTTTTCGTAATCATTGACTTGCCGGAAACGTTCTTTCCAAATATCATCCGTAATCAGTTTTTCAGGTAGGTTTTGATGCTCAATTAGGTTGTGAACCCTGACAATCAGCATCTCCTCATAATAAGAACGGTTAAAAATCCCTATTTGTCCCCGTTCAGGTAAATGGATATTGGCTCTCCATAAATAATCATGCTTTAATTCTTCAATTGAAGGTTGTTTGAAACTAAAAACCCTTGTACCTTGTGGATTGAAGCCCGACATAACATGTTTTATGATCCCGTCTTTTCCGGCTGTATCCATGGCCTGAATGAGAAGGATTACACCATATTTGGACTCGGCATATAATTTATCCTGTAGTTCAGTTAATTTCTCTATGTTGTTGCCGAGTCGGGTTAAAGATTCTTCCTTTGATTTAAATGAACCTGTAGAATCTGTCTTAATCTTTGAAAGCTTAAAGTCAGATTTCCCTACGGTATCAGGTATAAAATTCTTTTTATTCATATTTTAATTGATTTAGAATCATTCAAATTATCGTATTGTTCTTTAAAGATAACTGTTTATCCAACCATCAAAGAGATTAAAAGTTTTAGAAAGTTTTAATTAAATTTTTAAATTTTTAGCTTGTCCATTGAGACACGATCTCAGTAAAAGAAAGTTCTCATTCAACCTTATTCGTAATCCAGTTAATATGTTAAATATTTAAATTTATTTAACACTGAAACTTACTTTGGCATATAATTTGAATTAAACTTGATGTAGGTTAAAGTACCATTAATTATGAAAAATATTTAATCCGAAATAAAACATTTATAAAGTTGCAAATAATATCAGATCATGCAGCACTCTATACATAACAAAATTACAAAAACTTCTTAATTTTTGAAATGGAGGCACTTAAAATGAAAACGCTCATTAATTCTAAACACAAACTTGGTTTACTTTTCGCAACACTTGTAATTTTATTATTACAGAGTTGCGTCGTCTACAATCAGCCGCGTGAACCATTAGTTAAAGTAACAGATATCATTCAGATGTCTAAAGATCATGTTCCTTCAAAGAATATCATTGCTAAAATAAAGTCGTCACATACAGCTTATTCCCTGAAGGCTGACCAGTTATCCAAATTGCAAAAGCTAGGAGTGTCTGACAGTGTCATCAATTATATGGAGCAGACACATATCAATAGTGCAATCCGGAATTCACAATACAATTACGGGTATAACAATTTCTATCCTGGTTGGGGTGGTTTGTCTTTTGGATATCCTTATAACGGCTTTTATGGATCGCCTTATTATGGTGGTTACTATGGTCCATCGATCGTATTCAGAGGCGGTGGACGATCTGGTGGTCGTCGCCGTTAAAACCCGCACCTCATTGTTGATCTCATGATCGATAGATGGAGGAGTCTATATATAGTTTTCCAGCAGAATGTAAGGATGGCCATTGTGGCCATCCTTCTTTTAGTTTTAAGACTTTAATGGCAGAATATCCAAAAGTTGTCTGATAAATTCGATCTCAAAATAATGGTTTTCAGGTGCTTCTTTCAGAGTTTCATGTTGCCAGGTTGTATGAAAAGGGATATGTACACCCACTCCACCCATATTCAAAACAGGCAGAATATCAGATTTTAATGAATTACCTACCATCATGAATTCCTCAGGAAGGATCCCAAGATGATCGATTAATTTCTTGTAATCGCTTTCCTTTTTGTCACTCATGATTTCAATGTGATCAAAGTAGGGGAGAAGACCTGATTTTATCAATTTCCGTTCCTGATCCAGTAAGTCACCTTTAGTGGCAACGATGAGTTTATACCGTTGTTGAAGTTTAGGCAACACCATATCAACACTATCGATCAGCTCGATCGAGATGCTCATCAATGACCTTCCCATTTCAATGATCTCATTTATGATCGAAGCAGAGACTTGGTCACCTGAGAGTTTAATAGCTGTTTCGATAAGAGAGAGGGTAAATGCTTTTGCCCCATAACCATAGAGCTCCAGGTTTTTCATTTCCGTTTTGAAGAGTTCATCGATGATATCGGTATCAGGTGCAATGGGCCTCAATAAATCGGCCAGTTTATATTCGGCATTCCTGAAATGAGGTTCATTCACCCACAATGTGTCATCAGCGTCAAATCCAATAACTTTAATTTTATTTACCATACTGCTGAAAATATATTCTTAAATTTCTATCTCACCTATCATGTAGGTCACTGCCTTGCCTGAAATCAACACTCTTTGCCCTTTTAATTCACAAATCAATTCACCTCTTCTTTTTGATAATTGCAATGCGGTGAGTTTGCTCTTTCCGGTCTTCTTACTCCAATAAGGAGTAAGTGTTGTATGGGCTGAACCGGTTACCGGGTCTTCATTAATACCCGATTGAGGTGCAAAGAACCGTGATACAAAATCAACCTCTTTGCCCGGAGCTGACACTATAACACCGCGACCACCAACTGAATGAATCATTTCAAGGTCGGGATTCATTTCTTCTATCACTTTCTGGGATGGATAAATAAGAAGGAAATCTGTTTTGCCTCTGTATGCTTCAAGAGGACTAATCTGAAATGCATTGATGAGCACATCGGGAGCATCAATTTTGGTATAATTGTCTTTTGGAAAGTTGAGTGTGAGCCATTCACCATTGCGTTCGACTTCAAGATACCCACTGCGGGGTGAAAAAAATCGAATCAGGTTGATGGCTGTTGAATAATAAGTAAACAGGACATGCGCACTCGCTAAAGTTGCATGTCCACAAAGGTCAACCTCCATAGTTGGAGTAAACCATCTTATTTCAATCTCATCCTTTTTCTCAAAAATAAAAGCTGTTTCAGGCAGGTTGTTTTCCTCGGCAATTTGCTGCATTACCTTCACGGCAGGCCATGATTTTAAAATACAAACTCCTGCTGGATTCCCGTGAAACAATTTATCGGTAAATGCATCAACCTGATAAAGTAAAAGTGTTTGGCTCATTGGTTATCTTTAAGCATTATAAAAACCTTTTGTATAAACAATTCTAAGCAAAGTTAAGTTTTAGTTTTAATTCTGTAACCTTTGTTGTGTATCTACACGGTTATATTCAAAAAAAAAGCAGTTATGTTAAACATAACCGCTTTTAAAATTTATGCGGGAAGATCAGCAAGTCGTTTCTTTAGTTTAAACGTCTTGACAAATTCTTCCAACGTTGTTGGAGTCGTGTTGTCCCGTGTACGGGTATATGCCGTCAATGCCTTGCCAGTATTAAAGGCTTCCGACATCCCCTGGATAAGATGCGCAATATTCCTTGACATCATTCCTGATTGTACCATGCCGTTTTCAGCATCTTCAGAGGAAAATTCAACATATCTCAAATCGTGATGATCGATTGCATTGCCAATAATCTGAGTGATTTGAGTCCATGTCAAATCCTTTGGTCCCAATACATATTGAATTGAATAGCCTTTAAAGTCAAGATTGAGCAGTCTTTTCGTAGCTAACTCTGCAATATCTTTGGTAGCGACGATAGGGAATGCAATACTTGCTTTTACTGAAGTCCCCATGACACCCGTATGTTTGATCATATCAAGCTGGCCCAAAAGATTTTCCATAAAATAACCGCAACGTAAACTCAATACGTTGCAATCCTTCAATTCGGAAAACCGTTCTTCCATATAGCCCAATCCATCAACCACGCCGGCTCCATTACGCAGATGTGCTCCAACACTGCTCAACAAAACAATGTTTTTTACATTATTGACTTTAACTGCATTGATGTAGTTATTGACAATTTTTTCCTGATCTCTTCTGAAATCCGTCGCCTGCATATTGGGTGGAATCATGCAATAAACATCTGTACAATTTGCAAATGCTCTTTGCATAAACGTACTATAGTGTAAATCACCAATTTGTGTTTCACCCCCTTTGGTTGTGATTTCTTTAAGGTGTTCCGGATGGCGGCCTATAGCCCTTACTCTTTTTCCTTTTGCCAATAATTCAAGTGCAATTACTTTTCCGATATTGCCACTTGCCCCTGTGATTGCATACATAATTTTTTGGTTTTAAAAGTGATACAAGAAATTCGGTCGAGTAAGAACAGCTTCTTCTTTTTTGAAAATTAAAGGATAAGTGGTAGGATGGTTGTTTCTATTTTGTATTTCCTTGATAATCATATAATAAGCTTCTTGCTCGAAAACTTTAGATAGTACCATTAAAAACAACACTATTAGGGGGTTTGTTAAGAATCGATTTGTTTATTTATTGTTAATGAAACAGTACAACCTTTTTGGTTTATAAGAAGAATGATTTTCAAAAACAATCAGGCATTGATATTGTTGACAATAAAGACTTATTCATCAGCACGAAAGCATTAAGCAAATGAATGATCAACCTAAACCAACGGTCTTTGCTATCTTCGGAGGAGCCGGTGACCTTGCATGGAGAAAACTCGTGCCGGCACTGTTTGATCTGTCCCAGGAAAATGTCACACCCTCTCAGTTTTCTATTGTTTCGATCAGTCATCACGATTTAACCAATGAATCGCTCCGTGCGTATCTACTTGAAGGTGTGAATAAATTCTCCAGAAAGGCCCCTGTCATAGAAGGCATTTGGGATGAGTTTTCTAAATATTTCTATTATCTAAAGGGCGATTTCAAGTCACAACAGACCTACACCGATTTGAAAGAACGGTGTGATTGGCTTGAAAAAGAGTGGAAAGTAAAGCCACAATTGATCTTTTATCTTGCTACGCCACCTGTCATGTTTGGTGAAATTTCACAGCACCTGGGTGAAGCCGGGCTTGCATCGGATCGTGAAAATTCAAGGATTGTGATCGAGAAACCCATCGGATCAGATTTGGAATCCTCTATCCATTTGAAACAGATCCTTTCAAAAACATTTCAGGAATCTCAGATCTTCAGGATCGATCATTATCTAGGCAAAGAGACTGTGCAGAATATATTGGCTTTCCGTTTTGCAAATTCCCTCTTCGAACCTATCTGGAACCGCCGTTATGTCGACTATGTTGCCATCACAGTGGCAGAGAAGCTTGGAGTTGTGCACCGGGGCAACTATTACGATAAGGCAGGCGCATTGCGTGATATGATGCAGAACCACCTTATGCAGTTGATTTGTCTGGTGGCCATGGAGCCCATGGTTTCATTCAACGCCGACGAAATCAGAAACAAGAAGGTTGACTTGCTCCATGCCATCCGTCCCATTCCTATTGAGGAAGTTGACAAATACGTAGTCCGCGGACAATATGGCAAGGGCGAAATTGATGACAAAGCAGTTTGCGGTTACCGTGAAGAAGAAAAGGTTGCTCCCGATTCTTCAACCGAGACTTTTGTTGCCATGAAATTATTTATCGATAACTGGAGATGGCAGGATGTCCCATTTTATCTGATGACCGGTAAACGCATGCCCCGGCAAGTATCCGAAATCATCATCCAGTTCAAGGCAGTCCCTCATCGTTCATTTCCTGCCGAGGCTGCCCTTGACTGGCAGTCATCACGAATCGTCATCAACATCCAACCCAATGAAGCCATAGCACTTCGTATTCAGGCAAAGCAACCCGGTCCGAAAATCCTGCTGAAACCGGTAGAACTGAAGTTTAATTATCAAGATTTTTATTCAGGGGCTTTACCCGATGCCTATGAAACGTTGTTGGGCGATGTTATGAAGAATGATGGAACGCAATTCATGCGTGAAGATCAGGTAGAAGCAGCCTGGAAATTACTGATGCCCGTGCTTGAAGCATGGTCTCAAAAAGCGCCGGTTGATTTCCCAAACTATGCAGCCGGCACATGGGGCCCTGCAAGTATCTGTAAGCTATTGGTACAAAAAGGACACTGTTGGTTAATGCCGGAAGAAGAATCCATTGTTGTAATTTGAAATCAAGTACAATGAAAGTCAATATTTATAAAGATCCGGAAGCTTTGAGTATTACAGCGGCGAACTTATTTGTCGAACAGGCTCAGTCTGCTGTCATTAAAAATGATCGGTTTAGTGTTGCGTTTTCCGGAGGCACCACGCCTGCAAGAACGTATGAACTACTTGCTCAAAAACCATGGTGTGATCAGGTTCCATGGGACAAAACATTTGTTTTCTGGAGTGACGAACGTTGTGTACCCAAAGAGGATATTCGTCATAATGCATTGATGGCCCATAAAATACTGTTAAGTCATGTCCCTATCCCGGCACACCACATCCATCCGATCATTTGTGAGGCTACACCCAAGATCACGGCTGAAAAATATGAATTGATATTGCATGAATTTTTTCAGGATCTGGATTTCTGTATTGATTTTGTATTCCTGGGCATTGGAAATGATGGTCATACAGCCTCTCTGTTCCCCGGTACTCCCGTACTGAATGAAAGAACGAAATGGGTTTGTGAAGTGTCGGTCTCTAACCAGGAATTTGACCGGATCACCTTAACAAATCCACTGCTTGAACGTTCCCTTCTCACGGTATTTCTGGTTGAAGGTGCAGAAAAAGCACCGGTTTTAAAAACTATACTTGAAGGTCCCTGGGATATTTCAACTTATCCCGCACAACTGATTGCACCCTTAAACGGCGCTTTGATCTGGATGGTCGATGAGGCTGCAGCCAAATCATTGAACAAGGATAAACTGAAGTTACAGTCACCGGATGTCTTGCGTTGATTTTTTTTTTAAAACACTTTAAATGGATCCATTGAAACCCATTGGTATTGCCGCAGATCATGGTGGTTTTGCATTAAAGGAATCACTGATCCCGGCATTAAAGGCTGCCGGTTATGAAGTAATTGATTTTGGTGCACATGAGCTGGATAATGAGGATGACTTTCCTGATTTTGTAGGTCCACTGTCAAAGGCTATGGCAAATGGTGAAGTCTCTAAAGGGTTAGCTATTTGCGGAAGTGGAGTAGGGGCCGGCATTGTGGCCAATAAGATTCATGGAGTGCGTGCTGCTTTGATTTCTGATACCTTTTCTGCGCATCAGGGTGTGGAAGACGACGACATGAATGTGATGTGCCTTGGAAGCCGGGTAATCGGTTTTGCGCTTGCCTGGGAACTGGTTCAGACATTTCTGAATGCACAGTTCAAGGGAGTTGAGCGTTTCAATAGGCGGCTTCAAAAAATTGCAGTCCTTGAAAATGAGAAATTTAAAAAATAAATCGACATATTAAAAACCTGAAAAATGAATACAACAGAACTTACAAATACGCTAACTGCTATGTTGGCAGAAGGTAAAGGACTACTGGCTATGGATGAAAGCAATCCAACCTGTAATAAGCGTTTTGTGCAACATGGAATTCCTCAGACCGAGGAAAATCGTCGCCGTTACCGTGAACTGATTCTGATGACCCCGGGCCTGAATGAATTCATCAGTGGAGCCATTCTTTATGATGAAACGATCCGTCAGTCTGCATCAAATGGGAAAACATTCCTCACTTTGCTAAAGGATTCAGGTATCGTTCCGGGTATCAAAGTAGATATGGGCGCAAAAGAGTTGGCAGGCCACCCGAATGAAAAAATCACTGAGGGTCTGGATGGATTACAGGCCCGTTTGGCTGAATATGCGCAGATGGGAGCCCGTTTTGCCAAGTGGAGGGCTGTTATCACCATCGGAGAAAACATGCCTTCTGTGGGTTGTATCAGGGCCAATGCGAACACCCTGGCCCGCTACGCTGCCTTGTGTCAGCAAGCTGGTCTGGTGCCGGTTGTTGAACCCGAAGTGCTCATGGATGGTGAACATACCCTGCAACGTTGTCTGGATGTGACCCAGGATGTTTTGCGCGAAGTCTTTAATCAGCTCCTAGAGCAGGGTGTAGCTTTGGAATATATGATTCTGAAACCCAACATGATCTTGCCCGGGATTAATTGTCTGAAGCAAGAGAGCATCAATGAAGTTGCCGACGCCACAGTGAACTGTTTTCTAAGGACCGTTCCGGCTGCAGTTCCGGGGATTGCTTTCCTTTCGGGCGGACAGCCTTACGATTTGGCTGCGGCCAGACTGAATGCCATGAATCTGAAGTATAAGACCAGATTACCATGGGCTTTGACTTTTTCTTTCTCGCGCGCCATACAGCAACCGGCACTGGAAATCTGGAAGGGCTTGGATGACAATAAATTGGCTGCACAACAGGCGTTGTATCATCGTGCAAAATGTAGCAGCGCTGCCCGACTAAGGGAATACAGCGCAGCCATGGAAAATGACTTATCATAGTCCTGGCCAGGGAATGAAATAACATGACGATAAACAAAGCATAATAATGTTGTTTTCTTAGATCTGGTTATCAAATTGCAGCGCTTCCTCTTTAACCTTTTTAGATGCACCGAAATGGTAGACAAAGCCAAGATAGAACACACGGGCATCACGTTTACGGACTGTTGTCTTTGATAAGAAGGGCGTTTCCATTGTTGAAGATTCAGTCATCGTGTTAAATGGATCTGATATAGTCGCTATGATCGAGCCTTTTTTCTTCATGACATCCTGTCGTGCGCCAATGTTGATTCCGTAACGAGCCAGCATTGTTCCCTGGGGTGTAAGTTGAGGTGCGCGGTATGAGGCACTTATCTGCATCATGGTAGTCTTGGTGATTGAAGCTGTAGCGCTTAATTTGGCATTCCAAGTGATGTTTGATTTATTACTGCTATAGCCCAGGTTACTGGCATCAATCTGATCATAGTACAGATTGGAACTCAGGTTTCCTGATATAAATTTATGGATGACAAACGTGCTGACCAGTTCAAGTCCTGCGGACTGGTTACGTGAAAGATTGGTCCGGGTTGAAAGATATACGCCATTATTCAGAGGAACAATAATCTGTGTGAAACCATTGTATTTATTGTGATAAAATAGCGTCGGAATTATGGATGTAGAACCAATCATAAACTGGTAGCCCAATTCAAAAGAATGGATAAACTCAGGTTTCAGTTTTGGATTACCAGCACGTAGGTTCTGTGGGTCGGTGTATTCAGGGAATGGATTAAGGTCATCACTCTCCGGACGGTTAACACGACGGCTGTAATTCAATTGCATCTCACCTTTTTCCCCAACCTTTTCAGCTAAATGTAATGACGGGTAAAAATTGAAATAGTTGTTGGGGATGATGCTGTCGAGGGTTATCAATCTGGATTCTACCTGAGAATGTTCGATGCGAAGCCCAGCCAGATAACTGAACTTGTCGATGGTTTGACCAAATGTCCCATAGATGGCATTGATATTCTGGGTGAACTGGAAGTCGTTGGATTTTGTGAAGTCTTGACGCCAGATTCCAGAAGAAGGCACACTACCTGTGGGTAAGGAATCTATTTCATAGTTAAAATCACCAGTTGAGAAATCGCCTTTATATCCCAATTCAAGCATCATATCTTCGCGGAGAGGATTTTTATATTCTATCGACAACAGGTGTTCATTGGTTTTATTGTGAATGAAGGCATTGTCGTAGGTTGTGGTTTTTACAGGGTTGATGTACTGGTTATTATAGAAATTATTTTCTTGCTCTGGTGAATGTTGAAACTCATAATCGAACTGAATTTCATGATCCTCTTTCTTGAATTTATGCACGAAGGTGGCATTTAACCCCAATTCACTTTCAGGACCATCCGTCATTCCATTTCTTCGGTACTGGCTCGTTACTGTTTTTGCTGCATTCATGTTGACATAGTCGGTAAAGCTGTTCCTGACCATGGTCCGTTTAAAGGTGTTGCCTGAAATCCCGATCTGATTGTATTTGTCAAAATCATAGGTCATTCCAAAATTAGAAACCTGAGAAAGGGGTCTTCCCGATTCCTCACTACGCAGATTCTGGTAAGTGACCACCCCTTGGCTATCTGTATTTTTACGATCATCAGTTCCATATCTGGGCCGGTCGTCCTGCCTGTAGCCAAAGCTTCCAAACAGATTCAGTTTTCCGGGATTATAATTCATTGTGATGTTGCTGTTGTATCGGCTCCGGTTCCCACCATTGAGACCGATACTTCCATTCAATCCCGAACTGGTGTTTTTCTTTAATACGATATTGATGATTCCCGAAGTGCCATCTGGTTTGTACTTGGCCGATGGGTTGGTGATTACTTCAATCTTATCTACCGTGTTTGCGGGAAGCTGAGAGAGTATGTCGGCCCTGTTGGCCATAGTCAGCATCGAAGTCTTACCATTGATCAGGATCATTACATTTTCGGAACCACGAAGACTTACATTTCCATCAATTCCAACATCAACCGAAGGGATATTCTTAAGCAGATCAGTAACTGCGCCTGACTGGCTGAGCATGTCTCTTTCGATGTTGAATACCTTTCGGTCGATAGAGTTATTAAACATTTTCCGCTCTCCAGTAACGACTACCTCATTCAATAACTGACTTTCAGTAGAGAGCTCCAATGAGCCAATATTAAGATTCCCTTTCGCGGTTGTCACATTAAAGGGTTGCGATCTGGAGGGTTTAAACCCGATCGAGCTATATTCAATATAATAATCGTTTACGGCAATATTTTTAAGACTGAAACTACCAGCAGCGTCTGTAATACAGCCTGCTATAAATGTGCTGTCTTTTTTGATTATCAGTTTAACTGTTACAAACTCGACAGGTTTATTGGTGCCCTTTTCTATGATTTTTCCGTTAAGGGAAATGCCTGATTTTAATTTAGGCAGAACGGTATTCTGTCCGAAAGTTGTTAATGTACAGAGAAGTATAAGGATGACTAGATAAGTAGATTTCCGATTCATTGATTGTTGATATAAATTTATACAAAAGAACAAATTGAAGTTGGAGAAAATCTGAAGCTAAAATATTAAACGGATAATGTGAAGATCATCCATTTGTGAGTAACGGATCATGAAATTATACCGTTCACAGATTTGTTTTACAATTGCCAGACCAAGGCCTAAACCTTCTGATTTCCCACTCTTTTGGAATCGTTCAAAAACCTTTTCAGGGTCAACTGTATGAATTGATCCGGTATTCGATATCATGAGTTCCTGTTGCTCCAGACTGATCGTTATGGTTCCATTCTCAATATTGTGATGAATGGCGTTACTCATTAAATTGTTGATCACAATTTCAGCCAGATGAGGATTCATTTTTAGCCCTGTTGGTTGAATGTCGGTCTCGATCGTTAAATTTCTGGCCTTGATAAGATCAGCAAACTGGACAATTTTTTCTTCAATAATCTGGTCGAGACGAATGGATTCTGTTTCAGCGAACTGTCTGTTCTCAATTTTAGTCAGCAAGAGCAATGACTTATTTAATCGGGTTAACCTGGTTAAAGCTTCATACATCTCCTGCAATTGCCCGATTTCCTTTTCTGAGATATTTTCATTTTGAATCAACAAATCCAGTTTGGCATTTAAAATAGCCAATGGGGTCTGCATTTCATGAGAGGCATTCTCTGTGAAGTTTTTCAACGAGTGATATTCCTGGTTAACCTTCCCCGACATTGCCACCACAGCTTTGTTGAGCGATTCAAATTCAGTGATGTCAGTTGGTTTAACTGTGATCTCGTTTTGATTCGAAAGATTAAAGCGTTGTAGCTGAGATAAGGTATGTTGAAATGGCTTCCATATATTTTGAAGGAGTAAACGATTGATGACAAAGAGCAAAAGGACAAAGAATACGGCTATGATGCAGGTGATGACGGATATCAGTTGGATTAAATCGTCGGTTTCAGTCTGCGGTTCACGAATAAGCACTTCATAGTTTTGTCCTTTTACGGTGATGATTGATCTTAATTGCCTGAACTGAATGACCTCATGTTCTTCATTTACATATTGAGGGATATTGCTGAATCTGTATTTTGCCGGAGCGTTGGACGTTGGATTATATTCAATGGTCTGATGTTTGGTATTTATCTTTGGCAATAAATCATTGTGTAGAAGGGCATAAGTCTTTATCTCGTTCAACTTGTCTTTAAGAGAATGATTCAATTGTTCGATCAAGACCAAGCTGATCACAAAATAATAGCCAATCCCGATAATCAGGAAGACAATAATTGAAGCGGTCAAATAGATGCGGTTATATTTTGTTAAAAGTTTCATTAAGTATTTTGATGTAAGATGTGTAAACGCATTTATTGATTTGAGAATTTATACCCCATACCATAAATAGAATGAATATAATCCACACAATCAGCATCCGTTAACTTCTTTCTCAGGTTCTTGATGTGCGTATAGATGAAATCAAAATTATCGATGGAGTCCATTTCATCTCCCCAAAGGTGTTCTGCAATGGCGTTCTTTGAAATGACCCTGTTCTTGTTGGTGACGAAAAAGAGAATCAGGTCATATTCCCTGCGGGTGAGTTCAAGTGGGGTTTTATTGATCGCCACCGTTTTTGCAAAGGTATCAATTGTGATCTCATTAAACTGGATTTCATTATTGCCTTCAAACTGCTTGCGCCTGATGATTGCAGCTACCCTGGCGCTTAATTCAGAAAGGTGAAATGGTTTGGTCAGATAATCATCAGCCCCAAGGTTCAGCCCCTCAACGCGATCATCGATTGCATTCCTTGCCGAAATAATCAGTACACCATCTAACCGGTTCATGCTTTTCAATTCTCTCAACAACGAAAGTCCATTCCCTCCAGGCAAAGTGATATCCAATAGAATGCAATCATAATCATACATTTCAATCTTCTCCAACGCAGATGGATAGTCCACAGCTATTTCACATAAATAGCGTTCATCGGTCATGTAAGTGACGATGCTCTCGCGGATTACCTTTTCGTCTTCTATGATTAATATCTTCATTTTAAAAATATTCCTAAAGCCAGGATGATAATTTATGCAAAGTAAGACAATAATACTGAAGCAAACTTGTAGCTAATTTAACAAGAATCAAGTTTTTTCAACATAAGTCTCATCTTCTAAACTACTTTAATAAAGATCGAAAACAAATAAATATAGCATTGCTTGCTTTTCTGAAAATCTCTTTTGACCTTTGACTTTCATAAATTCACCTCAATCTTTAAAATGATGTCAAAATTTTCCTCTTTACGATTTGGATGTACATTGGCACTGATGGCTTTAATGACCATTGGTACAACTAAAGCACAGAAGGCTGATACACTGTGGCTTAATCAGATAGACCTGAGCAAAGTCAATCAGGAATATGGCTCACCACAACGAAACAGATCTGTAGATCGAAAACCATTAACGATAGGTGGTGTGGTCTATAAAACCGGATTGGGCACGCATGCCACAGGATTGATTGAAATGGATCTGAAAGGCAGTGCCCTAAGTTTTCATGCTCAGGCCGGTATTGACGATGAAGTTGGTCCCGGAAGAGGTAGTGTTAAATTTGTGCTTGTGGCCGATAAAAAAGAAATCTACAGAAGCCCGTTAATGAAATCAGGTACTGCAGCCACAACGATTGATGTCAACCTCACCGGGGTTAAAAAACTCAATTTGATTATTGAAGATGCCGGAGATGGAATAGATTATGACAATGCCGACTGGGTCAATGCATTTTTCGTATATCAAGGAGACAAACCCATCGCTATTGGCGCTCCTCCTGTCGAACCCTATATCCTGACACCTGCCGAATCACCAAAACCTCGTATTAACGGGGCTAAAGTTTATGGAGCACGTCCGGGTAATCCCTTCCTGTTCCTGATTGCTGCTACAGGAACACGGCCTATGACTTTTTCAGCAACCAATCTTCCAAAAGGATTAAAACTTGATCCACAGACAGGAATCATAACCGGAACCTTGCTGACCAAAGGCGAGACCGTAGTCACCCTTAAAGCAAAGAACTCACTTGGAACCGCAACAAGACAATTGAAAATTGCAGGCGGAGACAAAATAGCCCTTACTCCTCAACTGGGATGGAACAGCTGGAACTGTTTTGCCGCTGCCGTTGATCAGGATAAGGTAAAAGCAGCTGCCGATGCAATGGTTAGTTCAGGATTGATCAACCATGGCTGGACCTATATAAATACCGATGATTGCTGGGAGATCAAACCGGGTTCTACAGATCCGATACTCAAGGGTGATCTGCGTGATGCTAACGGTATGATCAATACCAATAAGAAATTTTCTGACATGAAGGGACTTACCGATTATATTCATTCTAAAGGGATGAAAGCAGGGATCTATTCTTCACCTGGTCCTACCACATGCGGTGGCTATACTGCCTCATACCAATTCGAGTTTCAGGATGCACAACGTTGGGCTGACTGGGGCTTCGATTACATCAAATATGACTGGTGTTCCTACGGCAAGATTGCCAAAGGGAGGACGCTTGATGAGTTTCAAAAACCATATATCCTGATGCGTAAGGCGTTGGATAATGTCAAACGCGATATCCTTTACAGTCTCTGCCAATATGGCGATGGTGAAGTTTGGAAATGGGGCGAAAAGATTGGTGGCAATAGCTGGAGAACTACCGGCGACATCAACGACTCCTGGAACAGCATGTCTAAGATTGGATTTAACCAGGCAGGGCAGGAGCAGTATGCAGGTCCGGGACATTGGAATGATCCCGATATGTTAGTTGTCGGTCTGGTTGGTTGGGGCCCTCAGCTGCATCCATCACGACTGAATGCTGATGAGCAGTACACCCACATCTCATTGTGGTCATTGCTTGATGCACCACTGCTGATTGGTTGCGACATGACACGTATGGATGATTTCACCAAGAACCTGTTGACCAATGATGAAGTGATTGGTATCAACCAAGACGCTTTAGGAAAACAAGCCGGACGCGTCTATAAAGAAGCTGGGCTCGAAATCTGGGAAAAGGACATGGAAGATGGCTCAAAGGCTGTTGGGCTGTTTAACCGCAATACCGAGCCTGCTACTATAAAAGCAGAATGGAGTGTATTGGGTCTGAAAGGCAAACAGCTAGTTCATGATGCATGGAGGCAGAAAGATCTGGGCCAGTTTACAGACGCATTCACTGCTGAAGTTGCACCCCATGGTGTTAAGCTGATCATCATCAGCAAAGCAAAATAGCCTATCTGTGTTTTAAAAATATATGGGGATGACTAAAAAGCACGGTCACTGAGCGAAGTCGAAGTGATTTATGCTTGATCTCGCTGGTGAAGATTTGTAATCTGCACCAGCGATAAACCACCCCTTATCCAAAACAATCCACGATCTTCATACTCCCCACACCCACAATCTCCCCTTTAAACACTTCCCCCAATCCCGGCGAAACCTCAATCCCCAACGCCACAATAACCATAGTCCCCTTATTCTGCAATGCCGGCTGGTCAAAAGAAGCCGAAATAACAATATCCACCTCATCCGTACTCTGCTCACGCCACTCCGTGTAAACACAAACCGAACTATCCTCCAGCCCAGCCACAACAGGCTTATAACACTTCTCCTTATCGTCCCACACAAAGTCTGGCAACTGAGCAATCACCATAGCAAACCTGTAAAACTTGTACCTGACCGGCCAGGAGATCTGGCTGTAAGGACTAAACCCAGGCATTGAAATAGTCACAGTCTTCCGGTCAGCAGAAAACGAAGTATCAAACCGCTGCGACAACATCTGTTCGAAGAGATGCATCTTATTGAAGTTCAAAGTAGTCAGCAACAGCGCGTCCTTGCTCGACTCTATCGACCGCTTCCCCCTGAAGTGCAGGTCGTCATGCTTCTGGATCGTTTTCCCCAGCTTCATAAACCCCGAGAAATAATACCCCCAAGTCAGGTGCAGGATATCAGTCAATGAATGTCTCAACAACGAAGCCCAGACCGCAACAGCTCCGAACTCCGTAATGTTCTCCCGTTGCCTGGCATACTCGGGGCTTTTCATGAACAGTTCCTTTTTCGACCCCCCTTTGGTCGAAACGATATACCGCTTTAGAATCTTATTGTAATATACCCTGATGTTCCCCACACTGCCGACAAATTGTATCGGACCCTTTAACTCACCCATTTTGATCGTTATTTAATGATTAATACAACCACAAGATAGTCAATAAAACTCACGTAGTCAAATAAATAACCAGTTATTTGGGAGCCATTGGGGGCCATTGGGAGACAATTTCATCCCCTCTCCTAAAAACCTCCATTTTTTCCGCCCCTTTTTCAATTTCAAACCGAAGAAAATACTTATATGAAAAAAAATATGCATTTTATCCAAAAAAGGGAGCATACAATATGTCGTGGTTTGACTTGCTTTTATTAAAATAAATGTTATAACTTCACCGTATTCATAATTATAATGTTATTTAAGAATTTAAAGGGATACTATTTTCTACTCTTTTTCGAAAATAGAAAGAGCAGATAACAAGAGGGGCCATTAGATTTTTAAAAAAAGTTTAAAGGTTCGCTATATCCCGGATGATTATTTGTCAATATATTTG
>JGI24140J50213_10000302_pt1 | contig 23306 bp, 24 predicted proteins | sample BarGraIncu00222A_FD_50213 | JGI IMG/M metagenome (IMG submission 50213)
CAGGCCTATTCGGATGATCCGTACGGCTACCAGGACGGCTATGCCGACACCGCCGAAGAGCCGATCCAGAAGCGCCGCGGCGGTATGGTCACGGTCGTCGTCGTCCTTGCGCTGGCGGTTTTGGGAACGGCGGCGGCGTTTGCCTATCGTACGTATGTCGGGTTGCCGCGCGGCGGAGAGCCGCCGATCATCAAGGCGGATGCCGGGCCGACCAAGATTGTACCCGCGCCTGCCGACCCCAATGCCAAGGTGCCCGACCGCCTGGCGGCGGGCGATGGCACCGAGAAGATCGTCCCGCGCGAGGAGGCGCCGGTTGATGTCAACGCCCAACCCGCGCCGCGCATGGTGTTTCCGCCGCTAAACCAGAATGCCAATCCGCCGACCGTGGCAAGCGTCGCTCCGAGCGGCCCGCCGCCGGTCAATGCCGGAAATGGCACGATGCCGAACAACGAGCCGCGAAAGATCAGGACCTTGTCCGTTCGTGGCGACCAGCCTGACGGCGCCGCGGTTCCGGCGGCGGCGCCGCAGCCTTCGGCGGCAAAGCCCGCGGCGGCTGCACGAGCGGCTGCCTCACGAAATCCGCCCGTGCCACCGGCGGCCGCCAATGCGAATGCCTCAACCGCCAACGCGCCGATGTCGCTGTCGCCACAGGCCGCCCAAACGGCGCCCGCCGCCGACGCACGGCCCCGGGTCGCCACCAACACCCCGGTGCAAACCGCCCCCAGCGGTGGCGGCGGCAGCGGCGGCTATCTGGTGCAGGTCTCTTCGCAGAAGAATGAGGCCGAAGCGCAGGCCTCATATCGGGTGCTGCAGGGCAAGTACCCGGCGGTGCTGGGGTCGCGTAGTCCCGTGATCAAGCGCGCCGATCTCGGCGACAAGGGAGTTTACTACCGCGCCATGGTCGGCCCGTTCGGTTCGCGCGAGGAAGCCTTGCAGCTCTGCGGCAGCCTGGAAACTGCGGGCGGAAAGTGCGTCGTCCAAAGGAATTAATGGCCGTTTCCTTGACCCTAATGCCGTCAAAGGGCTAATCGCCCGGGATGAACACGCGCGCATTCATCACAGGCGTATCCGGACCGGAATTGAGTGCTGCCGAGCGTGAATTCATGCGTTCGGAACGGCCGTGGGGATTTATTCTTTTCAAGCGGAACGTTGAGACGCCAGCGCAAGTGTCCTTGCTCGTTCGCGAATTGCGGGAATCGATCGGTGATCCGGAGGCGCCGGTTCTGATCGATCAGGAGGGCGGCCGGGTGCAGCGCTTAGGCCCGCCGCACTGGCCGATCTACCCGCCAGGGGCCGTCTTTGGCGCGCTCTACGACATCGATCGTGCACTCGGTCTGTCCGCAGCGCGCTTGAGCGCGCGGCTGATCGCCGCGGATCTCATCGAAATCGGCGTTACCGTGGATTGCCTGCCGCTAGCGGATGTGCCGGTTCCCGGCGCCGACGCGGTAATCGGCAACCGGGCCTACGGAACCGAGCCCCAAAAGGTCGCGGCGATCGCCCGCGCGGTAACGGAAGGGCTCGAGCAGGGCGGTATTTTGCCGGTACTGAAACACATTCCGGGGCATGGCCGGGCCACCGCGGATACTCATTTCAGGCTTCCGGTGGTCGATACACCCCGCGCGGAGCTTGAAAGGGTCGATTTCGCCGCGTTTCAACCGCTGGCGGACCTTCCAATGGCGATGACCGCACATGTTGTGTTTAGCGCACTGGACCCCGCCCATCCGGCGACAACTTCTGCGACAATCATCGAACAGGTGATTCGCGGCGTGATCGGGTTCCAAGGTTTGTTGATGAGTGATGACGTGTCCATGAACGCGCTGGCGGGATCGATTGCCGAGCGGACCCGAGCCATCGTCGCCGCCGGCTGTGACATGGTTCTGCATTGCAACGGCAAGCTCGACGAAATGCGCGAAGTCGCGCACGAGACGCCGGAGTTGTCGGGCAAGGCGCTACAGCGCGCCAGGATGGCGCTGGCGTCGCGCAAGCCTCCGCAGCCATTCGACCGGCTGGCGGCGCGGGCCGAGTTGGATGGTTTGATTGATCGGGCAGGATTGGCAGGCGCATGAGCGCGGAAATTCTATCGTTTGAGACCGGACGCCCCGCTGAAATCGCGGACGACGAACCGTTGCTGGTCGTCGATGTCGAGGGCTACGAGGGCCCGCTCGACCTGTTGCTGGCGCTGGCGCGGCAGCAGAAGGTCGATTTGGCCAAGATTTCCATTCTGGCGCTGGCCGATCAGTACCTCGTCTTCATCGAGGCGGCCCGCAAGATTCGCCTCGAGCTTGCCGCCGATTATCTCGTGATGGCGGCATGGCTCGCCTTCCTGAAATCACGCTTGTTGCTGCCCGAGCCCGCCACGGCGGACGGCCCCAGCGCCGAGGAAATGGCGACGGCGCTGGCCAACCGGCTGCGCCGGCTTGAGGCCATTCGCGAAGCGTCGAACCGGCTGATGAACCGCCCGCAATTGCAGCGCGACATTTTTCCGCGTGGCAATCCGGAAGCCATCGCCGAAATCAAGCATCCCAAATTCACCGCAACCCTGTTCGACCTCTTGACCGCCTATGCCGCGCAGCGCCAGCAGCGCGTGCTGGCGACGGTGCATCTGGCGAAACGCACGGTGTGGTCGCTGTCCGAGGCGAGAGCATCGCTCGAGCGCCTGGTCGGAATGGCCGAGGACTGGAGCCGCCTCGACCAGTACCTGATCAACTACGTCGTCGACCCCTCGCAAAAAGCCACCGTTTTCGCGTCCAGCTTTGCCGCGGCACTGGAAATGGTCAGGGAAGGCGAGGTGGAGTTGCACCAGAAAGAGGCGTTCGCGCCGCTGTATTTTCGAAAGCGTTCGGCGCAACCAGTACCTGACGCGATGACCGCGCCGGATCTGCCGGCCGAGTAAGTGGAAGAAGGAGACCTTGCCATGGCAAGCCTGGCGGAAAAACGCATAGTGGATGTCGAGGAGCGTTCGGTAGACCCGGAAGCGCGGCCCGAGGAATTGCGGCTGCTGGAAGCGCTGTTGTTTGCCTCNACNGANCCGCTCGATCAGGCCACCCTNGCCAAGCGGATGCCGGAGGGCGTCGATATCAAGGTCGCGCTGGCGCAACTGCAGGCGGACTACGCCTCGCGCGGCGTCAATCTGGTGCGCGTCGCCAATAAATGGACCTTCCGCACCGCCGGCGATCTGTCATGGCTGATGACGCGGGAGAGCACCGAGACCCGGCGACTGTCGCGCGCGGCCATCGAGATGCTGGCGATCATCGCCTATCATCAGCCGGTCACCCGTGCCGAGATCGAGGAAATCCGCGGCGTGATCACCTCCAAAGGCACGCTGGATGTGCTGCTGGAGACCGGGTGGATTCGCCCGCGCGGCCGTCGCAAGACACCGGGTCGTCCGCTGACCTTCGGAACCACCGAAGCCTTCCTGTCGCAGTTCAGCCTAGAAGCGCTCGGTGACCTGCCGGGTCTGGAGGAACTAAAGGGAACAGGCCTGCTGGATTCGCGGCTGCCCTCCGGCTTCAGTGTTCCAGCGCCGTCGGACGACCCGGCGTTACGCGACGACGAAGAGCCGCTGGAGATCGGCGATCTGGAACTTGCGCTGGCGCCGGTCGCGGACCCCGAAACCGGGGAGGCAGGCTAGTTTCGAGCCTGTCGCGGCATTAGAGCGTTTTCCAGCGAAGTGGATACCGATTCGCGTGAAGAAAACGCGTCAAATAGAGAGTTGGAGCCTCCGCTCCGATTCAATCGGAGCGGAAAAAGGCTCTAGCAACCGGCCCTGAGGGACGCCGATTAACGGTAGCGCGTCAACCGCGATTTGACGCGGCCTAAGTCCTTGTTTTTGACACCTCCTGAGCCTACTTTCCGGGAAGGATCAGGCCGGGTCGCCGGCCTCGTGTGTTTGGAGGATTGCGGGATGGGTTCGCTTAGCATTTGGCACTGGATCGTGGTGATCGGAGTCGTCCTGCTGTTGTTCGGTCGTGGCAAGATTTCGGACCTGATGGGCGATGTGGCGCAGGGCATCAAGGCCTTTAAGAAGGGCATGCAGGACGATGACAAAACTGCGGAAAAGCCCGACCCTGTGAAGGCGATCGACCATAACGCTGCGCCATCGGCGGCGGCGCGGTCGGATGTCGGCAGCAAGGCTGTCTAAGCCCAAGACTGCCTGAGTACTAGACTGTCTGGGCAAAGGACTTGCGGCAGGCTTGCGGCAAGGCCAGAAGGAGACGCGGGCGGCCCAATCGTGTTTGATGGTTGGGTGAAATCGCCTCGCGCGAGCGGAATTTTTCATGTTCGACATCGGGTGGAGTGAATTTCTCGTCATCGCGGTTGTCGCGTTGATCGCCATCGGCCCGAAGGAATTGCCGGGCGTGCTGCGCATGGTCGGGCAGTGGATGGGCAAGGCGCGCAAGATGGCCGCCGAATTCCAGGGCCAGTTCCAGGAGGCGATGCGTGAGGCCGAAATGGCCGACCTCAAAAAGAGCTTCGACGAGGTCAAGGAGGCCGCCTCCGGCTTTAGCGGCGGCAAGATCATGAGTTCGCTGCAAAAGGACGTCAGCGAGTCGCTCCGGATCGATGATTTGGACAAGCCGGCGATATCGACCGATGCGACGGCGACATCGAACGCCGATACACCGGCGGTATCGGAAGCGGCTCATCCCGGGATCGACCTGCCGGCACATCCCGGGATTGACCTGCCGGCTCATCCGACAACGCCCGAGGCGCCAACGCCGGCAACATTCGCCGAGGCTGATGCCCATGCGGTCGCAATGGAGCCAGTCGCCAAGGACGCCAAAGCGTCATGAGCGCCGAGGATATCGAGGCCAGCAAAGCGCCGCTGATGGATCACCTGATCGAGCTGCGTTCGCGGCTGATCAAGGCGCTGCTGGCATTCGGTGTCGCCTTTATCTTCTGCTTCTTTTTCGCCAAGCAGATCTACAACGTGCTGGTATGGCCGTTTGTCTGGGTCGCAGGTGCCGAAAACTCGAAATTCATCTACACGGCGCTCTTGGAATATTTCCTGACCCAGTTGAAGCTGGCGCTGTTCGGCGCCGGTTTCATCTCGTTCCCGATCGTGGCCGCGCAGATCTACAAATTCGTGGCGCCCGGCCTCTATAAGCACGAGCGCGGCGCTTTTCTGCCATACCTGATCGCGACGCCGTTTTTCTTCGTGATGGGATCGATGCTGGTCTATTTCGTGGTGCTGCCGATGCTGGTGCGGTTCTCGCTCGGCATGCAGCAGGTGGGCGGCGCCGAGACCGCGCAAATCCAGTTGCTGCCGAAGGTCGGCGAATATCTGTCGCTGATGATGTCGCTGATCTTTGCCTTCGGGATCGCGTTCCAGCTTCCGGTGATCCTGACGCTATTGGGGCGGATCGGCATCATCACCTCGAAACAACTGCGCGAGAAGCGCCGCTATTTCATCGTGGTCGCCTTCATCATCGCCGCCGTGCTGACGCCTCCGGATGTGCTCAGCCAGGCCTCGCTCGCGCTGCCTCTGCTGGCGCTGTATGAAGGCTCGATCATCGCCGTGCGCATCGTCGAGAAGCGGGCCGCCACCGCCAAGACCGCGGCAACACCGCCATCCGCCGCCCCGCCGCCGCCGGCCGCCAATCCGGCGGAGTAGGGACGCAGCGTCGGGTTTCACTATCATCGCCCGCACAGCCTATGATTCGTCATGCCCGGGCTTGACCCGGGCATCCACGACTTGTTCTAAGGCAGCAAAGACGTGGATGGCCGGGATTCTCGGGCGAAGACGCGCTTCGCGCTTTTGCCCGGCCATGACGCAGGAATATTTGTCATGCACGACATCAAATCGATCCGCGACAACCCCGAAGCTTTCGACGCCGCGCTGAAGCGGCGGGGGCTGGAGCCGTTGTCGGCGTCGTTGCTGGCGATCGACGAGAAGCGCCGCAGCGCGATCTTAGCGTCGGAGCAGGCGCAGGCGCGGCGCAATTCGGCTTCCAAGGAAATCGGCGAGGCCAAGAAGGCCAAGGATGACGCGCGCGCTGCCAAACTGATGGCCGAGGTCGCCGAACTCAAAACGACGATGCCGCAGCTCGAAGCCGCAGCCAAGGCGGCAGACGAAGAACTCGTCAAGGAGCTTGCGGCAATCCCGAATCTTCCGCTCGACGAAGTCCCCGATGGCATCGACGAGCACGGCAATGTGCAGCGCCATGTGTTCGGCGCGGTGCGCAACTACCCGTTCACCCCAAAACCGCATTTCGATCTCGGCGAAGCCATGGGCTTCATGGATTTCGAGGCCGCGGCGAAGTTAAGCGGCGCGCGATTTGTCGTGCTGAAAAAAGGCCTCGCGCGGCTGGAGCGCGCGATCGGGCAATTCATGCTCGACCTTCACACTAATGAGCATGGCTACACAGAGATCAATCCGCCGCTGCTCGTACGAAGCGATACGATGTTCGGAACGGGTCAATTGCCGAAATTCAAGGAAGATCAATTTTACGCATCACGGATGCTTTCTGAAGAAGAGCATAATGAGCGTGTCAAAGCAGCGGAAGCTGGCGCGGGTGAATATTCCAAGCCTTTGCAAAAATTCGTGGTGCCGGATCGCGATCTGCATTGGCTCATCCCCACCGCCGAAGTCCCGCTGACAAACCTCGTCCGCGAATCCATCCTCGACGAGAAGGAATTGCCGATGCGGCTGACCGCGCTGACGCCGTGCTTTCGTGCCGAGGCGGGGGCGGCCGGGCGCGATACCCGCGGCATGATCCGACAGCACCAATTCACCAAGGTCGAACTGGTCTCGATCACGGCGCCCGAGAACAGCAAGGACGAACACGAGCGCATGCTGGCTTGTGCCGAGGAAGTGCTGCGGCGGCTCGACCTGCATTACCGGGTGATGACCCTGTGCGCCGGCGACATGGGCTTTGCCGCGCAGAAAACCTACGACATCGAGGTCTGGATGCCAGGACAATTTTCGAGCCAAGGGGAAGGCGGCGCCTATCGCGAAATCTCCAGTTGCTCGGTGTGCGGCGATTTCCAGGCCCGCCGCATGGACGCGCGCTATCGCGGGCCCGACGGCAAGCCGCGCTTCGTGCACACGTTAAACGGCTCCGGCACCGCGGTGGGCCGCGCGCTGATCGCGGTCATGGAAGCCTACCAGCAGGAAGGCGGCTCGATTGCCGTGCCGGCCGTGCTGCAACCCTATATGGGCGGTTTGAAAGTGATCGAGAAAGACCGATAGCGACCGCAATTTATTCGATACGGCCCGCCTTCGCTGTTGCGAAGGCGGGGCGGCCCGCTATCTTGGTTTCCGCCTGCGGCAATTGCGTCCCAGGAAGCGAAGATCAAGATGGCCTTGCATCGCGACATCTATTGGGTCGGCAAGCAATGGGCCGTCACCGGCTCCGGCATTCAGGCCTGCGACCAGAAGCAGAAGGGCAAATTCGATATCGAGGCCTCCCGGTTATGGGAAGACGGCGTGCTGGAAAGCCTCCGCGCCGAGCCGTGGCTCAATCGCGAGGACTTCGACAAGGCGCTCGCCGCCGCCCGCAAGCATTACCCGGAGCCACCTCGAACAGCCGTCCCCCTGACCGAGAGCGTTTCGCGCGCGGCGCCGAGCGCTCCCGTTGAGCCGCCGAAACCGGCGCCGCAACGATTTGACCTGCGAATCGACGGCGGGTCGGCCAAATTCCTGCCGCTGTGGCGCATTCGCATTCGGCGATAACCGCATTGAGTTGGCCGGGTTTGCTTCATCGGCGATAGCTCGATAAGACGGCACGCTAACCGCGGCGGAATTGACCGAAATGGGCGCTTAATCAATGCGAATTCTCTGCACCAACGACGACGGCATCCATGCGCCGGGCCTGAAGATCGTCGAACAAATTGCCCGCGCGCTGTCCGACGATGTCTGGGTGGTGGCGCCGGAACTCGATCAATCCGGCGTCTCGCATTCGCTGTCGCTGAATGATCCGTTGCGGCTACGCGAAGTCGGCCCGCGTCATTTCGCGGTGCGGGGCACGCCGACCGATTGCGTCATCATGGGTGCGCGCCACATCCTCGGCGAAACCATGCCCGACCTCGTGCTGTCCGGCGTCAACAAGGGCCGCAACGTCGCCGAAGACGTGGTCTATTCCGGCACCATCGCAGGCGCGCTGGAAGGCACCATTTTGGGGATTCCGTCGTTCGCGCTGTCGCAGGAATTCAGCATCGAGACCCGGCACGCGCCGTTGTGGGAGACCGCGCTGAAGTTCGGCCCCGAGATCCTGCGCAAGGTGATAGCCGCCGGCGTGCCCAAGAACACCGTGATCAATGTCAATTTCCCCTCCTGCGGGCCCGAGGATGTCGCGGGCGTGCGGGTGACGCGGCAGGGCAAGCGCAATCTCGGCTTTCTGAAAATCGACGAGCGCCGCGACGGCCGCGGCAACCCGTATTTCTGGATTGGTTTCGAGCGTCTCGCGCAAATCGACGTGCCGGCGGCAGGCACCGATCTGGCCGCGCTGGCCGCGCGCTACGTTTCAGTGACGCCGTTGCGGCTCGATCGCACCGACGACGAGTTTTCGCAGGCCCTGACGGCGACGCTGAAGTGACACGCCAGTCGCCCCGGCGTTCGTTGGGACGGCGCTATTGATGTGTTTGGTGATAAATCTAAACCGCCGTGCTCTTCAGCGCGGCGTCGAGCATTCGCGCCAGGGTTTCGAGCTGGAAGGGCTTTTGCAGCGCGGGGCGGTCGCGGTACTGCTCGGGAACGCCCGACGAGCCATAGCCGGTTGCGAAGATGAACGGGCGGTTGCGCGCCTTGATCAATTCGGCAACGGGCGAAATCACCTTGCCGTTGACGTTGACGTCGAGAATCGCGATGTCGAACTCGGCCGATTGCGCGAGCTTGATCGCCTCGTTGATCTCGCCGGCCTCGGCCGCGACGGTGTAGCCCAGTTCTTCCAGCATATCGGCGACCATCATCCTGATCATGACCTCGTCCTCGACGAGGAACACCGAACCGCCCGGCGGCCGCGTTGCAGTCATGGTGATGCTGTCCTTACCCCGTCCCCAACACTTAGGTTCGCAAATAACATCAACCGGCGCAACGTCAACGTGAGCGGATTCCAATTGCCCGCGATCGCCCGGCCGCGCCATCTCGGCCATCGGGGCGGGAGCGGTTGTCCAGCCGTCGACCGAGAGGGTGTTGCGCAGGCGCCATAGCGGGAACGCCGATTGGACAGCAACCTAATTCCTTAACCCGACAGCTCATATTGCATCCGTCGGTTCGATCGGGGCGCGCTAGACTGGCCCGATCAGCGTTTGAAGAGATGGCCATGCCCACCAGCCAAAATCCGCCGGAAAAGATGAGGTTTCAGCTCAACCTGCGGCGGCGCGGGATCAGCGATCAGACCGTGCTGCGGGCCATGGAGGAGATTCCCCGCGATATTTTCGTGGCGGCGGCCGACCGCGCCGATGCCTACCGCGACAGCGCGCTCGGCATCGCCTGCGGCCAAACCATCAGCCAGCCGTTCGTGGTGGCTTACATGACCGAGCAANTGCAGCCGCAGAAGCATCACCGCGTGCTGGAAATCGGCACCGGNTCCGGGTATCAGGCCGCCATCCTGTCGCGGCTGTGCCGGGAAGTCCTGACGATCGAGCGTTACCGGACGCTCGCCGACAGTGCCCGGTTGCGACTCGAAAAGCTCGGCTGCGACAATGTCGAGGTAATGCTAGGGGATGGCTTCGATATTCCGGCCGGCGCCGGCAGCTTCGACCGCATCATGGTCACCGCCGCCATGGAGGAGATTCCCGAGGCGCTGACGCAGCGGCTCGAGCCGGGCGGGGTCCTGATCGCACCGGTCGGGCCGCACCAGGGTACCCAGACGCTGGTCCGCATGATCCGGACGGAGGGCGGCATGGTGCGCAAGGATCTGGTCGATGTCCGTTTCGTGCCGGCGCTGCGCGGCATCGCCCGCGAACTGTGAAGTCCGGATCGGCTGTCCCGCCAATATCTTATTCGCAGGGTTAAGCCGTTGTTTACTGGGGAGGTGTTTACTCAAAACAGTAATTTGTTGCGTATGAGTGAGTAACCATGTCCCGTGTCGTCGAGTTGCTTTGCTCGCGCCGCGTACCGCAGGCCGCGGTGCTGGCGCTGATGTCGATCGGTTTTGCCGGCTGCAGCGCCGATATGTCGTCGCGCCTCTCGCAAGATTCCTTTTCCAATCCCTTTGCATCCCGGCAGGAGGCGACGGGTTCGGTCCCGACGCCCGCGGTCGAGCGCGGCGAGCTTCCGCAATATTCCCGTCCGCAATATCAATCGCAGTATCAATCATCGGCGTTGCCGCCGCCGATCGCAGCACCCCAGTCTTATCCGACAGGCGGTTCCGGCGTGTCCGGAGGAGGGCGCGGCCTGGCTTCCTATTCTCCGCCGGCCCATCCGATCGAGGCCACCGGCGCCGTTGCCCCGCGCTCGGTTGCGGCAACGCACGGGTTCGGTCAGGGCGGCACCACGATCATCGTCGGCACCAGCGACACCCTCGAAATTCTGTCGCGCCGTTATAACGTTTCGGCCGCAGCCATCATGCAGGCCAATGGCTACAAAGGGCCGCGCGCCCTGTCGCCCGGTCAGCAATTGATTATTCCGCATCCGGCCGCGTCCGTTGCGGCGGCCCCCGCGCTTGCCGCGCCGGTAAGCAAGCCGGTCGCGATGGCGATCGCCGCGCCGTCGGTTCATGTCGTCAATCATGGCGACACCTTGCTCAGCATTGCGCGTCGCAATCATGTCCCGGTCGCCGAGCTTGCCAAAGCCAACAANCTGGAGCCGTCGAGCAAGCTCAGGCTCGGCATGAAGCTCNCCGTGCCGGGCGCGAAGACCGCGGCTGTTGCGCCGGTTGCACAGCCGGTGGCGGTTGCGGCGGCCCAGCCCGCCGTGGCATCGCCGCCGCCCGCGACTAAAATGGCCGCAGCGACGACCGTCCCGCAGCAGACCGCCCATCTGGCCCAGGCCACCACCAAGCTCGAGGACGCGCCAGCGGCTGAAAGCCCAGTCAAGGCCAGTGAGGCAACCGGCGCATTGCCGACCTTCCGTTGGCCGGTGCGCGGCAAGGTGATTACCGCCTATGGCGCCAAGGCCAACGGCAAGGCCAATGACGGCATCAACCTGGCAGTACCCGAGGGCACGCCGGTCAAGGCTGCCGAGGATGGCGTCGTCGCCTATTCGGGCAATGAGCTCAAGGGCTATGGCAATCTGGTTCTGGTTCGACATTCCAACGGTTACGTCACCGCCTATGCCCATGCGAGTGAATTGCTGGTCAAGCGCGGCGACACCATCAAACGCGGCCAGGTCATTGCCAAATCCGGTCAGTCAGGCGAGGTCGGATCGCCGCAACTGCACTTCGAGATCCGCAAAGGCTCGTCGCCGGTCGACCCGCTGCAATTCCTCAACGGGGCGTAAGCCTTCCCGTGTCCCGGACGCGGTGCAGCGCTCTTACGCTGCTCCGCAGAGCCGGGACCATCAAACCGCTGAACTCAAGTTGGACCCCGGCTCGGCAGCGCACCGCGTACGCGCTGCGCAGCGTCCGGGGAACGCAGAAATTTGCTACTTGCCGCTCAGTTTCACACCCAGCCGCCCTGCCAATTCCTGGGTGAATTGCCAGGCGACGCGGCCGGAGCGTGAACCGCGCGTGGTCGACCATTCCAGCGCCTCGCGCTCAAGCTCGGCTTCGTCGAGCTTGATGCCGAAATGGCCGCAATAGCCCTTCACCATGGCAAGGTATTCATCCTGGCTGCAGCGGTGAAAGCCGAGCCATAATCCGAAGCGGTCCGACAGCGAGACTTTTTCTTCGACTGCTTCGCCGGGATTGATCGCGGTCGAGCGCTCGTTCTCGATCATCTCGCGCGCCAGCAGGTGACGGCGGTTGGACGTCGCATACAGGATCACATTGTCGGGACGCCCCTCGATACCGCCCTCCAGCACCGCTTTCAGCGATTTGTAGGAGGCGTCGTTGCCGTCGAACGACAGGTCGTCGCAAAATACGATGAAGTGGAAATCCGAACTGCGAAGCAGGTCCATAAGTGCCGGCAGGCTCTCGATGTCCTCGCGGTGAATCTCGATCAGCTTCAGGCGGTCGGCCGGCTTGCGCTTGGCGTTGATGCTGGCATGTGCCGCCTTTACCAGCGATGATTTTCCCATGCCGCGCGCGCCCCACAGCAACGCGTTGTTGGCGGGCAGGCCGTCGGCAAAACGCTCGGTATTCTCGATCAGGATGTCGCGCATCCGCTCGATCCCCTTGAGCAGACCGAGATCGACGCGGCTGACGCGCGGCACCGGTGCCAGCCGTCCATCCGGGTGCCAGACGAACGCGTCGGCGCTCTCGAATAAATCGGCGGCATTGGCCGGCGCGGGCGATGCGGCCGACAGGTGCGTCGCGATGGCTTCGAGCGCGCGCACCATCCGTTCCGCAGTGTCCTGCTCGGCCTCGGGGCGTTTTGTCGCGGTTGGCCGGGGTTTCCGCAAAGCCGCCTTGGCGGCGGCGGCTGCGGTTTTGCGTGGCTTTTTCGACATCTCTGGGGCTCCTGACCGCGCACCCTTATCGGGCCGCAAGGGAGGCCGCAAGCCACTCAAATGAAGGGCAAATGTGGGGTCTGGCAGCGTTGCAATTGGGACCGCGGCCGCTATAGTCCGCGCGAATTTGCNCGATCCGGCCTGACGCCAATGCGTTGCCGGTTCATTCCCGCTCCACGAGGATTGTCCGAATGCTGATTACTCCTGCGTTTGCCCAGGCCGGGGCCGGCGGCGATACCAACAGCATGTTGATGTCGCTGTTGCCATTCGCGCTGATCTTCGTGATCATGTACTTTCTCATTCTGCGTCCGCAGCAGAAGAAGGTGAAGGACCATGCCGAACTCGTGAAGAACATCCGTCGCGGCGACACCGTGGTGACGTCGGGCGGCCTCGTCGGCAAGGTCACCAAGGTGGTCGATGACGACCAGATCGAATTCGAGATTTCCGACGGGGTCCGGGTGCGGCAGATGCGGCAGATGATTTCCGGCGTGCGCGCCAAGGGCGAGCCGGCCAAGGAAAAAGCTGAAATCGCCAAGGATGACGGTTCGGCGAGCTAGCGCGTTTTCAACCGGCGCACATTCCTAGAATTCTGACAGGTCAACTCGATGTTGTATTTCACGCGGTGGAAGGCGCTGGCGATCATCCTNACGGCGCTGGTGGTGTGCCTTTGCGCCGTTCCGAATTTCTTCTCCGAAGCCAGGGTAAAGACCTGGCCGGCCTGGGCGCAGCGGCATCTGGTGCTCGGCCTCGATCTGCAGGGCGGTTCCTACCTTCTGCTCGAGGTCGACTCCAACTACGTCAAGAAGGAGAAGCTCGATCAAGTCCGCGACGATACGCGCCGCGTGCTGCGCGAGGCCAAGGTCGGTTATACCGGGCTCAATGTACGTAGCGATACGGTCGAGGTGCGCATCACCAAAGATACCGACCTGCCGACGGCGCTGGCAAAACTGCGCGAGCTGTCGCAACCGCTGGGTGGTTTGCTCGGCACCAACGGCCAGCGCAGCCTTGAAGTTGCCGACGCCGGCGGCGGGTTGATCCGGTTGACGGTTCCGCAGGCCGCGATCACCGACCGCATCCGGCAATCCGTCGAGCAGTCGATCCAGATCGTCGAGCGTCGCGTCAACGAGCTCGGCACCGTCGAGCCGTTGATCCAGCGTCAGGGCAATGATCGCATCCTGGTGCAGGTGCCGGGCCTGCAGGACCCGACCCGCTTGAAGGAGCTGCTCGGCAAGACCGCCAAGATGGAATTCCGGATGGTCGATCTCACGGTGCCGCCGGATCAGGCCCAAAAGGGAGGCCTGCCGTCGGATTCGGAATTGCTCCCCAGCGCCGATCCAGCGAACCCGCAGCCTTATGTCATCAAGAAGGAGGTGCTGGTCTCCGGCGGCGACCTGATCGATGCCCAGCCCGGCTTCGACCAGCGCAACGGTCAGCCGATCGTGTCCTTCAAATTCAACTCGCGCGGCTCGGCGAAATTCGCCAAGGCGACGTCCGAACACGTCAAGGAGCCGTTCGCGATCGTGCTGGATAACAAGGTGATCTCGGCGCCGGTGATTCAGGAACCGATCACCGCCGGCTCCGGCCAGATTTCGGGTAATTTCACGGTGCAGCAGGCCAACGATCTGGCGATCCTGCTGCGCGCCGGCGCGCTGCCGGCGCCGCTGACGATCATCGAGGAACGCACCGTCGGGCCGGGGCTCGGGCAGGATTCGATCGAAAAGGGCGAACTTGCCGCCTATGTCGGCTCCATCATGGTCATCGTGTTCATGCTTTTGACGTACCGGCTGTTCGGCGTGTTCGCCAACGTCGCGGTCGCCATCAATGTCGCGATGATCTTCGGCGTGTTGTCGCTGTTGAATGCGACGCTGACACTGCCGGGCATTGCCGGCATCGTGCTGACGGTCGGTATCGCCGTCGACTCCAACGTGCTGATCTACGAGCGCATCCGCGAAGAATTGCGCGGCGGGCGCACTGCGATTTCCGCCATCGATGCCGGTTTCAAGCGGGCGCTCTCGACCATTCTCGATTCCAACATCACCACCTTCATCGCCGCCGCAGTGCTGTTTTACATCGGCACCGGGCCGGTGCGCGGCTTCGCCGTGACGCTCGGCATCGGCATTATCACTACCGTTTTTACCGCCTTTACGCTCACCCGCTTGATCGTCGCGGGCTGGGTGCGATGGAAGCGGCCGCAAAGCGTGCCGATCTAGGCCATGATCTCGAAAAATCGATACCGGTTTTCGGACCGAGATCATGCCTCACAGAAAGATAAAGCGACGAATATGATCGAGCCTGGCTGGATCATGTTCCAGGGAATGCGGAGCCGTTCGTGACACATCTCGTTCTTCTGGGGCTGGGCGCTCTGATCGTCGTGCTGACGGTCGTGAGCTGTTTCGGCTGGTTGCCGTCGCTGCGGATCGTCCCGGACGATACGCATTTCGACTTCACGCGCTTCCGCCGCATCAGTTTCCCGATTTCTGCGCTGCTTTCGATTCTCGCGATCACGCTGTTTTTCACCCACGGGTTGAATTTCGGCATCGATTTCAAGGGCGGAACGCTTTTGGAAGTCCAGGCCAAGTCCGGCACCGCCGACATTCCGGGGATGCGGGCGACGTTGGGCAATCTAGGTCTCGGCGACATCCAGATGCAGCAATTCGGCGGGGCCGCCGAGGTGCTGATCCGGGTTGCCGAACAGCCCGGCGGCGACGCCGCGCAACAGGCGGCAGTACAGAAAGTCCGCGGCGCGCTCGGCGATGCCGTCGACTACCGGCGCGTCGAAGTGGTCGGACCGCGCGTTTCCGGGGAATTGCTGGCCTACGGCATGCTCGGCCTGATGCTCGCGATCTTTGCGATCCTGATCTATCTCTGGTTCCGGTTCGAATGGCAGTTCGCGCTGGGCGCCATGATCGCCAACGTCCATGACATCGTGCTGACGATCGGCTTCATGTCGATCACGCAGGTCGATTTCGACCTGACCAGTATCGCAGCGCTGCTGACAATTCTCGGCTATTCGCTGAACGATACCGTCGTGATCTATGACCGGATTCGCGAAATGCTGCGGCGCTACAAGAAAATGCCGATGCCGGAATTGCTCAACGAATCGATCAACTCGACGCTGTCACGCTCGATTATCACCCACGTCACGGTGACGCTGGCATTGCTGGCGCTGCTGTTGTTCGGCGGTCCGGCGATTCACAGCTTCACCGCGGTCATGATGTTCGGCGTAGTCCTGGTCGGCACCTATACCTCGATCTTCATCGCAGCACCGATCCTGATCTATCTTGGCGTCGGCGCCAACCGGGATGCGCCGGACAAACCGTCGAAGAAGTGACGATGGCGAGCCGAGCCGACGCTCCGCATCTTCCGAGATCGGCGCCGATCGAGGCTTACGGCAAGGGCGGTTTCGCCTTCGCGGACATGTCGCATCGGGGCTCGCTATTGTGCCTGCCCGATGCGATCTGGGCATGGCCAGTCATCAGGGCTGAAGATATCGACAGGGCCGCGCTGGCGCGCGTGTTCGCCGCGGCCGCCGGCATCGATACGCTGATCATCGGCACCGGCACCGATGTCTGGCTGCCGCCGCCGGCGCTTCGCGAGGCGTTGCGCGCGGTGAGAGTGGTGCTGGATGCGATGCAGACCGGTCCGGCGGTTCGTACCTACAACATCATGATCGGCGAGCGGCGGCGCGTCGCCGCGGCACTGATCGCGGTGCCATGAGCGGCGCGGACGACGGCAGGCAATCCGCCGATTTCTGCGCCGACCTGGTGCGCGCCCATGATTTTGCTCGCTACGCATCCGTACTGTTCATGCCGGCGGAGCGGCGCCGCGCGCTGTGGGCGCTGTATGCCTTCAATGTCGAGATTTCCCGGGTGCGCGAGCAGGTCAGCCAGCCGCTGCCCGGCGAGATGCGCCTGCAATGGTGGACGGACATGCTGGCGGGCGCCGGCCATGGCGGGGTCGAGGGCAATCCGGTCGCGGCCGAACTGCAACTGGCGATCCGGAACTGGCGTCTGCCGGTCGAGCGGCTGTCGCGCCTGATCGATGAACATCAGTTCGATCTCTACAACGATCCGATGCCGACTATGGCGGCGCTCGAAGGCTACATCAGCGACACCTCGTCGGCGCTGTTTTCGCTTGGCGCACGGATTACCGGATCGCAGTCGGACGAGATTGAGCATCTGGCGCGCCATGCAGGACTGGCGCAAGGCATGGCGCAGGTGTTGGCGGTATTGCCACTGGACGCCTCGCGGCGCCAGTCGTTCGTGCCGCTGCAATTGCTGGAGAGTAACGGCTGCGGCCTGGAGGAAGTGTTCGCGGGCAGGCAGACGCCAAAGTTGCGCGCGGCGCTGGATCAGTTGGTCGGCGAGGCGCAGGCCCATTTGAAGATGGCACTCGCGCTGCTGGCGACCGCGCCACCGCAGGTGAGGCCGGTGTTCCTGCCGCTGTCGCTGGTGGGCCGCAACCTCAAACATATGTCACGCGCCGACAACGATCCCTTTGTGCCTCAGGTCACGTCGAGGCTTCGGACCCTATGGACATTGTGGCGAGCGTCGCGGTCGCGGGAATTCGGAGGCTAACGCCGGCATTGCATCGGCCATCCGTCATTGCGACGCGGATGATGTTATTGCGAGTTCAGATCCGTCGCTTCAAAATTAAACCGATCTCGCAGATTCTTGCGCGATTCCAGGATGCTCTTGAGGAACGCGCGGTCGGCGTCGCTGGTCATCAAGGGCTCGATCAGATCGAGCTGATTCATCGCGACAAGCTGCAGGATCTCGGTGCGCGGCTTTCCGGCGCTGTCGCGCGGCAGCGCCTGCACCACCTGGATATGCTCCGGCGGCTTTGGCCCCTTGGCCGCGGCAAGTTCGTCGCGCAATTGGGTCTCAAGCGCGGTCTGGTCGGCCTCGACAAAGGCATACAGCCCGACGCCGCTGCGCCGGTCGGCAAAGGCAACAATGGCCGCATCGCGGACGGCTGGATTCTTGCCGATCAGCTTGATCAGTACGGGGGCGTCGTTGACCAGCCGCCGGCCGCCGCCTTCGCGATCGGTAAAGTTGAACAGGCCGCGGGTGATGGCGCGGTAGACTTTCTTGCCGGTCGCGAGCCAGATGCTGGCGACCAGTGACTTGCGCGCGAGAATCTGGCGTTCNTTCGGCGTCAGCGCGTCNGGTGCATAACTGCGCTTGTGCTTGAGCAGATGCCGCAGATCCTCATAAGCCGCGATCCGGAACAGCCGGCTGCGCGACCTAAAGCAGACCGCGAGCTGAAAGTCCGTGACATAGGCACGGCCATCGCTGCCGCGCAGCCAGTTCTGCTCCTTGGCGAGATCATTATGGCAAACGCCGGCGCGATGCAGCCTGCGCAGCGCCGCCTTGGCGGAGCGGAAATAGCCGATATCGCGGTAGGGTTTGGCCAGATGCAGCGCCACGCCGTCGATGAAGCCGCGCACCAGCGCTTGCCGCCCGGCCCATAGCAATCGCGGCCCGACATCGAGGTCGCTTGCCAGGACCAACGCACGGCGTTCGCGCGCGAACAGATGGCGCGCGACGATGTAGGACCACCACGGCACCTGATCGAGCCGGCGCAACACCGCATCGACCTCGCCGTCGCGTCCGCGAAAGCGGCCGCGCTCGACGGTGGAAAACACGTCGCGCTTCAGCAATACGCCTTCGGTCCATTGCGCCGACAGAACGGCGGCGTCGTCTTTGGGCAAACTCATGAAGGACTCACGCCGCCGCAGCAATATGCAGGCTGTCGGCAATCCATCGATCGAGATCGGTCAGCGCGCGGACGCTGATCGCCTGTTTCTTCGCAACGGTTTTTTCGTTGCCGCGCAGGCGCGTGCCGTCGGGATTTTTGGTGGGTGGGCTGGCGAGCGGCGGAAACAATCCGAAATTGATATTCATCGGCTGGAACGAGCGCGGGCCGGCGTCGATGGTTTCGATGTGGCCGCCGGTAATATGGCCGAGCAGCGATCCGAGCGCGGTCGTCGCCGGCGGTGGCGCCAGCGACTGCGAATGGGCATCGGCCGCGGCATAAAGGCCTGCCAGCAGCCCGATGCCGGCCGATTCCACATAGCCCTCGCAGCCCGTCATCTGCCCGGCAAAACGCAGCCGCGGCTGCACCCGCAGCCGCAACTGGGTGTCCAGCAGTTTTGGGGAATTCAGGAAGGTGTTGCGATGCAAGCCCCCGAGCCGGGCAAATTCGGCCTGCTCGAGCCCCGGAATGGTACGGAAGACGCGTTGCTGTGCGCCATGCTTCAGCTTGGTCTGGAAGCCGACTATGTTGTAAAGCGTGCCGAGCTTGTTGTCCTGGCGCAGCTGCACGATGGCATAGGCCTTCACAGTCGGATCGTGCGGATTGGTCAACCCAACGGGCTTCATCGGTCCGTGACGCAGCGTTTCGCGGCCGCGCTCGGCCATCACCTCGATCGGCAGGCAACCGTCGAAGTAGGGCGTGCTGGTTTCCCACTCCTTGAAGTCGGTCTTATCGCCGGTGATCAGCGCATCGACGAAGGCGTCGTATTGCTCCCTGGTCATCGGGCAATTGATATAATCGGCACCGGTACCGCCGGGGCCGACCTTGTCGTAGCGCGACTGAAACCACGCCGCCGACATATCGATGGAATCCCGATGCACGATCGGGGCGATCGCATCGAAGAACGCCAGCGCGTTCTCGTCGGTGAGTTCGCGGATGGCGTCGGCGAGCGGCGCCGAAGTCAAAGGCCCGGTTGCGACGATGACGTTGCGCCAATCCGGCGGTGGCAGACCGTCGATTTCGGCACGATGAATGTCGATCAGAGGATGGTCATGCAGCGCCCTGGTGACGGCTGCGGAAAATCCGTCGCGATCGACTGCCAGTGCGCCGCCGGCGGGAACCTGATTGGCGTCGGCCGAGCGCATGATCAGCGACCCCAGCCGGCGCATTTCGGCGTGGAGCAATCCGACCGCATTATTGGCGGCATCATCGGAACGAAACGAGTTGGAGCATACGAGTTCGGCGAGGCCATCGGTACGATGGGCTTCGGTCATCCGGCCGGGACGCATCTCGTGCAGGGTGACCGGAATGCCCGACTGCGCGACCTGCCAGGCCGCTTCCGAGCCGGCGAGGCCTGCGCCCACGACATGCACGGTTTCAGAGGAGGATTTGATAGTGGTCATGACCACAGAGGTAGCGCGTTTTCCGGCGCAGTGGAATGCGGATGCCTCGTGGATACGATAACGCCCGCGGAGAAAGCGGGCGTTATCCGTTCGTCAGTCGGCTGAGGTGAATCAGCCCTGGTAGTTACCGGCTGCAACGCGCGGAATGTCCGAGCGATCAAGGCCGATATCGGCCAGTTCGCGATCGCTAAGCTGGGACAGTTCGCTGACATTGCGCTGATAGTCCCGGAACGCCTGGATCATGCGGATGAGCGAGAGCAACATAATTAGTCTCCTTGTCTTACGATTCAGCTCTTGGGGGAGAGCCCCATCGTTGAAATGAATATAGAGCGATATATCGCACTGCAGAAGTTCCAATGCTGCGGTGCAGCTAAGCTCATATTGCATAGCAGTGGTAAGGAATGATTAACCTATCGGCATGACTGGCTAACCTGGTGGCGACGCAGGCCGCTTTAAAGCCAGACTGAGGTAAAAAGCCTTTAAAATCACGCTTATTGTCGCAAGGCTGACAGGCGATCTCGCGCTACCGGAGGTGGCGATATTCAGGATCGAGTCGCGGATCGATCATCGAAGATCGCGATCCTGCGACTAGTTCTTCATGCGTGATTCGCATGCGCTCCGATAAATGAATTTTGAATCAGTCTTTTGAAGTCAAGGCCATAGGGTAGGGGTGCTCCGCTCAATGGCTGTTCGGACGGATGCTGATAGCCGGTGGCAGACGTTGGAAACCTCAGGGCGCGCGTGCCAACTGGGTTGCGAAATACGCGATTGTCTTGGAGTAGACCTCGCTCTTGTTCCATTGCTGGATCACGGGGAAGTTCGGACTGCCGGGCTCCCAGCCCTTGCCGCGCTGCCAGCCGTGGCCGGCGAGGTAATTCGCGGTCGACGCCAGCACATCGGGCGCGCTACGCAAGAGATCGCGGCGGCCGTTGCCGTCGAAATCGACGGCGTATTTGATGTAGTTCGATGGCATGAACTGGGTCTGGCCGATTTCGCCGGCCCAGGCGCCGTGCATCTCCGAAGCCGCAAGATCTCCGCGATCGACGATGCGCAGCGCATCCAACAGTTCGGCCCGGAACATGTCGGACCGGCGGCAATCGTAAGCCAGTGTCGCCAGCGAGCGGATGGTCGGAAATTTTCCGATGTTGACACCGAAGTCCGTTTCCAGCCCCCAGATCGCCACCAGCACCTCGCCCGGCACCCCGTAAGTTTCCTCGATGCGGCCGAGCACCGACCCGTATTGCTTCATCATGTTGCTGCCGCGAGTCATGCGCGGCGGCACCATGCGGCCGGAAAACTGCTCGAAAGTCTGACTGAAGACGGCTTGCGAATGATCCCGGGTAAGCACTGCCTTATCCTGGGTGACGCCGTTCAGGCTGGCATTGACCGCGGTTTGGGAAACCCCCTTGGCAACCGCATCATTCTTGAAATCGGCTAGCCACGCCTCAAAGGTACCGGTGCCACAGGCTACCGTCGCCAGCGCCGGCGCTCCCGGTATCATCAGGGCGGCGCACACCGCCAACGATCTAAAAATGCAGGGAAGGGTAATTGGAGCCGCTCGCACGATTCGCCATAATCAGAAATGACCGGGCAGGACGGCAATATCGGCAATAACCGCGGCCAAAACAAGGCTTCGTTTGAGAGCTGCAAGGCTTCGTTTGAGAGCTGATAGTGCCGCGCGAATGGGTGATGCGATGAAATTATCAGCATCGCAACGAGGCCCCGGAAGTGTTGTCGTCCTTGCCGCCGGTCAATGATTGACCGGCGGCAGGCTCATTCAATTTTCGCCGCTATGCGCCGTCCTTGCGCCGCCACGGAAACAGTGCGGCGGGGAAATCCGCCGCGGGACGCCGCTCGCGCACCGGGCGGGGCGGGATCGGTCGCGGATTGGGATCCGGCGCGATCACCTTGCGATAGAGATGCCAAGTGGCGTGGCCGAGCAGCGGGATCACGATCGCAAGCCCGAGGAAGAACGGCAGCGACCCCAGCACCAGCAGCACCGCGACGATCAATCCCCATGCCGCCATCGCCACCGGATTTTGCGCGACAGCACGGATTGACGTCACCATGGCCTCGCCGGCGCCGGCTTGACGGTCGAGCATCAGCGGGAACGAAACCACGCTGATGCATAGCGCCACCACCGCGAACAGGAAACCGACGCCGCAGCCGATGACGATCAGCCACCAACCCTGCGACGTCGTCAGCACGCGCCTGGCAAAGTCCGGAATTCCCGCCGCTGCCTCATAACCGAACGCGGCGACATAGATCGCCTGCGCGGTCGCCACCCAGGTCACGAAAAGCGCCAGCAGCAGCACGCCGAGCCCCAGCATGGCGCCGAAAGACGGCGAGCGCAGAACCTCAACCGCATCCCATGCCGAGGCCTCTTCGCCGCGCTCGCGACGGCGGCTGAGTTCATACAGGCCAAGGGCTGCGAACGGACCGAGCAGCGCAAAGCCCGCCGCCAGCGGAAACAGCAGCGGCAACACCGAATAGCCCAGCGCCGTGCGCGCCAGCACCAGGCCGAGCACCGGATATATTATACAGAGGATGATGGCGTGGCTCGGCACCGCCTTGAAGTCTTCCCAGCCGAGCCGCAACGCTTCGCGCAAATCGGACAGGCCGATGGTTCGGATGATCGGAGCAGCCGCGATGTCTTGCGCGGGCTGAGCCAGTGGGGTGACATCGCCTGATGTTATGGCCACGGTCGTTTCTCCCTTGCGGGGTCGCGCCGATGCAGGGCACAAGCGGACCGTCTGCGGAATTGATCACGATCAGGCCAGACGCGAAGACAAGAAACCGAAGCGGGCCATGTCGCGAACTGAACCACCAGCGTACTCCCAATCATTGTCGCTGCCGCTCACGCTTCAGTGAATGCCTGTATTGTCACGGCACAGACCTTGCGGTGTCATCCCGGCGTCATTTCGCCTCAGCTAAGCTAATTGCTGCGACGCAATCCTGCATTGGCAAGATTGCCTGAGGTAGCTAAGCTCCCGACAACCGGTTCGGTGCTGCCGGTAATTGGGAAAAGTGCCATCAAGCCCTCCACGATCTCGGTTCACAGGGAGCAGACGATGAGTATTTTCGGAAAAATCATGAGCGCGATCCTCGGCACGAGTGCCAGCGCCACACCGGCCAGCGCGCCATCCGCCAGCGGCGGCGCCACCGCGAGCACTGGAGCGGCGGCCGGATCGTCCTCGGCAACCGCATCGTCGGCCGCCAAGGCTGCGCCGGGGCAAACCGTCGATGTCGCGTCCATTGTGGACAAGGCCGCCGCTGCCTCCGGCGAAAAACTGGAATGGCGTACCTCGATCGTCGACCTGATGAAGGCGCTCAAGATCGACTCCAGCCTCACTGCGCGCAAGGAACTCGCCAAGGAACTCGGCTACACCGGCGACACCAATGATTCGGCGAGCATGAATATCTGGCTGCACAAGCAGGTGATGGCCAAGCTTGCCGCGAATGGCGGCAAGCTGCCGCCGGAGATCAAGCACTGACATTTTGATCTGCGAGAACATTTTGATTTCAGGGAATCGAGGCCCGCGCTTGTCGCGGGCCTTCTTTCGTTCAGTTTGTAGTCCGGATGAGGCTGATCACCCCGCCAGATCCGCGAACTCCGGATGCTTGTTCAGATAGTCCACCACGAAACCGCAGCC
>JGI24140J50213_10000303_pt1 | contig 23302 bp, 20 predicted proteins | sample BarGraIncu00222A_FD_50213 | JGI IMG/M metagenome (IMG submission 50213)
GGTCTGCGAATCGACCGCGGTCTTGAGCGAGGCCAAGAGCACGTTCGACCAGATATAGCCGGCGATGAAGTCGACCTTGTCGGACTGCACCAGCTTCTCGGTTTTCTGCTTGCCTATATCCGGCTTCTGCTGGTCGTCCTCGTAGATCACCTCGACCGGCAGCCCGCCCATCTTGCGGCCCATGTGATCGAGCGCGAGTTCGAACGAGTTGCGCATGTCGTTGCCGATTACCGCGGTCGGGCCACTGAAGGTGGAGACAAACCCGATCTTGATGGAATCCGCCGCCATCGCGGGGGCAGCCAGCGCCAGAACCGTCGCGCCTGCCAGCCAGAATGCCGTTTTCATGTCCGTCCCTCCTCGCCACGATGATGCGGCCGACCAGATGAAGTGCCCCGTGCGGGAGCCTGCTCCAGTTCGCAGGTCTTTTTTTTCGATGAGTGTTTTGTGCGCGAAATCTCAAGGCGACGGCAAGCGTGAACCGCCAAGGCCCCCCTCAAACCTTTGGCGCATATCCTCAGCCGCCATGCACCATAATTCGCATGGCGCGCAGATGGCAAGAATTATAATTCAGGTTGAGGTGCGGTGAGCCGTTAAATCCGGTAATCGGCGCCGTCGATGATGTAGGGCGCGTGGCGGAAATCGCGGATGGTTGAGACCTTGTCGGCGGACCATTGCAGCAGCATGAAATATTTCGGCCCCGCGGCGGGCTCGCCGGGATCGAATACCAGGATCGCCGGACGGCCTTCCACCAGCCCGGGCACCAGCTGCCAATCGGCGGCCTTCGAATAGTTTCCGAAATATCTGGCAACCTCGGCCTTGCCGTTCAGGCGCGTCCTGTTGACCAGATCGAGCCGGACGTCGTCGGCAATCATGGCGCGGATGGCGTCGAAATCCCGCGCGTTGAAGTGGGCGACATAGGCGCCAAGACGATCGCGATCGGCCTTCGATAGTTCCGGATGCGGCAGATCGTCCGGTTCGCCGGCCATTTCGCGAAGCTGATTGCGTCCGCGATGCAGCGCTGCTTTCACCGCGGGAAGGCTGAAATCCATCACCTCGCAGATTTCCTGCAGCGAGCAACCCAGCACATCCATCAGGATCACGCTGGAGCGCTGGGCGACCGGAAGCCGCATGAAGGTGCGAAGACTGGCGCCGGCCAACTGGCGGCTGGCGACGGTATCGGCCGGGTCGGCAATCATGTCCACCTCCTCGCCTGACTGGATCGCTTGCTGCCGGCTGCNGCGGCGCAGAAAATCCAGCGCGGTGTTGTGCGCGATCCGAAACAGCCAGCCTTCCGGATTGCCGATCGGGCCGGCCGACCCGAACGACTCCACCGCCTTGATCAGCGCATCCTGCAGCACATCCTCGCCGTCGATCACCGAGCCGACCATGCGCGCGCAATAGCGATGCAGCCTCGGCCGCATCGCGACCACAAGGGCGCCGATGTTCGGTGCGGCCGATGCATCAGGAACCAACTTCATTCGGCGTTTCCCAAAGTTGAAATCCCCGGGGCTATGGTTGATCCAGCATCCGATAGTCGCCAACGATCCTGAAACCACCCAGCTGTGGCGGCTCAAGGCAGCGTTCGCGAATCCCGCTCTGAAAAGCCTTGAAGGCAGCAAGGCCCGGTATGGCGCTGGCGCCATCGTCGGCTTCAGTCTCGACCACATGGATGAAGCTGTCGTCGTCGAGCCGCAGCGAGAGATAGCGAACGCCGTCGGGCCTCGTGGCTTTCAATTCCGCGAACACGCCTGCGATCAGCTCGGCATTCCTGTCGGCCATATCGGGCTTTGTCTTATACCTGATCAGGGTCCGTTTCATCATTCTCTCCAAAGGTTGGCTTTTGAGGGTTGGTTGTTGTGATGCAGGATTGTGGGGTCTTGCGTCCTGGACGTTCGAGACAGGGGCAAGGATTCGTCTGCCGGGAAAATATTTTGGACGGTATCTTTCGTTGCCTTCCATGGGAACGATACGGTTTGCGTATCGCCCGATTTGTAAGGTTCAAACACGCTCCGCTCTTGGAGGCCAACGCTCCAAGGACTACATATCGATCGAACGTCCGGAGACATTTCAAACCCCTTGAGGCGCTGCCTATGACGACCGAGCAGACGCGGCCCGCAGCACTCCATCGCGTGGTCATCGTGGGCGCCGGCTTCGGCGGACTGGAAGCGGCGCATCGGCTCAAGGGCGCGCCGGTCAGCATCACGCTTCTCGACCGCCGCAACCATCATTTGTTCCAGCCGCTGTTGTATCAGGTCGCGACCGCTTCGCTTGCAACTTCGGAGATCGCCTGGCCGATCCGCTATTTGTTGCGCGGTCGTCCCGAAGTCACGACCTTGTTCGCCACCGTGACCGGCGTCAATGCTGTGGAAAAGCGCGTGCTGCTCGATGATGGCGACGCGCTGCCCTATGACACCCTCGTTCTCGCCACCGGCGCCCGCCATGCATACTTTGGCCATGACGAATGGGAGCCGTTCGCGCCGGGCCTGAAGACGCTGGAAGACGCCACCACGCTGCGGCGGCGCATTCTGGTGGCCTTCGAACGCGCCGAGCGCGAGAGCGATCCGCAGCGGCGCGCCGCACTTTTGACCTTCGTCATCGTCGGCGCCGGTCCGACCGGCGTCGAACTCGCCGGCACCATTGCCGAACTGGCAAAGGACACGCTGCGGCCCGACTTCCGCAACATCGACACCGACAATGCGCGCGTCGTGCTGATCGAGGCCGGGCCGCGCGTGCTGGCGGGCTTTGCCGACGATCTTTCGGCCTATGCGCAGCGCTCGCTCGAAAGCATCGGCGTCGAAGTGATGTTGAACCAGGCCGTCACCGAATGCTCCGCCGACGGCGTGGTGTATGGCGGCCAGAGCCTGCAGGCCAAGACGCTGATCTGGGCCGCCGGCGTGCGCGCCTCACCGGCTGCCGAATGGCTCGGCGCACCGGCTGACCGTGCCGGCCGCTTGCAGGCGTTGCCCGACCTCACCGTTCCCGGGCATCCCGATATCTTCGCCATTGGCGATACGGTCGCGATCGCCGGTCCCGATGGAACGCCGGTCCCCGGCATCGCCCCGGCGGCCAAGCAGCAGGGACGTTACGTCGCCGACACCATCAAGGCGCGCCTTAAAGGTGCGACGACGGCCCCGTTCCGTTACAAGCATGCCGGCAGCCTGGCGCAGATCGGCAAGCGGCTCGCGGTCATCGATTTCGGACGCATCAAGCTGCGCGGCACCATCGCGTGGTGGATCTGGGGTATCGCCCACATCTACTTCCTGATCGGCCTGCGCAACCGGCTGAGCGTCGCGATGACCTGGCTGTGGATCCACGCCCGCGATCAACGCGCCGCACGCCTGATCACGCAAGGCAGCAGCAAAGTGGTGCGGTGAAAGTCTTCAGTCACTTCACCAGCGAACAGCCGCCATCCGCNATCGGCCGGAACGCCTGCTCGGCGGGAATCGTCGAGACCAGTTTGTAGTAGTCGTAGGGATACTTCGATTCCTGCGGCTTTTTCACCTCGAACAAATACATCGGATGGATGACGCGGCCGTCCTGGCGGATCGTGATGTCGCCGAACAACTTGTCCTTTCCCTTGAATTTTTTCATTTCCGGCACAGCATCTTTGGCGTTGTCGCTTCCGGTGGCGGCAACGGCGTTGAGATAGGCCAGCGTCGAGGCGTAAACGCCGGCCTGATTGCCGCTCGGCATCTTGCCGTTCATGCCCGGCCGCGCTGCGAAGCGTTTGGCGAAGGCGCGGGTTTCGTCATTCTGGTCCCAATAGAATGCTTCCAGCAGTTGCAGTCCCTGCGCGACCTTCAGTCCCATGCCATGGACGTCGTTGATGAACAGCAGAAACGCCACCAGCGACTGGCCGCCCTGCTGGATTCCGAACTCGGCGGCCTGCTTCACCGCGTTGACGGTATCGCCGCCGGCATTGGCAAGGCCGATCACCTTGGCCTTGGAGTTCTGGGCCTGCAGCAGGAGTGACGCGAAATCGGATGTTCCGAGCGGGTGCTTGCTCGAGCCCAGCACCTTGCCGCCGTGCTTCTCGATGTAGTGGCTGGCTTCGGCCTCGATGCCCTGGCCGAGCGCGTAATTCACCGTGAGGAAATACCAGTCGGTGCCGCCGCGCGCCATCATCGCGGCCGCGGTGGTGTTGCCGGTCGCCCAAGCATCATTGACCCACTGGATGGTGTTCGGCGAGCAGGCCTTGCCGGTGAGGTCCGAACTTGCGGTCGACGAAGCCAGGAACGTCATGCGCGAATCGCGCAGCAGCGAATTGATGGTGAGGCCGACCGCGGAATTGGGCACATCCACAACGGCGTCGACCCCGTCGACGTCGAGCCATTTGCGCACGATCGCCGAGCCGACATCGGCCTTGTTCTGGTGATCGGCGTAGACGATCTCGACCTTGACGTTCTTATCCCCGCCGTTGAAATCTTCCGCGGCCATTCGCGCTGCTTCCACCGAACCCATACCGTTGGTGTCCTGAAAGATGCCAGAGATATCGTTGAGCACGCCGACCCGCACCACATTGTCGGAAATTTCGGCCCGCACGGGTCCCCAGGCGGCGCACGACAAGGCCAGCGCCAGACACCCCCTCAACCCCCACATCGTCTCTCTCCCTGTTTTTCGTCGATGCCCTCTTGGANGGGGGGCTGCGCGCCCTGCTCTACGCGAGAACCGCGCGGCACGGCAATGTGTGATGGCCGGTCCAGGGCCGGAAAAGCAGACCAACCGATACGGCAAAGGCCATGCCTATAAAATAAGCAAGATTGACACCCCCGGATTCAACCTGAGCCATTATCGTTGCCTTAAAATTCTTTCAAGCGACTGAACATATGCGCTAATTTTCAACGCCCGCTCTTGCATCGCTGCTGTACACAATGGCACACCGCTTGCTTCGATCGGCTAAGAATTCAAGCTCCCGGAGTGCCCCCAACCATGGCCAGTCTCAGCCACGCAAACCCCGCTTGCTTCGTGGGCCGCATGCCTTGCCAGATTGGGGCCGTGCGTGACTGAAACCGTCGCAGCACTTGTCGCCGCACATCGCGCCGGCACCGTCTCGCCCACGCAAACCGTCGCGCGCAGTTTCCAGCGGATTCGCAATCACAACGATCCCGCCATCTTCATNAGCCTGCGCGATGAACAAGAAGCGTTGGCGGAAGCCGAAGCCCTGACCGGCAAAGACACCAGCCAGCTTCCGCTGTACGGCATTCCCGTTGCGGTAAAGGACAATATCGACGTCGCCGGCTTGCGCACCACCGCCGCTTGCCCGGAGTTCGGTTATTTGCCTTCGCACGATGCCACGTCGGTGGCGCGGCTGCGCGCGGCCGGCGCGATCGTCGTCGGCAAAACCAACCTCGATCAGTTTGCCACCGGCCTCGTCGGCGTGCGCTCGCCCTATGGCATTCCCAAAAATCCGATGCGCGACGATCTCATTCCGGGAGGATCGAGTTCGGGATCGGCGGTGGCGGTGTCGGCTGGATTGGTGCCGCTGGCACTGGGCACCGATACCGCTGGCTCAGGCCGCGTGCCGGCGATGCTCAACAACATCGTCGGGCTGAAGCCGAGCCTCGGATTGATCTCGACCGCGGGGGTGGTGCCGGCGTGCCGGACGCTGGATTGCGTGTCGATTTTCTCGCTCACTGTTGATGACGCCGTGACGGCGCTGGCCGCGATGGCCGGCCCTGACGGCGCCGATCCGTTTTCGCGCAACCGGCCGCTGGCACCGGTCGGCGAATTTCCCGCCAATCTCAGGCTCGGCGTGCCGCGCGATGGCCAGTTGATCTTCTTCGGCGACAAGGCTTCGGAGAAGGCGTATGACGACGCCTTGCAGCGCTGGACCGCGCTCGGCGCCACGCTGGTCGGGTTCGATCTCGAACCGCTCTATGAGACCGCGCGGCTGCTCTATGAAGGCCCCTGGGTCGCCGAGCGCTATCTGGTGATCCGGAATTTGCTGGCGTCGTCGCCGGACGCGATTCATCCCGTCACCCGCGAAATAACCGCTGCCGGCGCGCGGCTTACCGCCGCCGACACCTTTGCCGCGCTGTACCGGCTGCAGGCGCTGCGCAAGATCAGCGAGCGCGCCTTCGCAGGCCTCGATGCGCTGGTGCTGCCGACGGCACCGACCGTGTACTCGACGGCGCAGGTGCTGGCCAATCCGATCGAACTCAACGGCAGGCTCGGAACCTACACCAATTTCGTCAACCTGCTCGATCTCTGCGGCCTCGCGGTGCCGGCGGCGCTGCGCCCCGACGGCATTCCCTTCGGCATCACACTGCTGGCGCCCGCCGGCAAGGACGCGCAGCTTGCCAGCATCGGCCGCGTCTTCCATGCCGATACCAAACTGGCGATGGGCAGCCTGAAGCTGCCGCAACCACCGCTCGCGACCCTTCCGGCCGGCGCCGGCGCCGATGAAATCGCCATCGCGGTGGTCGGCGCCCATCTCTCCGGCATGGCGCTCAACAGCGAATTGAAGACGCTCGGCGGACGATTGCTGGAGGCCACGGCGACCGCTCCGGACTACAAGCTCTATGCGCTGGAGACCACGCCGCCGAAACCGGGCATGCTGCGCGTCGAGGCTGGAACGGGATCGTCGATTGAACTGGAGGTCTGGGCGCTGCCGGCGGCCGCGTTCGGGCCGTTCGTCGCCGCGATCCCGCCGCCGCTGTCGATCGGCACCGTGCGTCTGGCCGACGGCCGCGGCGTCAAGGGCTTTATCGTCGAGCCCGCGGCGGTGAACGGCGCCCGCGACATCTCCACGTTCAGCGGCTGGCGCGCGTTTGTGGCGGAAGCAGCGGCGGTGTGACGAGACACGAATACGGAGTGGCGAATAGCGGGTAACGAAGAAAAATTCCCTGTTCGCTATTCGCCACTCGCTCTTCGCCCGTTTACACCGACACCGCGTAGAGTTCATATTCCCCGCGCACCAGTTCGATATGTGCCCGCATCGCCGCTGCGGCGCCGACACGGTCGCCACGCATGATCGCCACCACGACGCGGTCGTGCTCGGCGTGGGATTTTGCCAATCGCCCGAGATTGCGGAATTGCGCGCGGCGGAACGGCTGCACCCGCACCCGCGTCGCCAGCGTCATTTCGGCGATGTAGCCATTCTGCGAACCGGTATAGATCGCGTTATGAAAGCGCTCATTGACTTCATGGAACCGGTCCGGATCGCCGGCATGACTCAACACCCGCAGTTCTTCGTGTATAGCCTCCAGCCGATGCCGCTCCGCCGGCAGCATGCGCTCGGCGGCGAGACCGGCGCATAGCGCCTCTAACTCGGCCATCGCCTCGAACATCCCGGTCAGCCGTTCGATCGAGGGCCGCGCCACCACCGCGCTGCGATGCGCCCGGGTGTCGACCAGACCGCTGGCCGCAAGCTGGCGCAGCGCCTCGCGCACCGGTGTGCGCGATACCTTGAAGCGGCGCGCGATTTCGGTTTCGTCAAGGGCGGATCCCGGCGGCAGCGTGCCGCGTACGATTTCATCGGCAAGCTGCAGCCGAAGTTCCTCGGCGCGTGTGATCTTGTCGGAGTTCGATGACGCACGGTCCACGCGCCGAACCACGGCCTCGGCTTCCTGGGCTGGACGTTGCGGCGCGCTGGCCGGAAGATCGTCGAGACTCATATCTTCTGATCCTGCGGTTCGTCGATGATGCTGACATGGGCGGCAACGATTTTCCAGCCCTCGGCGAATCTCACCCAAGTCTGCATCTGGCGTCCGACCCTGCCGGGCGCGGAGTCGCGATAAAACAATGTCGAGGCGACCGCGGCGTCGCGGCCATAGCTCGTGATCACGGTGTTCGCGGTCCGGCGCATCAGCCCCACGGGCGAGCGCGCCGACCGAAAGGCGGTGATGGCGTCATAGCCATAGAGATTTTCGCCGATGCCGTAGCGGAGCGTGCGGGCATCGGCCCGGAACAGTTCATCGAGCACGGTGACGTCATTGGAGACCAGCGCCTTCTCGTAGCGCGCGAATTGCGCGGTGACCTCGACAAGCACATCGGGAAGATCGACGTCCATTTCAGAATCCTCTCGGCCGCGGCGCGGAGACCACGCCGCTGCGCTCCAGCGCATAGGCGACGCGCAGCACGATATCTTCGCGCCAGGGCGCCGCGATGATCTGGACGCCGATCGGCATCGGCTCCAGCGGAACCGGCACCGCTACCACCGGAAGCCCGATGAAGGAAATCGGCTGGGTATGGATGCCGATATTGGCGCGCACCGGCAATTCGACGCCGTCCAGCATCGACGTCACCTGCCCGAGCTTCGGCGCCACATAGGGCGTCGCCGGCGCGATGATCACATCGACCGCTTCAAANATCTCCAGCACCCGGGCGCGATACCAGCGGCGAAATTTCTGCGCACGGTCGACCAGCGGTGCCGGGATCATCGCGCCCGCCAGCAGCCGGTCGCGCACCGCCGGATCGAAATCATCCGGGCGTTTTCGCAGGCGGTCGAGATGCAGCGACGCGCCTTCGCTAGTGGTGATGACATAGGCCGCGGCGCGGGCGCGCGCGGCTTCCGGGATTTCGACGACGCGCATGGTACCGAGCGCCCTGGCGACACGAGCGACCGCCTCCCTGGCTTCGGGCGTGACGTTGTTCTGGAAGTAACCGCCGGCGATGGCGATCCGTAACCCGCTGATATCCCGCGCGAGCAGCATTGTGGCCGGCTCGGCGGGCCGGGTGGTGCACGCCGCGTCGTCGGGATCAGGCCCCTGCATCGCATCATAGGCCAGCGCAAGATCGCCGACGCTGCGGGCGAACGGACCGAGATGATCGAGGCTCGAGACGAACGGAAACGACCTTGCGCGGGACAGGCGGCCGTAGGTCGGCTTTAGCCCGAAGATTCCGCAGAACGATGACGGCACCCGGATCGAGCCGTTGGTGTCGGAACCCAGCGCCAGCGGCACCAGGCCGCCGCCGACCGCGCCGCCGGAACCTCCCGAGGAGCCGCCGGTCATCCGCGTCACGTCATGCGGATTGCGCGACGGTCCGTCGTGACTGTTCTCGCCGGTGAAGTCGTAGGCGTATTCACCCATGTTGAGCGCGCCGACCAGCACCGCGCCGGCCGCCTCCATCCGCTCGATCAGCCTCGCGTCGCGCGGCGACGGCGCCAGGTCGCGATTGATTTTCGATCCGGCCCGGGTCGGCAGGCCCTGCACATCGAACAGGTTCTTCACCGCGAACGGCACCCCGGCGAGCGGGCCGGCAGTCTGACCGGCCACGACAGCGGCATCGACGGCACGAGCTTTGGCGCGCGCGCGATCCGCGGTGACGTCGGTGAATGAATTGAGGACCGAATCGTGTTGCGCGATCCGCGCCAGCGCCGCCTCCGTCACGCTGACGGCTGAGATTCTTCGCGCGCTCACCGCCCGCATGATTTCCTGGGCCGATAGCCAATCGCTGTGGGCGCTCATGGCGATATCAGGCTGCAAAGACACTGGCCGGCTCGGCTTCGTCTGAAAGCGCGAATTCATCCACCAGCCCCGCAAGCCTCAGCGATATCTCGAGATTGGCCCGCACCGCCGGCTTCCAGGCATCGGCGATGGACAGGCCCAGGGCTTTCGAGACGGCGTCGATATAGTCGTCGAGCGGATCAGTGGTCATTGCTCTCTCATGGGTCGGAAACCGGCAGCGGCCGTCACTTCACAAGCGGCTCCAGACTCCAAGGGATCGCTTTTTGGGAGAAACTTCGCAAAGTTTGTGCCAGCCCGAATAGCACCCCAATAGCGTCTTAAGCATCTGATATAGTTTAAAATACTGACCTCGCCGGCATCGACATCGCACAAAATATTTGCATGCAAAGAAGCATCTTTTGCCTATTATTTATGCATACGATCTGCCAGTGCGGCCGCGCCTTCAAACCGGCCAGAGCAATTCCGCCAGTTCGGACAGATCGCCGGCCTTCTCCTGCCAGCCCTCGATACAAATATGCCGGATCGGATCGCTGAAGCGATGAAGCAGCAGCAGCGCCATCAGCCGCCGCCTCACGGTCGGCGTCACCACCTCCGGTGAGTATCCAAATCCCCTGAAAAGACTTCGGACGCGGCGCGGCATGCCGGCGGTCATGAAGGCGCTGGGGCCAAGCAGGTCGTATTCACCCCATCCGGTCAACACATCGCCGAAATCGATCAGCCCCGACAGCCGCCAGTTTCCGCCTTCGCGGCTCAACAGGAAATTTTCCGGAATATATTCGCCGGTCAGGATGACCGGCGCTGCGTTCACCGGAATCAGCGTCGTCGCGTCGCGAACAATCTCGTCGAGCCCCTCCCAGTATTTTTGCGGCAGCCCGAGACGCCGATGCCGCGCGCCGCAGCCCTCGATCTGCGTCCGCATGAACGGTTCCCAGCGCGGCTCGATGCGGGACAGTTCTCCGATCGGGACGCGCTGAACTTCGGCAATAGTTTCGCCGATCTGGCCGAGGACCCGCTCCTTCTGATCCTCCGGCAGCGTGGGCCACACCTCGGCGCCCAGCATCCCGCGCAGCCGTGTGATGACAAGATACGGCCACCCGTCGCGTTCGCCTTGATCGGCGATTTCCGGGATCGGGATGCTCACGCGCCCGCGAAGCTGCGAGAGCGACGCGCGCTCCGATATGAATTGCGCGCGCAATATGGGGGGAAAAATCTTGAGCACCAGGCCGTCGAGGGCGACGACAAGATTGGTGCCGGTCAGGAACGGATGGGGATCGGCATGCGGCAGCCCGTGGCCGCGCGCGATGTCGAGTGCGGCCGGCAACCATCGCGACGCGTCGGCACGCCACGCCTTGAAAGTCTCGAAGTTCGGCAGGTTCGGCAGCGCGTGCATGATTTACAATTGATCTTCGCAAAAAGCGGCAGCCGAATCGGGGTTCCATCTATAGCGCGCACCATCCGGCAGGACGACCGCTTTATGGTTACCGAGCTGCGGTTCCAATCCGGCAAAGGCGGCGCAGATTGCCGGCAACCAGGGCGCTGGCGGGGCAGTCATTTTTCGCGGGGTTACGGCAGATTGCGTTGAACCTTTTTTTCCAGCCATCGACCTCATCATAGGGGAATCAAGTTGCCAGTGCACAGCCGCGCCTACCTTTCGCGGACCGCAGCAATCGTGGTCGCGCTGCCTTTGACAGCCATGCGTTTTGCGGTTCCTTTTGCGGTTCCTTGGGCCCGTTCGATCCACCGCCGCGTGAGACCGGTGGGTTCCGTGGTCGATATCAAGGGCTTGTACCGCGGTGCTGCAGCCGCAGAGCTGATCCAACCAGTCTGCGAGGGTGAGTAAACGTGGAAACATCACGGCAGGACAAGGCTGCGGAACGGNCGGCTGCGGAACGGCCGGCGAGCCTCGCCGCACGAGGCCGTGCGCGCATCGTCGGGCTGCTCCGCGCGGTGCCGATCCGCTGGCGCATTCTGTCGATCGCCGCCCTGAACTCGGCCGTCGTTGTCGTGCTTGCCGCGATGATATGGAATGGCGCCGCGGTACTCGGCTCGGCCTGGGAGGACGTTCGGCAGGTGCGCGAATCGGAAAAGATTCTGGCGTTGCTCGAGAACGAGACCAGCCGCCTGCAGAACCTGATCCATCGCTACATCAATCAGCCGAGTCCCGAATTTTTCTCGGAGATTCTGCTGCTGCGCGACGCGGTTCTGGGCACGCTGACCACGCGCGCATCGACCGACCCGATGCTGTCCGGATCGGTGGCGGAGTTGCAGCGCGTCACCGAGCGTTTCCTGAGCGGCTTCGACGAACTGCGCGCCGTCCAGTCAACCATCTCGAAAACCTACGAGGACGAGGTTCTGACTCCGGCCAGGGACATGGCCGGACTCTATTCGATCGTCGAGGGTGCGACCGGGCACCGCGACGCCCCGATCTGGCCGTCGCTTGGAAAATCCCGCGAGGCGTTCACCGCCATGCTGGTCGCCGCCAACGCCTATTATCTTTCACTGGCTACGGCCTCCGCCGAGGAAGCCCGCCGCAATACCGAAACCATCGAGCAAACCATCCCTGTGATGTCCGACCTCGCCGACAACGATCTGCAGCGGATGGCGCTGCAGCGATTGAATGCGCGGACCATGGCGCTGCAGCAGGGCTTTGCGAAGCTGTCAGCGCAGCTCGCAAGCCGAACCGAGCTGTTGCGCAATACCGTCGACGCCAGCCAGGCCGAAACCGTTGGCGTCATCGATGGATTGACGGCCAAGATGCGGCAGCGCGAGCAGAGGGCGCAGGAGACATTCGATCGGACGCTGGCCGACATATCCCGCAAGGTGCTGTCGATCGCGGTGATCTTTCTCGGCATCATCATCACCGCAGGCGTGCTGATCGCATTGAGCATCCGGCTCCCCCTGCAGCAGATCATGGCCGCGATGCAGGCGATCACATCCGGCGACTATGACCGGCACGTACAAGGCACCAGCGCCAACGATGAAGTCGGCGCGATGGCGCGCGCGGTGGAAGTCTTCCGCCAAAACGCCATCGCCAAGCGCAGAACCGAGGACGAGTTGCGCACGTCAAAGGAGAAGGCCGAGAGCGCCCTGCTCGAATTGAACGCCGCCCAGCAAAACCTGATTGACGCGGAGCGCCTGGCGGCGCTCGGCGGCCTGGTCGCCGGGGTCGCCCATGAGGTCAACAATCCGATCGGCATCAGCCTCACCGTGGCGTCCAGTCTTGCCCGCCGCACCGAAATGTTCGAGGCCGAATTGAAGTCCGACACCCAGTTGCGGCGGTCCCAGCTCGAGGAATTCGTCCGGAGCTCGCGCGATGCAGCCCAGCAGTTGGTGGCAAACCTGCATCGCGCCGGCGAGCTGATTCAGTCCTTCAAACAAGTCGCGGTGGACCGCTCGCGTGCGGAACGCCGGCTATTCAGCCTGGGCGAGGCGACCGACCAGATCATCGCCAGCCTGCGGCCGGTTCTGAAGAAGGCCCCGATCACCCTGTCGGTCGAGATGCCGGAAGGCCTGATGATCGACAGTTACCCGGGCGCCTACGGGCAGATTCTGACAAATCTCTTCCTTAACGCCGCCAATCACGGCTTCGCGGACGGGCGCTCCGGGGCCATCACGATCTCGGCGAGGCCCCGCGGCAATGACGACGTCGAGATCATTTTTGCCGATAATGGGGCCGGAATGACCCCGGACGTGCAGCGCCAGGCGTTCGACCCGTTCTTTACGACGCGCCGCAACGAGGGCGGCACCGGCCTTGGCCTGCACATTGTCTATAATCTTGTCACCCAGCAGCTCGGCGGCCGGATGATGCTGGATTCAAGGCTGGGACAAGGCACCACATTTCGCATTATCATGCCGAGAGCCGTCAAGGGCGGCTCCCTGAACGCAGACCCAACCGACGGGACCCTTCAATGGCCGAACAGGACGATGTCCTCCATTTGATCGACGATTCCGGAACCTCTCCGGAAGTATCGACCGCACGCAAATGGAAGATCGCCGTGATTGACGACGATCAGGCCGTGCATGAAGGCACGCGGTTTGCGCTGAGCGACTACAATCTCAATGGACAGACGCTCGAAATCCTGTCGGCCTATTCGGCGGCCGAGGGCCGGACATTGATGCGCGCGCATCCGGATATCGCCGCCGTGCTGCTCGACGTCATCATGGAAACCGACGCCGCCGGCCTCGATCTCGTCGAATACATTCGCAATGAACTCAAGAACGAGACCGTTCGCATCATCCTGCGCACCGGACAGCCCGGACAGGCGCCGGAACGCCGCGTGATCGTCCAGTACGACATCAACGACTACAAGGCGAAGACCGAGCTGACGGCGGACAAGCTGTTCACCTCGCTGACCGCGGCCTTGCGCAGCTATCAGCAGCTCGAGCGCATGGTGCAGACCCGGCGAGGGCTGGAAATCATCATCGATGCCGCCTCGACGCTGTACGATTTCAGATCGATGCAACGCCTCGCCGAGGGCGTCCTGACGCAAATCGCATCGCTGCTCAATGTCGATTGCGCCGGCATTCTGGTGCTGCGCGACGGCGGCGTGGTCGGCGACGATTTTTCCGTGCTGGCCGGTTCGGGCTGCTACAGCCGCTTCATCGGCGTCGCCGGGTCCAAATCGCTCGACCCCGAGCTGCGGTCGATGGTGGAAGCCGCCTTCAGGCGGCGCAAGCATGAATTTGTCGACCACCGTTCGGTGCTCTACATTCGCACCGGCAGCGGACGGGAGGTCGTGGTGCTGCTGCAGGCCGAACGCGAGCTATCCGAAACCGACCGGTCGCTGGTCGAGATTTTCGGCAGCCGGCTTTCGATCGCGTTCGACAACGTGATTCTCTATCAACAGCTCAATGAGGCCAACGCCCAGCTTGAGGATCGCGTCGCCCAGCGCACCCGCGCGCTGATGCAGGCCAACCGCAGGCTGTCTGCGCAATGGCTGCGACTGCAACGCGCCAACGGCTTCAAGAACGAAATTCTCGGCACCGTCGCCCATGATTTGAAGAATCCGCTCGGCGTGATTCTCGGCCGCACCGAAATGCTGACCGAATTGATCGGCGCCGGTTCTTCCAAGGAAAGCGTCACCGCCCAGGTCGAGCATATCCGCGACGCCACAAGGCGGCTGACCTCGATGGTCGATCATCTGATTTCCGACGCCATGGCCGACGCCTTCGACATTTCGATTCGCCGCGAGCCGGTCGATATCGCCGGATTGGTCGCAGAAGTCGCCGATGCCAATCAGCCTCTGGCTGCCAACAAGCAGCAAGCCATCACGGTGTCGGCGCCGCCGAACTTCATGACCATGTGCGATTCCGACCGGATGCGGGAGGCGATCGACAATTTGATCAGCAATGCCATCAAGTACAGTCCGATCGGCGGCAAGATTTCGGTGCTGGTCAATCGCGAGCGGAACAAGACCGTCATCCGCATCGCCGACGAAGGCGCCGGTCTGTCCCCCGAAGATCTTGCACGATTGTTTGGCCGCTTCCAGCGGCTCTCGGCGAAACCCACCGCCGGCGAAAGCTCGACCGGTCTCGGGCTTTCGATCGTCAAGCGCATCATCGACATGCATGGCGGCCAGGTGACGGCGGAAAGCGGCGGGCCGGGACAGGGATCGACCTTCACCGTAGTATTGCCCGCGACGGATAAGCCGTGACATGACCCAAAGTCCTCACATCATCATTGTCGATGACGAGGCGCCGGCCCGCGAGATGGTCGGCGAGTACCTCAAGATGCATGGCTTTACCGTGACGCTGTGCGATGGCGGCAAAAGCCTGCGCGACGCGATCGTTACCAATGTACCCGATCTCGTGGTGCTCGACCTGAATATGCCCGAGGAGGATGGACTTTCGATCATCCGCGATCTGAAGAGCCGCACCAATGTCCCCGTCATCATGCTGACGGCCACGGCGAGCCCGATCGACCGCGTGGTCGGGCTCGAACTCGGCGCCGACGATTACATCGCAAAGCCCTGCGAGCTGCGCGAATTGATGGCGCGGATCCGCTCGGTGCTGCGGCGCAGCTCTCCGGCCAGGACGCCGGCGGCGGCCACCGAGGCCGCCGGGGCGAAAGCCGCCAAGGACCAATTGGTACGGTTCGGAACCAAATGGCTCGATCTGGCGGCGCAGGCGTTGCGCGACGACGAGGGCAATGAGCATCCGCTGACCGCTTCCGAATTCGGCCTGCTCAAGGTTTTCGCGGCAAATCCGAAGCGCGTGCTGTCGCGCGAGCGCCTGCTGGAACTAGCCAATGCGCGCGACAGCGAGGCCTTCGATCGCGCCGTCGATCTGCGAATCATGCGAATCCGGCGCAAAATCGAACCCGATCCGACCAAACCCGCGGTGATCCGCACCATCCGCGGCGGCGGGTACCTGTTCTCGCCGGTCGGCGACAAGGTCTGATCCGGCTGGATCAGATTTTTCATCCCCCGGCCGCGCCGGGAGCGGATGCGGCGATTGTTCGTGGGAGCGTTTTCGAGCGAGAGCCTGCCGCGTACTTGATGCGGGGTGGATGCTGGTTCGCGCTGGGAAAACGCGTCAAAACAAAAAATTACTGATCCGTCGCGAACGAGCAGTCGGCGCCGCCGCCGGAATTGTCCTTGATGACGTTCGGGTCCAGCGTGCAGCTCAGGTTGGTGACGGTCTGGATCATCGAGCCGGCCGCCCCTTCCGCGATCGCGCCCGCCGCGGTCAACGTTGCGTTGACTTCGTTGGCTTCACGGCCCTTCAAAGGGCGCGCGCCTTTGTCGAACGTCAATTCGCAACTGCGCGCGGTGATATCGACGTTGCTGACCCGGCAGACGATCAACGCAGCCGTGACGGTCAACTTGTTTCCAGCCCTGGCGTGGCCATTGAACAGATCAGCGATGGTTCTTTTTTCATGAGCGCTCAACAGCGGCGAATAAGGAGCTATCACGCCGGCCACCGCCACAGCAGTCGATCCGGTCACGCTCACCGGCGCCGCCGCCGCTGGCGTCAGGCCGAAGGCTGTCAGCAGAAATAACGCCGTCGAAGTTCTGGTCATTCCATGCAGCATGACAATTGCTCCCAAGATCACGTACCCAAGATCATGTGAGGGTACGTCCGGTTTATGTAAAACTGAAGATAGTACGATGAGGCAATATATCGCAGAACGAGACTTTCGAAAACTTTTCGGTGAGGAGAATTTATTGGTCAGCACGATCGTGCCGGGGCAGTGGATGCGCAGCAAGCCTCGGCTGATCGTGCGCGTTCAGGGATCGCGGCGGACACGAATGCGGCGCAATTCCGGGCAACATGGTTGTCGTCGTCGTCGTCAAGCATCCCAAAGAAAAGCGGGGCTTCAGCCGGTTCCGGCCGAACTCTGTTTGAACGGTGAATGCACGGATGCGAACGGTTATTACATCGAACAGAACGATCCGGCTGCTTTGTCGACTCGCCCTTGCCTGGATAACCGTATCCCCAGCGATCGCGCAGGACGCGCTCTTTCAAAGCAGACAGATCACACCCACCGGCGAATACACCTTTGGTATCGAGGGGCCGGCCGTCGATGAGCGGGGCAATCTGTACGTCGTCAATTTCGGCAAGCCGGGTACCATCGGCAAAGTAGCGGCCGGCGCCTCGCAATCGGAACTGTTCGGGGTGCTGCCCGAAGGAAGCGTCGGCAATGCGATCCGGTTCGATCGCGAAGGCCGCATGTTCGTCGCCGACTACAAGAAGCACAATGTCTTTCTGGTCAGTCCCGACGGCAAGGACGTCAAGACCTATTTCCATTCCGACGATTTCAATCAGCCGAACGATTTGACCGTCGCGGCTGACGGCACGATTTACGCGAGCGATCCGCATTGGAAGCGGCACGATGGGCAAATCTGGCGGATATCGAAATCGGCCAGCGGTGAGGCCATCGGTGAGAAGATGACCGCCGAGCGCAAGATGAGCACGACCAATGGCATCGATCTCAGCCCGGACGGCAAGACGCTTTATGTGGGCGAGTCCGATACGCGCGAAATCTGGGCTTACCGGATCGACGGCACGCGGCTGCTCTCACCGCGACTGGTCAAACGATTCGCCGATTTCGACATCGACGGCCTGCGCAGCGATACCGACGGCAATCTGTTCGTTGCGCGGATCTTGAAGGGTACCGTCGCCGAACTGTCACCGCAGGGAAAGTTAAAGCGGGAGATACAGCTCACCGCCCCGGAACCGACCAACCTCGCCTTCGGCGGCACTGACGGAAAGACCGTCTTCGTCACGCAGCGCAAGGGCGGATTCGTCGAATCGTTTCGTACCGATCATCCCGGGCGCGAATTCTGCCTTCGGGCTTGTCCCGGACGTCAATAAATTCCCCATTTGTGCTCAAGTCCGGCAGCCGCAGAACCGCCTTTGGCGGCTCAACGGCAAACCCAGACAAAGGTTCCGCTTTCCCGAGACCCTCTCGCGGCCGTATCGGTCCAAATCGCCTAAAACCCACACCATTCAAATTGCTGACTTTTACCACCCAATTGTTTCGTCGCTGGCCCGGCGACGAAACAATTCTCCTGCGTATGAAACCATTTTCTGCTTTTGGCGCAGACATCCCGAAACGCTGGCTCACTATCAATTCAGGCAACGAACCGCCGCTAAGCGGCGACCAAGTGGGAGCCTGTCATGCAGAACGTCGTCGCCATCAACGCCGCAGCTCGCCAGAGCATCATCGCTGCTCAGGCGACTTCCGATGAAATGTTGCTGGAAGGCATTGCCGAAGGCAGCCGGACCGCGATGCACACCCTTTACTGCCGTCATAATATCCGGGTTTACCGCTTCGTCCTTCGAATCGTGCGCGACACCACCATGGCCGAAGACCTCGTCAGCCAGGTTTTCCTCGACGTCTGGCGCACCGCCAAGCAGTTCGAAGGCCGTTCGCAGGTCTCGACCTGGCTGCTGTCGATCGCCCGCTTCAAGGCGCTGACGGCATTGCGCCAGCGCCGCCACGAGGATATCGAGCAGGAGGACGTGCTCGAAATCGCCGACGAGGCCGATACCCCTGAAGCCTCGCTCGACCGTAGCAAGACCAGCGCGATTTTGCGGGCCTGCGTCGCCAAATTGTCGCCCGCGCACCGCGAGATCATCAACCTCGTCTATTATCATGAGAAATCGGTGGAAGAAGCCGGCGAGATCATCGGGATTCCCCAGAGCACGGTGAAGACGCGGATGTTCTATGCCCGCAAGCAACTCGCCGACCTGCTCAGGATGGCCGGCCTCGACAGCATGGCTGCCTGAGCCAACCGGAACTGCCTCCCGATCAAGTCCAGCGACCCGGAGGGGAAATCCCCTCCGGGTCGCTCTGCGGTCAAGGCTGCCTCGACGCTTCAACGATTCCATCGCAATCATGAGCGTGATAGGCTTTTGATCTCATGACGACGGATGGCGGCGATGTTCGAGGGCTGGGATGCCGTGGTGTTGGCCCGGGCGCAATTCGCATTCACGATGTCGTTTCATATCGTGTTTCCCGCCTTCTCGATCGGGCTGGCCAGTTATCTCGCGGTGCTGGAAGGGCTCTGGCTGTGGACCGGACGCGAGGTCTTCATCAATTTGTTCAACTATTGGCTTAAAATTTTCGCCATCGCCTTCGGCATGGGCGTGGTGTCGGGCATCGTGATGTCCTACCAGTTCGGCACCAACTGGTCGGCATTTTCAGACAAGACCGGTCCCGTGATCGGCCCGTTGATGGCCTATGAGGTGTTGACCGCGTTCTTCCTCGAGGCGGGATTCCTCGGCGTGATGCTGTTCGGCCTGGAGCGGGTTGGCCACAAACTGCATTTCCTGGCGACCCTGATGGTCGCAACCGGCACGCTGATCTCGGCCTTCTGGATTCTCTCCGCCAATTCATGGATGCAGACGCCGGCCGGCTACGCCATCAATGCCGACGGCCAGTTCGTCGCCGCCGACTGGCTCAAGGTCATTTTCAATCCGTCGTTTCCCTACCGTCTCGTGCATATGGTGCTGGCCGCCTATCTCACCACAGCGCTGGTGGTCGGCGCCGTCGGCGCGTTCCACCTGTTGCGCGATCAGCATCTGGCCGGCCCCCGGGTGATGTTCTCGATGGCGATGTGGATGGCCACGCTGGTCGCGCCGATCCAGATTCTCGCCGGCGATCAGCACGGCCTCAACACGCTGGAACATCAACCCGCCAAGGTGATGGCGATGGAAGGCCATTACCAGAGCCATCCGGATGGCGCGCCTCTGGTGTTGTTTGGCCTGCCGGATCAGGCGGCAGGCAAGGTCAAATATGCCATCGAGGTTCCGAAACTGTCCTCGCTGATTCTGAAGCACTCCCTCGATGCGCCGCTTGCCGGCCTCGATACCGTGCCACGCGAAAACTGGCCGCCGGTGCCGATCACATTCTGGTCGTTCCGGATCATGGTCGGATTGGGATTCCTGATCATGGGGCTTGGCCTGCTCAGCCTGTGGTCGCGCTGGCGCGGTACTCTCTACGAATTCCGGCCGCTGCATCTGTTCGCGATGGCGATGGGCCCGGCGGGCTTCATCGCCGTGCTCGCCGGCTGGATCACCACCGAAACCGGACGGCAGCCGTTCACGGTGTATGGGCTGTTGCGAACGGTTGAAGCTGCCTCACCGCTCGCAGCACCCGCGGTCGCCTCGTCATTGATCGCTTTCGTCATCGTGTATTTTGCGGTGTTCTCCGCCGGCGTGATCTACATTTTACGGTTGATGGCATCGCCGCCGCACCACGGCGAACAGGGACCGCGCAGCGATATCCCCGCCCGCGCCGCCGGCATCACGCCTGCGGCCGGCGTGATAACCGAGGGATCGGCCGGATGAACGGTATCTTCGACATCGCGACCCTCTGGGCGTTCATCATCGCCTTCGCGGTCTTTGTCTATGTGGTGATGGACGGATTCGACCTCGGCCTCGGCATCCTGTTTCCGCTGTTTCCGGAGAAGGCCGATCGAGACGTGATCATGAACACCGTCGCACCGGTCTGGGATGGCAACGAGACCTGGCTGGTGCTCGGCGGCGGCGGAATGATGGCCGCGTTTCCGCTGGCCTATGCCGTGCTGATGCCGGCGCTCTACACACCGATGATCGCAATGCTGATCGGCCTGATATTTCGTGGCGTCGCGTTCGAATTTCGCTGGCGAACGCTGAGCAAGCGAAATCGCTGGGATATCGCATTCACCGGAGGATCGCTGCTGGCAACCCTGGCGCAGGGCATTGCACTCGGCGCTATCCTTCAAGGCGTCCATGTCGAGGGACGACATTATGCCGGCGGCTGGTGGGACTGGCTGACGCCGTTCAGCATTCTGACCGGACTCGCATTGGCGGTCGGTTACGGCCTGCTCGGCGCGACCTGGCTGGTGCTGAAGACCGAGGGCGCGCTGCGCGACAAAGCCTATCGCCTGAGCTGGCTTTTGCTGTTCGCGATGCTCGGCGCCATCGGCGCGGTCAGCATTGCCACGCCGTTCCTCCATGTCGGGTATGCGCAGCGCTGGTTTACCTGGCCGAACCTGATCCTGACCGCGCCGGTGCCAATCGCCGTGGCCGGCGTGACCGTGCTGTTGCTCCGCAGCCTCGCCAACAGGCGGGATCACCAGCCGTTCTTCCTGGCGCTGGCGCTGTTTGCGCTTTCCTATGCTGGCCTCGGCATCAGCATGTGGCCCTATATCGTGCCGCAGAGCATCACGATCTGGCAGGCGGCCTCTCCGGAGAACAGCCAGATCTTCATGCTGGTCGGCGTTGCCGTTCTGATACCGCTGATTCTCGGTTATACCGGATGGGCCTATTGGGTATTCCGCGGCAAGGTGAGACCCGAAAGCGGTTATCATTGATGCCGACCGAGCCAAACCCGCGACCGCTGGCGCAGCGGCTGTTGTGGTTCGCAGCCCTCTGGCTCGGTGGCGTCGGCACGGTGTCGATCGTGGCCTTTGGCTTGCGGCTGTGGATCGCGCCGAAATGAAGCTTTCGAACGCGCTTTCGCGATCAGCAAATGCCGAAAATTGAAAGTATTCCAGCAACGTAGTAACTTCGCACGGCTGGATTGCTTGCCATCGGGCGAGGTGTGAGATTTGATGGTTTTCGCGATTTGGCAAACGATGATACAAGCTCGGCGGCACCCTCGAGGAGAGTTTTGCATGATCAAGTTTCGCCATCTGATCTGGATGATGACGGTCGCAGCCGGCCTGATGCTTTCGGCCCCGCAGAGCTTTGCCCAGCAGCCCGATGTCGGCGACCAGCCCGGACTTCTGCCCGACGACTCCCTGCAATTGTCGCCGGAATTACGCAAGCAGATGGTCCTCTATCGCACCACTGAGGCGCCGGGCACCATCATCATCTCGACCGCGGAGCGCCATCTGTACCTGGTTCAGGGCAACGGCCGCGCGCTGCGCTATGGCATCGGCGTCGGCCGCGACGGATTCCAATGGCAGGGACTGCTGAACATTACGCGCAAGGCGGAATGGCCGGACTGGACACCGCCGCCCGAGATGATCACGCGCCAGCCCTATCTGCCGCGCTTCATGGCCGGCGGACCCGGCAACCCGCTCGGCGCCCGCGCGATGTATCTCGGGACCACCGTCTATCGTATCCACGGCACCAACCGGCCGGACACGATCGGCACCGCCATCTCGTCCGGTTGCTTCCGGCTGGTCAACGCCGACGTTGCCGACCTTTATGATCGCGTTCCGGTCGGCACCAAGGTGATCGTGCGGCAGAAGCCGTCGCTATAGCCGCCGCGCCGCTTTTACAGCCCATCCATTTTCCCGATTATCGCGAGAGAGAATCATGCGGACATTTCGAGGCGGCCTCCTGATCGGGCTGGTGATTGCATTCGCGATCGCGGCCGCCGCCGTCACCTATGAACGATATGATACGCGAACCCTGAAACGGACGATGCGGCGGGGCGAAGTGCTGTGCGGCGTCAATACCGGCCTGCCCGGCTTCTCGATTCCCGACGACAAGGGCAACTGGACAGGATTCGACGTGGATTTCTGCCGCGCCGTGGCGGCGGCAATCTTTGACGATCCGAAGAAGGCCAAATTCATCCCGCTCGACTCCAACGAGCGCTTCAAGGAGTTGCAGAGCCGCAAGGTCGATATTCTCTCCCGCAATTCGACATGGAGCATGTCGCGGGAGACATCCAACGATCTCTATTTTCCGGCGGTGGCCTATTATGACGGCGAAGGATTCATGGTTCCAGCTTCGAAAAACATCGATTCGGCGCTGGCGCTCGACGGCAGCAAGGTATGCGTGCAGTCGGAAACCACCACCCAGCTCAACCTCGCCGATTATTTCCGCACCAACAACATGAAATACCAGGAGATGAAGTCCGCAAAGCTGGACGAGGTCATCAAGGCCTATGATTCCGGTCAATGCGACGTCCTGACGGCGGACACATCCCAGCTTTATGCGATGCGGCTGAACCTCGCAAAGCCGGGCGATCACGTCATCCTGCCGGATATCATTTCAAAGGAGCCGCTGGCGCCGGTGGTGCGGGAGCGCGACGACGACTGGATGTTGATCGTGAAGTGGACGTTGTATGCGATGATCAACGCCGAGGAACTCGGCGTCACCTCGAAGAACATCGACGAAGCGCTGAAATCGAAAAAGCCCGACGTGATGCGGTTGGTGGGAACCGAAGGCTCCTATGGCGAAGACCTCGGCCTGACCAAGGATTGGGCCGCGCGCATCATCCGGCATGTCGGCAATTATGGCGAAGTCTATGAGCGCAATGTCGGCAGCGGATCGAAGCTCGGGATTCCGCGCGGCCTCAACCAGCTCTGGAGCGCCGGCGGCATTCAATACGCGCCGCCGATCAGGTAATGAATTTCAAACGCGGGATGCGCCTCTTGGCGCAATCTCGGAATCCATACTCCCGGTCGTGGTTGTGGATTCCAGGCTNGCGTCTTCGGCGCGCCCCG
>JGI24140J50213_10000305_pt1 | contig 23282 bp, 15 predicted proteins | sample BarGraIncu00222A_FD_50213 | JGI IMG/M metagenome (IMG submission 50213)
ATGGGGATTCTGGGACAATTACCCCCGAAAGAAATGCTGGCACAACTGGATGATGAGGTTAAAAAATGGGAAAAGGCAGATCCTAAAACTGCAGTCCAGCCTGCACTTCATTATATTGCCGTCGTTGCTCAGGGGTATAGTGGAAAAAATGGAAAATACTGTGGCCGGATGCCTGATAAACAAATCGATTCTGTGTTGGCGATAGCTGCTATGAGGAAGAATATGATTGTCTTTTTAGATATCCAGGTGGCTTTAAGTAATATTAATGATGAACTGCCAAGATTGGAGAAATATCTTAAAATGCCCAATGTTCATCTGGGTGTCGATCCTGAATTCTCTATGAAGAATGGCCGCAAACCTGGAACCACTATTGGAACCTATGATGCTGCTGACATCAATTACTGTTCTGATTATCTGGCAAAACTGGTTAAAGAATATAATTTGCCTCCCAAAATATTTATAGTACACAGGTTTACCCGTCAAATGATCACCAATTCAAAGGATATCAAATTACATCCTGAAGTCCAGATTGTGATGAATATGGATGGATGGGGCCCTCCTGAATTAAAGAAAGGAACTTACCGTTACTTTATCAATCAGGAACCGGTTCAGTTTACCGGTTTTAAATTATTCTATTCCAACGATCTCAAAAAAGGACCGCAAAGGATGTTGACGCCTGTTGAGTTAATGAAACTAAAACCTTTACCCAGCTACATTCAGTATCAATAACTTTGCCCTGTCAGAAACAATGGAGCTTTGCGATGGTTCGTTCCGATTTCATATGAATAGGCAATCTCGAGTAAAACTGGCTCACTCCATGCTCTTCCAAAGAAGGATATTCCAACAGGAAGACCTTCAATAAATCCCATTGGAACTGTGATATTCGGATAACCCGCAATGGCTGCCGGTGAAGCACTGTCAACCTGAATATTATCACCATTGATCCAATCTGTCAACCATGCAGGATTTCCGGTAGGAGAAATAATTGCATCCAATTTGTATTTATCCATGACCCGGTCTATCCCGTCTTCCCTGATCCCTTTAAACATCCTGGCCAATGCTTCCTTGTATTCTTTGGTAGACAGGTCTCCTTTTTTCTGAGCATCTTCCAGAAACTTCTGGTTGAAGTATCTCATTTCGATTGGATCAGTTTTATTGAATGCAATCAGCTCTTCAATGTTTTTGATGGGGGCATTGGGTCCTAAAGATTTGAAATATTTATTTAGCCCATCTTTGTATTCATAAAGCATAATCTCAAATGAGGGACCATCAACTTTGTCGGTTGAGAGATCCTCAATTTCGATCACTTCAGCACCATTACTTTTAATGAAGTCCACTGCTTTTGTCCACAAGGCGTCTACTTTGAAGTTTTTACCCAATGGAACTTTATATATGCCGATCCGTTTTCCTTTTAACCCATCCTTTTTTAAAAATTGGGTATAATCTTTAAAATATTTCCCCTCACTTGCCAGTGTCTTTTCATCAGCAGGATCAACACCTACCATCGCCCCCAGACAAATAGCTGCATCTCTGACAGTACGTGCCATCGGACCCGGAGTATCCTGGGTAAAAGAAATAGGAACAACGCCCGAACGACTTAACAGTCCGACAGTGGGCTTAATTCCTACAATACCATTGTTGTTTGAAGGACAAACTATTGATCCGTTGGTTTCCGTTCCAATGGCGACCATCGTAAGATTTGCTGAGACAGCAACCGCAGAACCTGAACTTGAACCACATGGATTCCTGGTCAGGATATAGGGGTTTTTTGTTTGTCCAACCATTCCACTCCAGCCACTTGAAGACATTTCGCCACGGAAATTAGCCCACTCACTCAAATTGGCTTTACCGATAATTATTGCGCCTGCTTCTCTTAACTTCATGGCAACATAACTGTCATTGAGTGGATGAGATCCCTTCAGCGCTCTTGAGCCGGCCGTTGTAGACATTTTATCATGTGTATCAATATTGTCTTTTAACAATACAGGAATTCCATGAAGCGGGCCTCTGGTCTTTCCGGCTTTCATCTCACGATCTAAACCCTCAGCAATTTTAATGGCATCCGGATTAATTTCAATAATTGAATTCAGATGGGGACCGTTTTTGTCAATAGCTGCAATTCTGTCCAGATAAGCCTGAACCAATTCTTTACAAGTAAATTTCCCATCTTTATAACCTTGTTGAATCTGTGTAATATCCTGCTCCTGAAACCTGAAATTCTCAAATGCTTTATTTTGAGTTTTTACGGACTGTCCCAGACAGGTAACCTGAATAAAAATGAGTCCTGACAAAATAACCTTTGCCAAAATGGATCTGTTGTTCATGGCTTCTTGCATTTAGATTACTGATTATAAAGAACTGACAAATTTAAAACTTATTTTGAATTGTTATGGACTACTGACAATCGTTGTGGCAGTGTTTTTGAAAGGCCACTATTGATTTCGACAGGTTTTGAATCAAATTTCACAGTTGCACTTGTGAGCCCATCACGTTTAGCAGTCAGCGTAATTGTTCCGGGAGTACGTGTAGATCTGATTGCAACACGATTGATGCCGCATTCAGTATCAAGATACAGGTTGTTCGTTGAATTGAGTTTAGCAGCATTGAAACCACCTCTCCATATTGATGGACCTGTAATTGTAAAATCTACTTTTGCTTCATCAGTTGGGCAGCGACGACCTTGTGCATCTACAACTTCGAAGTCAATCAAAGCAACATCACTTCCATCTGCCTGCAGACCTTTGGGACCAGTTATTAACGTAAGTTTTATTGCTTTGGGTTCACCTGCGGTCTGGATTTCCTGTTGGGCCACAACCTTTCCACCCTTTGTAGCAATGGCTTTGAGTGTTCCCGGTGAAAACTTCACATCTGGAAATGCATAAATATATCCTGTACCTTCTTTTTCCCTGGTATCAGAACTTCCGGCATTTTGATTGAAATTATCTACAAAAACAGTTGGTTTAGTTTCTACACCCAAGGATTTTCCATTTAGAAAAAGTTCAACTTTATCGCAATGGGTAGCTGCTACATACATCGTTTTCTTTGTGTCAGCAGGATAATTCCAATGGCCTATAATATGAATGTCGGGTTGCTCATTTTGCATTACCCGTGAAACATAGAACATAGATTTTGGAATACGTACGCCGTCCGTTTTACCACTTACCCGAAGCACATAACTTCCCTGCTGGCGTCCGTCTGCATCTTCATCTGTCAGATAGATTGAACAATAAGCTGACCATTTTGAATGAACTGGGTCGAGGTTGTCAATACGGTTAAGGACATAACTATTGTAGCGTGTAGCACCGGCAAGACAGAATGTCTCAGAATTCCAATGATACGTATCAACGGGACGGCCACCTGTTGTACCAACTTTTGGTTTGAAACCAAAATGAGGGGGAGAGTAATCGTCCCAAACATTGCGTCCTGCTTCGTCACGGAAATCTTCTGTTTCGACCAAAGGAGCTTTATCACGTCTTGCGATACTATACCCCCGGAAGATATCATCGCCATTTACTTTATCGGTCTGAGGTGCCTGGCCAATCATGACACCGAAATATTCTGACATTGGAGTAAGCGCTTTGTTTGCATCAGCCTGATCATTATCGCGGCTTCCCATGACACGGCCACCATGAGGGTCAATTTCCTTGCGCATGGCAACCATCTGAACCATTTGTTCAGGAGTTATGATGGTATTACCTGCTTCCCAGAAAAAGATACTGGGATTGTTGCGGTATAAAATCATAGTAGCACGCATCACCTCGGCACGCTGATCCCACTGACGACCGGTAACCAATCTTTCCTTATCTCCGGCAGGGCAAACTTCAACAATTCCAAGTCTGTCACATGCTTCTACATCTACCTTTTGTGGTGAAACATGCATCCAGCGCATATAGTTTCCATTACTTTCGCGAAGCATCGAAAGCGTAAGATCGTGCATCCAGTCGGGATAAGCACCACCCAGACCTGCCCAGTCGTTTGCTGAACGTTGCGCATAGCCTGTCAACCATACAAAACGACCATTTAGCCAAACACCGCCTTTTCCTACCCCACCTTTAAATTCGGCCTGACGAAATCCTGTCGTTATCTCACAGACATCGGCTACTTTGCCATTAACGCTGAGGATAGAATAAACTTTATATAAATAAGGATCATTTACATCCCAGAAACGGGCATCTTTGAGTGTGCCTGAAGCAGTGAATATTTCAGATTGTCCTGCTACCAGGTCAGAAGTGTTACCATCCAGTTTAGCACGCAAAACACCATCGGCATCAACGACGACAGATGATAGTGAAATAGATGCATAGTCGCCGGTTTCATTAACGACTTCGGCTTCGACCTTTATATCTGTTGTCTTTTTCTTAAGGTCAATGGCTTCAGGATAAACATAGATGCCGGATGTCTTAAGATTTTGATAAAGTGGTAGTGTCTGATATATCTTACCTGTCATAATCAATGTGGCATTCCGGTTGAGTCCTCCAAAGTTTGGATTGAAATCTTTTGAATTCCATTCGAATGCAGTACCGGTGGAATCTTCTTTATAACCGGGACTATTGTCCACTTTAACTGCAAGAATATTGTCCTTTCCACCATAATTGACAAACTTGGTGATATCAAAGCCAACAGCTGTTACGCCATTTTCATACAATCCAATTGGTTTCCCGTTGAGATAAAAGCGTCCGGCCTGACGCATTCCATCGAATTGAAGAAAAACTTTCTGACCATCTGTGCCTACAGGAAGCTTAAAATGCTTGCGATACCAACTGATACCCATCATTTTTTCGCTTTGGTCTCCCCCACTATGACTGATATATGCGCGATAAGAGTCTGTTTCGTTCCAGGTATGTGGAAGACTGACAGCAGCCCATGCCTTGTCATTGAACTCGGGTTTATCTGCTCCGGTTGTATCGCCAAAGGCAAACTTCCAACCTGAATTGAAATTATATGTTGCTCGTGGAGAAACAGGTGGCTGATAGACTGCCAATTTAGTTCCCTGAGGTGTTTGACTTTTAATATTTGATATGCTCAAACTAAATATTAGGCTACATAATATTCCAACCCTTAATAACTTCATAAAATAATAATTTGAATCTTTAATTATATTTCCTGGTGAATTCTTAAAATACATATTGGAGTTTTGATCTTAATTCATCAAAAAAGAGATTATTGAGGCAAAATTAAAGAATTAAATTGACCCTTAATAATGAATACTTGTTTACGATAAGTTAAATAATTATACTTGAATATTTTTATCCATTAAAAATAATTCATTCACAACATCCACTTATTGCGTAATTTGATAAACATTTTGCCCTTGTAATGTATGTTCCTAATCTGATACCCCGATCTGATAAATGAATAATTTTACATAGCCTGATTGAAAATTTCTGCAAGTTTCTTTTCCAGGGCCTCACCTCTAAGATTTTTTGCAATGATTTTTCCATTCGGGTCAATCAACATATTTGCCGGTATGGACTGGATTCCATATTGTTTGCCCACTGCATTATCCCATCCCATCAGATCTGAAACATGCTTCCAGCTTAGATTATCATCTTTTATGGCTTTTATCCAGGCCGACTTCTCTTTGTCTAACGACACCCCTAATATTTCAAACCCTTTTGCATGATAAGCGGCATATGCTTTTACTACATTTGGATTTTCTCTTCGACAAGGTCCACACCATGAAGCCCAGAAATCAACAAGCAAGTATTTGCCTTTGAAGTCAGATAAACTAATGGGTTTGCCGTCAGGATCGTTTTGTGTAAAAGGAAAGGCCGATTTATAATTTTCATCTCCTTTCGCGTTTTGTAATTTAGATGCATATACTGAACTATTTTCCTGGTTGTTTATTTGTTTTTGCAGAAACGCAGCATAAGCTCTTCCATTTATAGTACTTCGTACTTCATTTGATAATGCATTAAACAAGGGGACCAAAACTGCATAATCGGGATACTTTCTTCCATATGTTCTTAACACATCGAGGGCAAGATAACTTTGGGCATGGGTCTTTATAAAGTTATAATACTCCTGATACCTCTCGGAATCTATCTCCGCACTTAATTTTCTGTATTCAGCCAATACCGCAGCATCCTTTCTTTTTGCAACCGGTAATGAATTTAACCCGGAAAGCAAAGCATCATGGCGATCATCAAATGGTTTCAAAACCAACAAATGCTTTCTGAATTCATCATTTAAATTTGAACCAGTAACTATTGCGTTAGAAAGATAATCCGGACTGGTAATCTGAATGTTACCATTCTCCAGATAAATCGTAAATCTTTCATTTGTTGGATTCGTTCTGCCCCAACCACCCTGGTTAATATAAATAACTCCGGCAGATGGATCATTGACTGATCCTTTGAACTTGAATTGCCCATCATGTATTGACATCGAATCATGTATAAGCCCTCTTGTGCCTGAGTAAACAAGATATACTTTAGCAGGAGTATCCAGTTTGCCTATTTTACCTGTTAATTTAAAGAATCCGCTTTGTGCCATCAAAGTGATGGGAGTTAAGAACAGGATTGCAATAATAATTTTTCTCATAAGTATATCTGTAAGTGGAGTTGTGGCGTTATTAATAAACCAAATGTACTCATATTTTCAAATACAACGGATTGAAAACAGTTCTTTCGAAAAAATGAATATTCATATCAACTTTAGCATAAAATTTTCCACCTCAATTTCTTTAATAATATTACGTAGAGATGCAAAATTAGCGTCTTTACATTATCAAAAAGAACCAACATTACATCATTGTGTGAATATTAAAACACTGTTTCACTTTTTAAAACAAGGTATAAAATGATTTTGTACCTTTGCACGCTGAATTCAGCAAGGGAATTAACGAACTTTTCATAGGGAATTTCCGTATGTTGATTCGATATAAACAAACCGGAATGATTGTTACAAAAACCATAAAAGCTACTGAAGATCTGCTTGATCTGAAAAGAAAAGAAGGCAAATCGATTGGCTTAGTTCCTACAATGGGTGCCCTACATCCGGGACATCTTTCTCTCATCCACAGGGCAAAAGCTGAAAACGATTTTGTGGTTTGCAGTGTTTTTGTTAACCCCGTACAGTTTAACAACAAAGAAGATCTCGAAAAATATCCCCGCACTTTTGAAGCAGACTCCAGCCTATTAGAATCTGAAGGATGTGATTTAATCTTTGCACCGGAAGTAGATGAAATGTATCCGAACAACAATGAGCCATTACCTGTTTATGATCTGAACGGACTCGACAAACCAATGGAGGGAGAGTTTCGCCCCGGACATTTTCAAGGTGTATGTGTCATCGTCAATAAATTATTCAATATTATAAACCCAAATAGGGCTTATTTTGGCGAGAAGGATTTCCAACAACTTGCAATTATACGTCATATGGCTAAAAGCCAAAATCCTGATGTAAAAATTGTGGGTTGCACGATCATAAGGGATGCTGATGGGCTTGCAATGAGTTCACGAAACATGCGACTCTCGCAAAGCGAACGTCAGATAGCTCCCATGATATATAAAACATTACAACAGGCAAAGCTTAAAATTGAAACCAATAAAGAAATCGATCTGACACCAAATCTATTGAAACAATGGATCTCTGATCAAATCTCTTCTTACCCGCCCCTGAAACCCGAATACGTTGAGGTTGTAGACATGTACACACTACAACCTATTAATGACTGGAGTGTAAGCAAAGAACTGATAGTGTGTGTGGCCGTTTATGACGGATCAGTCCGGTTAATCGATAATATTGTTTTATTTTCGTAATTTTGTAACATGCAAATTCAAGTTTTAAAATCAAAAATACACAGGGCTACAATAACCCAGGCAGATTTAAATTATATTGGTAGCATAACCATTGATGAAGATTTAATGGATGCTGCAAATATGATTGAACATGAAAAAGTGCAGGTATTGAACATCAACAACGGCGAACGTATTGAGACATATATCATAAAAGGGGTCCGCGGTTCAGGTTCAATTACACTCAATGGTGCTGCTGCACGCAGAGCCGCGGTGGGTGATCTCGTTATCATTGCATCGTATGCTATTCTGGATTTTGAAGAAGCCAAAAAGTGGATGCCTTCAATCGTATTTCCTGATAACAGCAATAAATTAATCTAATCCCTGAATCTGAGTCATTCAGGAATTCAGTAAAACTGATTTTTTAGTGCGATTACCTTTTTATAAACTGAAATGATTTAAATAATTATATAATAACTATTTACAGATGAAGCATAAAATATTTACGGTCCTGAGAATACTGTTTTTTCTGGGGATAGGATGTTTCTTCATCTGGCTTTTTCTTCGCGATCTCACAACAGAACAAAAGCATGATATTCTTTTATATCTAAAAAAGGCCAACTACTGGTGGATTATATTGGCCATCGTCCTTGGTGTTATCAGTCATTTTAGCAGAACACTAAGGTGGAAAATGCTACTTGAACCTATTGGTTATAAGCCAAAAACCTATAATGTATTCTTTGCAGTATTTATTGGATACCTTGCCAATCTGGCTCTTCCGCGTTTGGGAGAAGTAAGTAGATGTGGAGTTTTGACACGCTACGAAAAAATTCCATTTAACAAGTCTTTTGGAACCGTGATTACAGAACGAGCCATAGATATGGTGGTCTTTGCAATGCTGTTCTTTATCAATATTTTTGCCCAGAGAGCCATTTTATATGGATACATCGAAAAACACATTTATGAACCACTGGCAGCAAAATTGAGTCCCGGAATCAATTTTGAAGGATCCATTACCAGGATTACATTAATCTCTTTTGTCATTATTCTGGCTTTGTTAATCTTTTTCAGACGCGCTATACTTCTTTCGAAGCCATTCCAAAAAGTCTCTTCAATGATTAAAGGGTTTTGGTTAGGAATAATATCAGTAACCAAATTAAAAAATCCATGGCTCTTTGTATTTCATTCATTGTTTATCTGGTTGATGTATCTTTTGATGTCCTGGGTGGTTTTTCTGAGTTTACCGGGCACCAGAGATCTTGGACTGGATGCAGGACTTTCAGTTTTACTGTTTGCTACCATTGGAATTATCCTGGTCCCCGGTGGAATTGGAATTTATCCGGTCATTGTTGCAGAAATTTTGTTAGTATATGATATCCCCAGAACCACTGGTTTCGCAACAGGATGGCTAATCTGGTCGGCACAAACTTTAATGATGCTTATTGCAGGTACGATTTCATTAATTCTTTTACCCATTTTAAACAGAAGAAATCATGAAAAAGCTTGAAGTAATTCAAAATAAAATATTTACAGATTCAGGAAAGATCAAGCACATTCTTGCTATCTGGCGCTTTAAAGGGTATAAAATTGTCTTCACCAATGGTTGTTTTGACCTCCTGCATCTTGGGCATCTCGATTATCTTGCAAAGGCTGCAGCCAAAGGAGATAAACTCATTGTGGGTTTAAATACCGACTCTTCAGTCACCCGTTTAAAAGGTCCTGACCGGCCGATAACTGATCAACATTCCAGAGCTATGTTGCTGGCATCCATCAGTTTTGTCTCAATGGTCATATTATTCGACGAAGAAACTCCTTATAAATTAATCACCAAAGTCCAGCCTGATATTCTTGTAAAAGGAGCTGATTACAACCCTGTTGATATCGTTGGTTACAATGTAGTAATGGCAAAAGGAGGCAAAGTTGAAACAATTGAATTTCTCCCCGGATATTCTACTTCAGCCATTGAAGCTAAAATAAGAAACAGCTAAAAAACAATTTTCAAAATGTAGGAGGGTGTTCAAAATGTCTAATCCGGTCGTTGAGCGAAGTCGAAACGACATTGAGGATCAGGCAAATGTCACTTCGACTTCGCTCAGTGACCGGGTTTTTGGACATCCCTAAAACATGTCGTAAATATTTTTGGGCGATCACAAGAATCGCCCCTACATATTTATTACCTTCGTAAAAGATAACAAAAGAATGGCTAAAGCAAAGACTTCATTTTTCTGTCAGAATTGTGGTGCGCAGGCATCAAAATGGTTGGGAAAATGTCCCACTTGTGGAGAATGGAATACATTTGTTGAAGAGGTCATTCAGATCGAGGCAGCTGATCGCAAACAATTCTCTCCTTCGATTAAAGCAGCTGTCGCCATAAAATTGGATCAGATTATTGCTATTGCAGAACCGCGTATCGACACCCACAACAATGAACTTAACAGGGTATTGGGTGGTGGTCTGGTTCCGGGCTCAGTGGTTTTGATTGGTGGTGAACCGGGTATCGGAAAATCTACCCTTATGTTACAGGTCGCTTTAACCATTCACGATCTCAAAATTCTATATGTCAGCGGCGAGGAAAGCGATCAACAGATCAGAATGCGGGCTGAAAGGATTGGTCAGATTCATACCGATTGTTACATCCTGACTGAAACGGCAACGCAAAACATCTTCAGACAGATAGAAACCCTGAAACCTGATATTGTCATTATCGACTCTATTCAAACCCTTCAAACCGACATCATTGATGCATCTGCAGGAAGTATCTCACAGATCAGGGAGTGTGCCGGTGAAATGCAACGCTTTGCAAAACAAACCAATACTCCGGTTATATTGATTGGCCATATCACAAAAGAAGGTTCGCTGGCCGGCCCTAAGGTCTTAGAGCACATGGTTGACGCTGTACTTCAGTTTGAGGGCGATCGCAATTATGGCTTCCGTATTCTTCGATCGATAAAAAACAGATTCGGATCAACATCAGAGTTAGGGATCTATGAAATGATGAGCACAGGTCTCAGAGAGATCTCCTGCCCTTCCGAAGTATTGATCAATCATTATCATGAACAGTTCAGCGGAGTTGCTATAGCCTCAACCATTGAAGGAATCCGACCCATGCTCATCGAAACACAGGCATTGGTAAGCACCGCGGTTTATGGCACTCCTCAGCGTTCTGCGACGGGATTTGACCTGCGAAGGCTGAACATGCTATTGGCAGTTCTCGAAAAACGATGTGGATTCAGGTTGGGAAGCAAAGATGTATTTTTGAACATTGCCGGTGGAATCCGTGTTGATGATCCGGCTATTGATCTTGCAGTAATCTGTTCAATTCTTTCTTCAGGCGAAGACATTTCGATTCCTCTCAAGACTTGCTTTGCTGCAGAAGTTGGTTTATCGGGTGAAATAAGACCCGTTAACAGAATAGAACAACGACTTGCTGAAGCAGAGAAAATGGGATTCGAACAGTTGTATATCTCCAAACACAATACGCATAATATAAAAAGCTTCGGTATTGAAATAATTAAAGTGAATAAAATAGAGGAAGTTTTCTCTAAACTTTTCGGTTAATTTTAAGTTGTATCTTTGCAAAATAAATATTTCAAATTTTTCTAATCAATACTGATGAAGCGAATACTCGTAATTGACGACGATCCAACTTTTTGCACCATGCTTAAGACATTCCTTACCAATAAAGGATTCGCCGTAAGGGAAGCATTTAGTGCTGCTGAATCGCTTAAAGCTATGCGACTGGAGCAATTTGATATTGCATTGTGTGATTTTCGCTTACCAGACAAAGATGGACTTGAGCTTTTAAAAGACATTAGACTTCTGAAACCGAAATTACCGGTTATCATCATGACACGTTACGCCGACATCCGGGTTGCCATCAGGGCGATCAAGATGGGGGCATATGAATATGTTACCAAACCTATCAATCCTGACGAGATTCTTGCTGCCATCCGCGGTGCACTTGAAAAAGCTGAAGAAGAAAGCGATACTACCGCTGAACAGGCACCACACAAAAGCAATTTTCATTATGTCAGTGGCGCCAGCAAAACCTCTTCTAAGGTTGAACGCTACATCGATCTCGTGGCTCCAACTTCTATGTCTGTCATTATTCAGGGAGAAAGCGGAACTGGAAAAGAATATGTTGCCCGAATGATTCATCAAAAAAGTAAGCGATCAGACAAACCATTCATGGCTGTCGATTGTGGTGCTTTGTCAAAAGAACTGGCCGGCAGTGAATTGTTTGGACACGTGAAAGGCTCATTTACAGATGCTATTAATGAAAAACAAGGACAGTTTGAACTGTCAAATGGTGGGACACTCTTCCTTGATGAGATAGGTAATCTTCCTTATGAAACACAGTTGAAACTGCTGAGGGCAACCCAGGAACGCAGAATCAGAAAGATAGGTGGCAACAAGGATATTCCGGTTGATGTCAGAATCATTGTTGCAACGAATGAAGATCTTTCAGATGCAGTCAAGAAAGGGACTTTCAGAGAAGACTTGTATCACAGGTTAAATGAATTTAAGATCGACGTCCCTCCTCTTCGTGAAAGGCATAACGATATTCGGGTTTTTGCAAGTCATTTTCTGGAATTGGCCAATGAAGAATTAGGCAAGAATGTTCAAAATTTCTCACAGGATGTTGTTGATCTGATGCACGTGTATTCATGGCCCGGAAATATCAGGGAGATGAAAAACGTCATTAAACGCGCTGTACTGCTTGCAACTGATGAACAGATTACGCTTGAATGTCTGCCGGTAGAAATGGTTTCTGCCATTAGTGAGACAGAAACGTCTTATCCAATCACGACTGACCTCAAGGTTATTGCTGAACAGAATGAACGTACAGTCATCATCTCAACACTTGAAAAGGTTCATTATAACAAGTCCAAAGCCGCTCGAATGTTGAATATCGACCGGAAAACGCTTTATAATAAACTAAGACAATACGGGATTGAGGGTTAATGGGATTTTATAACAACTTTTCAAATAAAATTAAACCAACGCCTTTTTAAGCACCTCAAAGATTATGGCTGATTCGGTATTTAAAGAATCAACCAATGCCTGCTTTGTTTCTAAATCCAGGTCTTCATAAATAAGCATTTCGAGCTTCACAAGAATTGGCACTACAGGGTTCTCCCCAAGCTGTGAAAATGGTGTGAGCATTTTATGTGCCACCTCGCCCATTTCCCGGTCTTTACCCTCAAGCAGGCATTCATTCACAATCTTTAGATTCGAATCTCCATTCTCTAAAAACATATGAATAACCGTAGAGAGAGCGTTTGCATCATCACCTGTAAAACGACGTAAAGAAATAATTTCAGGAGCCAACTCCACATGATTGATTTCACTGTGATTTAATGCTGGATTTTCCCCTTCAAGAATAACTTCCCCAACGGTCTCGGCATCATATTCAACACCCAGAACCGTTAATATTTTATCCAATACCTGTGCACTGGTAAAAGGTTTAAAAAGAAAATCATTGATACCTGCCTGCAAATAATTATCAATGTCATCCTTCATGACATCTGCTGTAAATGCAATGACAGGTATGGAGGATTTCTGAGGATCTTCGATCGACCGGATATAGCGGGTAAGCTGAATACCACTAACTTCCGGCATATGAATATCCGTCAGAACAAGATCATAATTATTTTTGAGAACCATTTCCATAGCATCAAGCCCATTCCTCACCTCATCATATCTGATCCCCCAATCATCCAGCATCATACGGGTTAGCTGGATATTGTATTCATCATCGTCAACCAACAAAATATGTTTATCCTTGATCTGCTCGACATTTGGTTTACCGGCCACCTGTTTTACGTAAGTAACCCGTTCTTCATTTGCAGGTAAATAAGGGATTATAACCGTGAATACAGATCCCTCTTCGAGTTGACTTTCAACGTTAATGGTTCCGTTTTGAAGCTCAACCAGCTTTTTACAAATTGCCAAACCCAGTCCGGTACCGCTGAAACGTCGTGTTGCAGAAGCATCAGCCTGACTGAATGCATCAAATATCAGATCCTGTTTATCCTGTTCAATACCCATTCCGGTATCGGCAACCTGATATTTCAGGACAATATTTTCCCCATCATCCACTCGGCTACAAATAATTTTCACAAATCCACTATCAGTAAATTTAACCCCATTATTTGTTAAATTTATCAGGATCTGTTTGAGCCTGATAGGGTCTCCGGTAACAAATAAATCGTCAATGGATGAAGTATCATATTGTAAAGCCAAATGCTTTTTTTCTGCATGAAGTTGTAATGTATCCACAACCTCCCTGACTACTGCAGCAGGTTCAAATGGAATAGCATCAATGCGCAACTTGCCTGCTTCGATTTTAGAGAAATCAAGAATATCGTTTACTGTAGCCAACAGCAGATCTGATGACTTCTGCACCGCAGAGATAAATTCGCCCTGCTTTTTATCAAGTTCAGTCTGGGATAATCGTTCAGAGTAGCCGATTATCGCATTCAGTGGCGTTCGGATTTCATGACTCATATTTGCTAAAAACTCTTCTTTAACACTCGCCAACTCCTCAGCCCGTTGTTTTGCAAGAACCAATTCTTTATTTAACTGAATATTTCGCCGGATCCCATGAAAAATATACAATGTAAAGAGAATAACCGTTAGCAATGCCGCCCCGGCTACCATCGAAATGATCATAACAGACCTGTTCCCAATATCAGAAGCTGCAATAGCTCCCGCTTCTTGTTGCACCTGCTCAGCTTTCTTCATATAACTGATTAGCTCAAGCAGTTGCGTGATCATCCTTGAATTTAATCTTACAAGTAGTTCCTCCCTCCGGTTTAATTCTCCATCGGTTTCGTCCTGTTTCTGCCTCGATTGATTGTACATCTTTCTAAACCTACTGATATACGTAGTGTCTTTCAAAGGCACGTAGCTCGAATCAATGATGGTGCGTGTTTTTGCCAGCACACGGGGTTGTGGCAACGGCTCAGGCTTTTTAGGTTTGTTCTTACCCAGTAGACGGTCAAAAAACTTTCGTTTGACCGCAGCACTTGTTGTAGCAGTTATCTTCTGAGGATAGATGGTATCGAAAGTGGTAATATTAGTTGTTCGGGTCAGCAGTTTTAACTTGGCAGAATCATTTGCTGAAATCGATAGCTGATCCCAATTCATAGAAGCCCCCACCAAAGAATCGCGAACCCGCTTGAATTCAATGAAGGCTTTAATATTCTTCATTTTCTGGCTCACCAATATCTTCACCGATCTCAATCGCTTACGTTGAATCGGATCATCGTCCATCAACTGTCCTAAAGCCCTGATATTGGTATCGACCTGATTAATATATTTTTTATATTCAAAAAAATTGTAGTCTTTATGAGAAATTGAATACAAACGTATGCTATTTTCAGCATATGTTGCTGCCCTGAGGGCTGATTCTAACCGTTCTAACTTTGGATTGGGTTGTGTGAGAGTAACCAATGAAGTCACCAATTGTCTTGTACTCTTAAATGCAATATATCCTGCAATACCCACAGCAAGAATCGTAAGGCTGAATCCTATGATTACCTGTGCCTTAAGCCCTGAATATCCCGATCGTACAGTTTCCCGCGCCATATTGGCTATTCTTTTTTTATTTAAGCGAAAATACTAAAAATGAAGGAGAGTAGTTTATTTATTACTCACAATAATTGATAACTTTATTTGAGGACTTAAAGTCGGGTCAATTATATGGATGAAACACGTGCAATTTAGAATAGGTGTTTTATTATTAAATATTTATCTTTGTTTTATGATCGAAAATTCTTTATGGTTTAAAAACTTTCTGCTATGGAGAAACAGGAATGTTGACCAACGTACGTTTGTCCTGTTTTTAAGCCTTTTTGTTGGTTTGATTAGTGGACTTGCTGCTGTTATTTTAAAGAATACTGTCTTTTACGCCCATCTGCTTTTGACCAGAGGATTTACAGCAGAAAGAGGGAACCTGCTTTATCTTGCTTACCCACTTATTGGAATTATTATAACTGTCATTTATGTCCGGCTTTTTTTGAAAGATAAAATCGGACATGGCATCACCCGCGTTTTGCATGCCATTTCACAAAACAACAGTCACCTGAAGTCCCACAACAGCTACTCGTCGATGATCGCCAGTACCTTCACCGTTGCATTTGGAGGTTCTGTTGGATTAGAAGCACCTATTGTCATGACCGGATCATCTATTGGATCTAATCTTGGCAGAATGTTTCAGCTCGATTACAGGACCCTAACGCTGTTAATCGGATGTGGTGCTACCGGTGCGATTGCAGGTATTTTCAAGGCCCCGATTGCTGCCATCGTATTCACACTCGAGGTTTTGATGCTCGATCTGACCATGGCCTCCCTCATACCACTGCTCATTTCGGCTGTAGCGGCAGCTTCATTGTCTTATTTTCTGATGGGCAAAGATGTGCTTTTTCAATATGTTGCTGACATGCCTTTCCAGTTAAAGAATATTCCTTTTTACGCCATTTTGGGTATCATCTGTGGCTTTGTATCCCTATATTTCAACCGCACAAATGAATTTCTTGAAGCCAATTTTGTTAAAATAAAGAACATCAAACTCCGTCTAATTGTAGGAGGAATTGGTCTAAGTCTGCTAATCTATCTTTTTCCCCCTCTTTTTGGTGAGGGTTATAATATTCTTGCCAATATTTTGAATGGGAAAGGAATGGAAATAGCGGCAGGGAGTTATTTCTATACGTGGCACAATGACCTGTTTTTGTATATCATATTTCTCGTTCTAATCGTCCTTTTCAAAGCCATTGCTGTCTCTTTTACAAACGGCGCAGGTGGTGTGGGAGGGGTATTTGCACCCTCCCTATTTGTAGGTGGAATCACGGGTTTTGTCATGACCAAAATATTAAGTGGTTTACACTTTTTAAACCTGCCAGAGAGTAATTTCACTCTTGCGGGAATGGCTGGTGTCATGGCAGGTGTCATGCAAGCCCCACTGACCGCCATCTTCCTCATTGCTGAAATCACCGGGGGATACCAGTTTTTCGTACCAATTATGATTACAGCGACAATCTCATACCTGACGATCCATTATTTTGAACCTCACGGGATCTACAGTAAAAAACTGGCATTAAAGAATCAATTGCTGACTCATGATAAAGATAAAGCGGTTCTTGTACGACTGAAAATAGATAATCTGATTGAAACAAATTTCCTCACAATAGAACCCGATGCAACATTGGGCGATCTGGTGAAGGTAGTAGCTCAGTCACCACGCAATGTTTTTCCGGTTGTAGATGCCAATAATTATTTCTTTGGGGTTGTCTTTATCAACGACATACGTAATATCATCTTTAACACTGAAATGTACGATCAAACCTATGTCCGGAATCTGCTGTTTATGCCCGACACCATCGTGCAAATGGGAGAGACCATGGAAGAGGTGGCACAGAAATTTACAGATACACAGCATTATAATCTCCCGGTCCTCCAGGATGGAAAGTATATCGGATTCGTTTCACGGGCCAATGTGTTTTCAGCTTACCGGAAATTGTTGAAAGAGTTCTCTGCAGAGTAAATTCTTAAAGGAAAATAATCTCTTATAAATAAAAAAGCTGCCTGATTATAGAAATCAGACAGCTTTTTTTATTTCCAATTACTTATCCCATTAATTCCCCAAAGGAATACGTCCTGGGGTATATGGAATGTTTGCTTTATCCATTGCATCTTCCAATGCCTTCAAATCAACGATACCGATCTGACGGAAACGTTCCAGTATTGGAGGAAACTCTTCAGTCACAATTCGATAATTTGACTGCATCGTTTGTGTAGGAGCAGATTGTGACTGACGATATGAATATGCCAAACCACCTATTCTCCAATTCAATGGAACTGGCATTGGCGGAGTCTCTTCATCAGAAGCACCCTTGGTCCGTCCGGTGAATTTCACCATCAAATCATCGAGTTCATCTGCCAAAACCTGAGCCTTTTTCTGCAGTTCAGCCGATTGTTCAAACTGAACTAATGCCTGACGGGCATAGTTAACACGTTTCTGTAAATCTTCGCCATATGCCTGTGCCTCACGCATCTTACGACTTAAAGCAATCGCTTTCTTATAGAAATCATTCATTTCTGCCTTATTTTCCGCCGGTAAAGTTTCATTATTTAATGTAACGACTTTAAATGAAACCGGTCCGGCAACCACTTTTGTATTTCCGGCAGTTGTCAAAGCAAGACTTACTTTATAAGTACCCGGCAATGCAAATGGACCACCCTGACCACCTGCCAGTATATTTACTTTCTTATCGGCAGGCTGGACATTACCCGGCAACTCAAGTCTCAGATCCCAGTTGATTCGTTTGACACCCTTTCCGGCTTCAGTTTTAATTTTCCGTACTAAATTACCCGCTTCATCGGTAATCGTGAAAGTCAGATATGGCGACAACTCTTTTTCCTCAGCATCAAGTTGAGCATCGGTAGGCATTGGAATTGGCAGACTTTTCCTGAACAGAGAATCTTCTAATTCCTTACGCAAATCCTTTTTCAATTTAAACTTCGTATCCTTCACAAAATAGGTAAAGGTTGCGCCAAAATCAGGATTAGGTGCCAGATATGGTGTCGAACCCATGCTGCCCTTTACATCTGTTGGCAGATACATCAATGCATCCTTTACACTAAACAAGTGTCCTTCTTTTTCCAGCAACGACTTGTTGATCGTTCTGAGTGGAGAATAATCGTCCAACACAAAGTATCCACGACCAAACGAAGCAACGACCAGGTCATTTTCACGCTTTTGAATAGTCATATCCTTGATACAGATCGTCGGAATGCCCTCTTTGATCTGATTCCAGACCTTTCCGCCATCGTTGGTATAGAATACACCAAATTCGGTTCCTACAAACAACAGATCAGGATTTACAAAATCCTGTTGAATACAATGAACTGTTCCGTTGGCAGGAAGATTAGCAGCGATAGAAGTCCAAGTTGCGCCCTTATCCGTACTCTTAAAGATATACGGCTTAAAATCATCACGCAAAATATTGTCAAATGACGCAAATACCACATTCTGATCGAACCGTGAAGCGTAAACATCACTCACATAAGTGTTTTCAGGAACACCTGGAAATTGAGCTGTCTTGTGCCAATTCTTACCACCATCTTCGGTCATCTGAATCAAACCGTCATCGGTTCCGGCATAAAGCATATTTTCTTTTACCGGAGATTCATCAAGAGAAACGATTTCCCCGTACAAAGAAGTTGAAACGTCTTTGCCAACAGCATCGGCCGGCCAGAACTTGCCCATGACAGGCCATTTATTGCGATCTATCTGGGCCGTGAGATCTTCACTGATTACTTGCCAGCTATTCCCCCTGTCGTCGCTTTTGAAAACTTTATTTGCGGCCGTATAGATGCGGGTATTAGAGAATGGACTCATGATTAGTGGTGTGTTCCAGTTCCAGCGATAGGTCAGTTCACCCTTGCGCGGTTCGGGACGGATATCCATGCTCTCCTGACTCTTGCGGTCATAACGAACCATTCCGCCATACTGACTTTCTGCATAAACAATATCAGGATTTGTTGGATCAACCTGCGACCAAAAACCATCACCACCATTGGTTACCATCCAATCATCCGCCGGTGTACCTGCACCTCTTGTAGTGCGCGAAGGTCCACCAATTGAATTATTGTCCTGAGTACCGCCATATACATAATAGAATGGGAATGAATTATCAGCCGATACCCGATAACATTGTGTAACGGGGAGATTCGATTTGAAGATGAATTCTTTACCTCCATCGAATGATTCGTAAGCGCCACCATCTCCACCGATCATGAAATGCTTTGAATCCGATGGATCGATCCACATTGCATGATCATCAACATGGCGATGGTTATTCCCAATTGGCTTCCAGGTAGCGCCACCATCTTCAGAGTATTTTGAAACTACTTCCAGAGAATAAACTTTGTCAACATTTTTAGGATCACAAATAACGGTATTAAAATATTGACCCTGTGAAGAATAATCACTCATTTTCTGCCAGGTTGCACCACGGTCCTGACTGCGGTAAAAACCACTTTGACCTTTTTTTGCTTCTGCAATGATGTATAAAACATCAGGATTGACCGGAGAAATGGCCATACCCATTCCACCAATATCACCTGTGGCCATTCCCTTCATAATTTTCACCCAGGTTTCGCCAGCGTTGGTCGATTTCCATACAGCAGATTCCGGACCTCCACCAATCTTGGTAAATACATGACGACGACGTTGTTCGGATGTTGAATAGAGTACATCGGGATTGCGCGGATCCATGAGGATGTTATTTATCCCGGTATTTTCGCTAATAGTTTGAATCTTTTTCCATGTTTTTCCACCATCGGTTGTCTTATACAATCCACGGTCTCCTCCGGGCCCCCAGACAGAACCTTCAGCAGCAACATAGACGACATCAGAATTTCTGGGATCGATCACGATTCCACCAATCTGACGGGAATCTTTAAGACCCATATTTTTCCATGACTTACCGGCATCTGTAGATTTATAGATGCCATCGCCATATCCAAGGGCACGCTGATGATTGTGTTCACCTGTACCACACCAGACAGTATTGGAATTATTGGGGTCAATTTTAATGCATCCGATAGAATATGCCCCGTATGAGTCAAATATCGGCGTGAAAGTAGTCCCGTTATTGACAGTCTTCCAGACATTTCCTGAAGCAACTGCAACATAATACTCGCTCTTGTTGTTGGGGTTCACAGCAAAATCAGCAATACGACCCGAGGTAAAAGCAGGGCCGATATTCCTGAACTTCAATCCGGAAACAGGAGGAGTTTTCGTTGAATCTTTAGCTTTAACAGTTGTATCAGCCTTGTTTTCAATCTTTTGAGGCTTGATGTTCTTAACTATAGTAGCCGGTTTTGTAACTGCAGCCGGTTTTTTATCTTTATTCTGAGCATTCAATGGCATCGAAATCATCGAAAGGATCAATAAACCAAAAAGCCCTCGTAAAACAAGCCAATAAAGGCTGTCTCGTTTTTCATCTGATTGTGTGAAAAATTTTATCATGGTTGGTTATTTATAAGAGTGCTACTAAATTAGTTAAGTTTTTCGAATGTTGTTGACTTTTGAACATAAATAAGCTATATTTGTTTAGAGACTTTAAAGCCATGAAAAAAATACTTGTTCCAGTCGATTTTTCTGATATCACAACTGAGGTTTTGGACTATGCCATTCATCAGGCAAAGGAAGACTCAGGTTCAATTACTGTCTTACATGTAACCGCGCCGAATCCTATTTACCCAGGTCCGGATGCTGAACCCGTTTTGATTCAAACATACGTGGATGAAGAACTTGAACGCGAAAAAGATGAATTGCAGGCCATTACAGATCACATTCAAAAGCAGGGTGTTGAGGCCAATTCTATTTTGCTCCAGGGTTCAATTATCGACACTATCATCGATGAAGCCAAAGAAATGCAGGCCGATATGATTGTGATGGGGAAAGAGAGTCACGGTTTGCTTTATCGCACACTGTTGGGAACTACAAGCGAAGGAGTGATTCGCAGAGCCCGGGTTCCTGTTCTCATCATCCCTGAAAAATAAACTTATTGGGCTGACATTGAATCATAACACACTCTATATGAGACGTGTCCACTAAGATTATATCAATTAATATTTCGCTCTGAATATACTTCAGTGCCTAAAAAATATAAAAAACAGCACTTAAATTTATTCTTAAAAGAAAGTTGCTTTTTCCTTAAAATTATTATACTTTTATGAAAATCAAACGATAAGCAATTCTGAAAATCCTTTCAATATTGTTCAAATATTCTCAGACTACTCCCCGATACTTCCCGTAATACTTAAGTGTTAGCCGTATCATTGCCGTATTTAGGCCGTATTTAAGCCATATGTTTGCCATATAAGCTCATACGGCATACATACAGGATAGAATCGGGAAACAATCCGCAATTTTTTTGCTTAGAGGAGAATTATCCGGGAGTATTCTTTCAGTCTTTAAGCGATATTTGAACAATAATAGTTTAGTTTTTGAAAAATATAAATGGGCTGTTAGAAATCAATAATTCTTAAAAAACTGAAAACTCGAAATTTTCAATTTCTGAGTTTTTTCAAGAATTCTTCAGTGTTTACAAATCTACCAGTTCGTCCTTCTTCGATTGCAGTTAATAATTCTAAGTCTTCTTTTTCGTCAGCTTTAGAATTATTATGTAGTACTTCTTTCTCCTCTTCTGATGTGACTATACGTGCTTGTTTAACTCCCTTAAAGAGTTTTACTACCTCGTAAATTTTCGAGGCATTAATTGCATTATCAATTTTTAGAATTAAAGTTTTCATACCCATTTGCATTTGAACACAAAAATACTACAAATTGATCGATCTTATTCAAGGTTACTATAATATCCTCCCCTATATATAAATCTCACATAATTTGGGATAAAAGTGATTGAAGAATTATAAATTTTCTTATCTCAATAATTTTTGTAATTCTGTTGGAATAGCATTTATTTATTGTAATTTAACAACCGTGATACACAGTCGTTCACAGCGTTCTATCCTAATTTCCTTTATTCAACAGAAACAAGGTTTATCATGAATCAACAAGCCCCTCCACAAATGGGAATGCCCGTAGAGCAACCCCAAAAAAAGAAAAAAGGCTGTTGCTTTGGTTGTTCTCTCTTTCTCGTTGCGCTACTTGTTTTTATTCTCGGCACTGCCGGCTACTACTATTACCAAAGCATCCCCAAAAAGTCGCCTGTTCAGAAAGAGTATGAACAAATCCCGGATTACAATGAAAACAAATAGCACCACTATCCGATTATTATCTGGAATGGTAATGGTCCTGTTTTTCCTCACTTCGCCTGCCCAACAAACATTTAAACTTCATGTTCAGCCTGGCAAGTTAGAGATGAAAGGTGACGGAGATGATTATACAACTATCCTTATTACGGCCCGTGACAAAGAGGGCGAGTTACAAACCAATGTAAATGGTCCGATAGCTTTGCGGATCAGTTCAGGAATGATAAATGAGGCCAATCTGCAAATGAATGGAGGGATTGCTTATGTGAAATTCACTGCCCCGATGTTGGGAACACCTGTAAAGGCATCTCAACGAATGGTTCTTTTTCTGGTGAAATTCATGCAGAAGTTCATTTCACGTTCAGCCAGGAGTACGGATCAGGCTGCCAACACAAAACTCGCGCAAAATGTCGCAATGGAGACATTTAAAGAGGGGGCTAACCCGCTCACACTGATCACCAAAAACGATAAAGACAACTTTGTCTACATTGTCGCTGAAATGAACGGGGTAAAAGGGAAAGCAAAAATCCAGATCAACAAGGCGACCGATGGTGCGAACGGATCCATTATACCAGGTTTCTATGCCGGAAGGGACATTACGGGGCAGGCTCCTTTTGAAATGGAGATCAGTTCAAACGGTTCCGGAACATTTTCGCAACCCGGTTCAGGCAATTCAGAATCAAACACCATTCTTTTTACCAGTGAGCCTTCAAAAGAGGTGAACGATGCTATGGGCAAGTTATATGGCATGGG
>JGI24140J50213_10000307_pt1 | contig 23215 bp, 22 predicted proteins | sample BarGraIncu00222A_FD_50213 | JGI IMG/M metagenome (IMG submission 50213)
ATCCGCTCCCATGAGATCGAAGCGGAACCGAAGCGGGTTATCAAAAACATCTATCAGCATCGACTCCCGCCCAAGCCGCGATCGCAATGAAAATTTGACATCGTCCCAAAAAGGAATGTCGTTGGCGCCACGCTTCAAGCCATTCCAGTACGCCTGAATGCGGCTGAGATCTGATCCCAGTTCGTCGGGAAGACAAAAGTCATGAACGCCTACTGCCATCGATAAGCCCTTCTCGCGTATGGGGTATCAAAACAATGAATATCTTAGCGGCTTGGAACCCCTGTTAATCTCATCTCAGATCTGTGGCCATGACATGCATCAAGCCGGCGGGTACCGATCTCAACAATTATTGCCCAACAGGTATGTTCGCCCCTTTTGACCGAGATGGTCGATACTATGCAACCGGTGGCTCCAAGAGAACATTATTGGTCGGGAGGCCGTTCACGCATGTCGCCGCGACGCGAACCAGAAAGTGACCGTGGAAGCCCGCTTCTTCGGTTCTTGTCCAGCGCAGCCGGCTTTTGGAAAGGCAGGTCCGGTCGCCTGAGCTGGCCTTTGAGCATAGCATTAGTCGCGATCGCACTTGCGCAGCTTACAATACAATACTTGTTGAATTACTGGAACCGCGATTTCTTCAATGCGCTCGAGCGTCGTGACGGCGTGTTGCTCTGGAACGAAGCCCTCATTTTCATGCCACTGGCTTGCTCGAATATTGCGCTCGCAGTTGTGTCGGTATGGGGTCGTATGACAATGCAGCGCAAATGGCGCCAATGGCTCACAACCCGCCTCCTTACGTCCTGGTTGAAGAAATATCGTTACCGGCGGCTCCAGTTCGTTAGCGGAGAATACCAGAACGCTGAATATCGTATTTCGTTCGACGCGCGGATTGCGACCGACGCTCCCGTCGACTTGGCATTTGGGTTGCTGACTTCCGCACTGACGGCAATTGTATTCATCCATGTCCTTTGGTCCGTGGGAGGCAGTCTGACCCTCGTCTTTTCCGGACACGAGTTGACCGTGCCAGCTTACCTTGTGGTCGGCGTCATCGTTTACTCGACTGCATTCACGGCCATAATGATTGCCGTCGGTCGCAATTTAACTTCGGTGATCCAGGCGGAAAACCAGGCAGAAGCGGAGCTACGGGCGGCGGCCAACCATATCCGCGAAATCGGTNAAGCAACACCGTCAGCTGCGGCCGGGCCGGAAGACCACCGCAATCTTTGGCACACGCTGCGCCAGGTCCTTCTGCGTTGGCGTCAATTGTGCCGGCAGCTGATGGGAACGACGATGGTCTCGCAGACCGATGTTTTGCTTGCACCCGTATTTGCATGGGTACTCTGTGCTCCCAAGTTTCTCGCCGGGACCATGACGCTTGGCGAACTCACGCAAGCGGCGGCCGCATTCGTGATGGTGCAGTCCGCATTCAACTGGATCGTTGACAATTACCAGCGGTTGGCTGACTGGCACTCGGCGGCTTATCGTGTCGCAACGCTGTTGCAGGCGCTCGATGATGTCGATCGACTCGACTCAACGGCGCCATCGCGCGGTCCAGATACCGTGCAGAATATTTATGCATCGACACCGTCAGGAGATTATCCATGAAGGTTGCGGACTTTATGACGCGTCAGGTCGTGACGGTTACACCAGAGACCTCAATCTTGGCGGCGGCTCGGCTGATGCTCGACCATAAGATTAGCGGCTTGCCGGTCGTAACCAACGAGGGCCGCGTCGTCGGCATCATCAGTGAGCACGATCTCCTGCGTGGCGGAAAGAACGATGTCCAGACGGCACGGATGCATTGGCTCCGTTTGATGATAGAGCAGGCGAACCTGGCGGACGAAACCGCGTGGTTCCAGGAACGCAAGGTATGCGAAGCGATGACCCGCGATCCTGTGACGATCACCGAGACGGCTCCGCTCGAAGAAGCTGGGCGCCTGATCGGAGAAAACGACATCAAAAGATTGCCCGTCGTTCGCGACCATAAACTGGTGGGCATTATTGCTCGCGCCGATATCGTTCGAGCGATAGTTCATGCCGCTCGCAAGATCACGGATGCGGCGAAGCGCGACGAGATGATGGATGCCAGATTGCTGGAATTGGAACGGCAGTCGTTGGTGCACCGGGCGCGTTCGTCAGCTTAGCGATCCAACGTTTGAGGCTTTTATTTTTCGGCGGTGCTGCGGAGCCGACTGGCGGTTCGGAGAAGCGGAAAATAGTTGGCAATCTAAAAACAATACGCCTGAAAAAGCGCAGCAATTATTGTAATCTTATCTGATCCCATCACGGATCATGTACCCCGCGCCGCGAATGGTGTGAAGCAACGGCCGTTCGAAGCCCTTGTCGATCTTGGAGCGCAGCCGCGAAATGTGCACGTCGATGACATTGGTCTGCGGATCGAAATGATAGTCCCAGACGTTTTCCAGGAGCATGGTTCGCGTCACCACCTGCCCGGCGTGCTTCATCAAATATTCCAGCAACCGGAATTCGCGCGGCTGCAGCGTCAGTTCGTCCTTGCCGCGGGCGACGCGATGCGAAAGACGATCAAGCTCGAGATCGCCGACGCGGTAGGTAGTCTCCTCGGCCGGACCGCCATGGCGCCGCGACAGCACCTCGACCCGCGCCAGCAGCTCGGCGAACGAATACGGCTTCGGCAGGTAATCGTCGCCGCCCGCACGCAAACCCTTGATACGGTCGTCAACCTGGCCGAGCGCCGAGAGAATCAGCGCCGGCGTGCGGTTGCCCTTGTCTCGCAGGGTGCCGATCAGCGACAGGCCGTCGCGTTTCGGCAACATCCTGTCGATCACCAGCACGTCATAGTCACCGGTGTCGGCGAGTGCCAAGCCCTCCTCGCCGTCGCTGGCGAGATCGGCGACGTAACCGACTTCGCGAAATGCCTTGACCAGGTAGTCGGCGGATTCGCGGTCGTCTTCGATGATCAGGAGGCGCATCTGGGTGTCGGTTGAGGTCAAGTGGGTCAGCCTTCTGTCACCATGGCGCGGCCGGCATTGTCATGCAAGGCGACCCGACGCCTCTCCGTTAGGCAAAAAAGCGGGCGGTGAAGCTGGGGGACCTCACCGCCCTTTTGACCTTCCGACAGAGGGGGGCATTATTCCACCGGAAGGAGCTTTTAGGAGCGAGCTTTTGACCCGCCCCCGGAGGGAGCCGTCGGCGGGGGCGACTGATGCCGGCGACACCCCCATTCTTGCCGATCACGGTCCAACGGGACCGGATCATGATCTCGTGTGTTTCTTCCTCAGCCTTTCGCAAGCGGCACGGCGACGAAGCGCGACGATCCGCCGCTCTTGATGCGCATCAGAACGCTGTTCTTGTTGTCGGCGCGCGCAGCGTTGATCGCCTCGCGCACCTCTCCGGCATTGGTTACGTTCTTTCCCGCGACTTCGAGAATGACGTCGCCTTCCTTGAAGCCACGCTCAGCCGCAGCACTCTTCGGGTCAACCTCGGTGACGACGACGCCTTCCTTGCCGGCGCCGGCAACGCTGTTGGCGGGTGCTACCGTCAGGCCGAGCTTCGGCACATCGGTTCCGCGGGTGGCGCTGCCCTTGTCCTCATTGTCATTGTCGGCCTTGGCTTCAATCGTGTTAGGCAGTTGGCCAAGCGTCAGGTTGACCACCTTGTCCTGGCCCTTGTGCAGCACGTTGAGCTTCACGGCATTGCCGGGCGCGAGGCCGCCGATGGTGCGGGCGAGTTCGCGCGCATCCTTGACCGACTCGCCATTCACCGCGGTGATCACGTCGCCGGATTCAATGCCGGCCTTGGCCGCCGGACCGTTGGCCTGCGGTTCCGCAACCAGCGCGCCTTCGGCCTTCTTGAGGCCGAGACTGTCGGCGATGTCAACCGTGACCGGCTGAATCTGAACACCGATCCAGCCGCGGCTGACCGAGCCCTTGTCCTTGAGCTGCGCAATCACAGTCTTCACGGTCGAGGCGGGAATCGAAAACGCGATGCCGACGCTGCCGCCCGACGGCGAATAAATCGCGGTGTTGACGCCCATGACTTCGCCTTCGGTGTTGAAGGCCGGGCCGCCGGAATTGCCCTTGTTCACGGGCGCGTCGATCTGGATGAAATCATCGTACGGCCCATTGCCGATATCGCGGCCGCTGGCCGAGACGATGCCGGCGGTGACGGTGCCGCCGAGGCCGAACGGATTGCCGACCGCGAGCACCCAGTCGCCGATCCGGGGTTTGCCCTCCGAGAGCTTTGCGAACGGGAAGCTCGAGCCGCCGTCGACCTTGATCAGCGCAACATCGGTGCGCGCGTCGGTGCCGATCACCTTCGCGCTGTAGGTCTTGCCGTCATCGGTCGTGACTTCAACCTTGTCGGCGCCATCGACCACGTGATTGTTGGTGACCGCATAACCGTCGGCGGAAATGAAGAAGCCGGAGCCTTGACCGGTCACGCCCCCATGTCCGCGCGGACCGCCGCGCAGACCCGGCGGCAAGCCATCCGGTCCGCCGAAGCGGCGGAAGAAGCGCTCCATCGGGGAGCCCGGCTGGAACGGCGAATCATCCTCTTTATTGGCGCCATCATCCTTGGCGACCTTCTCGTTGATATTGACCTTTACCGAAATCACCGACGGCTTCACGCGCTCGACAATGTCGGCAAACCCGATCGGCTGCGCGACCTTGCGGACTTCGTTGTTGACTTGCGCATGCGCGGGGCTGCTGAAGATGTCGACCGGGCCATGCGACGGGCTGAAGCCATAGACGGCAACCCCGAGGCCGGCCACGACCGAGGCCATCAACGCGAACTTGCGCGCAGAGAACAGCGAGCGCCGGGGCGCTTGATAGGAAGGCAGCGACGAAAGATCGGTGGGACGGTCGGTCATACGTAAGTCTCCAGAGCCTGAATCGGCGGTGCGGGGGCGAGCACCTTGAGGCCTGAAGATGGGGCCTCCCGCCTTACGGTGCGCTGGCGGGCGAATTAAACTTTTGTAATAAAGGGGGTGAGTGAATGCGGCAGTTTATCGCAGGGCGAAAACGGTTCATCGCAGGGCGAAAGCCGTTTATCGGAGAGTGAAAGCGACTTATCGCATGACGAACGCAATTTATCGCGGCCAGCAAACGGCTTAGCGCGGGCTAAGCCGGCCGTTCCGGGGACGGTTCCGACGCGATGAGTCGTTCCAGCCGCGCTTCCTCCTCCGGCGTTAATTGGCGCAACGACTGATCTTCCGCTGTCGCCGATCTTGTCCGCCGCCGGCTATACATCCACAGCGCGAACCCTCCGCCAGCCAGCGCCAGCGGCGGCAATAGCCACAGCAGATACGTGTGAGGTTCGAGCCGGGGTTTCAGCAGCACGAACTCGCCATAACGCACCACCAGAAAATCGAGCACCTGTGCGTCACTGTCGCCGGCCGCGATCCGCTCACGTACCAATAGCCGCAAATCGCGCGCAAGCGGCGCATCGGAATCATCGATCGACTGGTTCTGGCACACCATGCAGCGCAGTTCGCGCGACAAATCCCGCGCCCGCGATTCCTTTGCCGGATCCGACATGATTTCGTCAGGCTGCACGGCATAAGCGGCCGACGATCCCGCCATCACGGCCAAGGCAAGCAAGCAAGCACGGATTTGTTTCATCACTCCGCCGCCTGCAATCCGCGCACGGCCTTCGCAGGTTTCGGCGCACCGACCCGCAGCCGTCGGTCGGACAGCGACAGCAGGCCGCCGAACGCCATCAGTACCGGACCGAACCAGATCAGCAGCACCATCGGCTTGTGGTAGACGCGCACCGCGATCGCGCCGTCAGCGGCGGTCTCGCCGAGCGAGATGTAAAGCTGGCTTGCGCCACGCGTCAGCAATGCGGCTTCGGTGGTCGTCGATCCCCGCGTGGTGAAACTGCGCTTCGATGGCGTCATGGTGCTGAGCCGCTCGCCATCGAGACTGACCGTGAATTGCGCCACCATTTCACGATAATTCGGCCCTTGCCGCTGCGTCACGCCGTCGAGCCGCAACTGGTAGCCCGCGATGACGGCGACGTCGTCGGGCTTCATCGATCCGATATATTCGCTGTTCCACGTGGTCTCGCAGACGATCCCGATCAAGGCGACGCCGACGCCGGCATGGGCGAATACCGTACCCCAGGCCGAACGCGGCAATCCGCGCGCACGCCGCGTCGCGGCTCCAAGCGGCAGGCGGAACAGGCCGGTCCGCTCGGCGAGATCGCTTAACGCGCCTGCGATGACGAATACCGCGAGCCCGATCGCCAGCGGCGCGAACGCGCTGCCGCCGCGCGTCCATGCCCACAGCACCGCGATCGCAACCAGCGCCGCGACGCCGGCTGCCACCAGGCGTTGCGCAGCGCCGAGCAGATCGCCACGCTTCCAGGCCAGCAGCGGCCCGAACGGCACCGCGATCATCAAGGGAAGGAACAGGGGCGCGAAGGTGAGATTGAAAAACGGTGCGCCGACCGAAATCTTGTCGCCGGTCAGGACTTCCAGCGCCAGCGGATACAGCGTTCCAATGAAGACGGTCGCGCAGGCGGTGGTCAGGAACAGGTTGTTGAGCACCAGCGCGCCCTCGCGCGAGATCGGCGCGAACAGGCCGCCCTGCTTCAGTGCCGGGGCGCGCCACGCGTACAGCGTCAGGCTGCCGCCGATGAAGATGCAGAGGATCAGCAGAATGAAGACGCCGCGCGTCGGATCGGTCGCGAATGCATGCACCGACGTCAGCACGCCCGAGCGCACCAGGAAGGTGCCGAGCAGCGACAGCGAGAATGTCAGGATCGACAGCAGGATGGTCCAGACCTTGAGCGCATCGCGCTTTTCCATCACGACCGCGGAATGCAGCAGCGCGGTGCCGGCAAGCCACGGCATCAGCGAAGCGTTCTCGACCGGATCCCAGAACCACCAGCCGCCCCAGCCGAGTTCGTAATAGGCCCAGTACGAGCCCATCGCGATGCCGAGCGTGAGGAATATCCACGCCAGCAGCGTCCACGGCCGCACCCATCGCGCCCATGCGGCGTCGATCCGGCCCTCGAGCAAGGCAGCGACAGCGAACGAAAACGAGATCGAAAAGCCGACATAACCGAGATAGAGCATCGGTGGATGCACGGCGAGGCCGATATCCTGCAGCACCGGATTGAGGTCACGGCCCTCGATCGGCGGATTGGCGATGCGCAGGAAAGGGTTCGATGTGATCAGGATGAACAGGTAGAACGCACTGGCAATCCAGGCCTGCACCGCCAGTACATGCGCGCGCAGCGACAATGGCAGATTATTGCCAAAGCCCGCCACAAGGCCGCCAAACAGAGCGAGGATCGATACCCACAACAGCATCGAGCCTTCGTGATTGCCCCATACGCCGGTGATCTTGTAGATCAACGGTTTCAGTGAATGCGAATTCTCGAACACGTTGACGACGGAAAAATCCGAAGTGACGTGCAGCGTGACGAGCGCCGCGAATGACGCTCCGACAAACAGCAACTGAGCGAGCGCGGTGGAACGCGCCACATTCATCAGGGCAGGATCACGCCAGCGCGCGCCCAAAATCGGCACGGTCGACTGGATCAGCGCCAGCGCCAGCGCCAGCACCAGCGCGTAATGTCCGGCTTCCGCGATCATTGTATCGCACCTCGATCCGCCCGCGGCGGGGCCTGATCCGTCTGCGATGCGCGTTGCGCAGCACCTGGCTTTTCGGGGGTTCCCGCTGCCTTGGCGCCGTAACTGTCTTTCCAATGCCCCTGCTTCTTCAGCGCGTCGGCGACATCCTTCGGCATATAGGTCTCGTCGTGCTTGGCAAGCACGGTGTCGGCCCTGAAAACGCCGGATGTATCGAGCGCGCCTTCGGCGACCACGCCCTGCCCTTCGCGGAACAGATCCGGAAGAATTCCCTTGTAGGAAACCGGCAAGGTGGCGCTGTCGTCGGCGACCAGGAACCTGACCGCCAGATCCTCGCCGCGCACCAGCGAGCCTGGCTGCACGAGACCGCCAAGACGGAACCGCTTGCCCGCCGGAATGTGCTTTTCGGCTACCGCCGCCGGCGTCGAGAAAAATACAATTGAATCGCGCATGGCGTTCAGCACAAGCGCTGCCGCAACCGCGAGCACCGCGAGCGAGCCACCGATCATTGTCAGCCGCCGTTGCCTGCGCGTCATGCGTGCTCTTCGAGCTCGAGAATGATGCGATCCGGGAGTTGCTTCACACTTTCCATCATACCTATCCGTCAAGCCCGAGATCTTTCAGGCCCTCGTTCAATTGTCGCAGCCGCTCGGCGTCATTGGCGACGGCCTGACGGGCGTCGGTCAGCGCGCTTTTCGCCTTGTCGCGATCGCCCATCACCATATAGGCCCGCACCAGCCGCAGCCATCCCTCGACGTCGTCACCGTTCTGCTTCAATCGGCTGGCGAGGCGATCCACCATGCCACGAATCATCGCGCCGCGATCGGCTTCATTCATGTCTTTTGCGGTAGCCATGGCGTCATCGGACAGCGCCGGAGCGCCGGAACCGCCGACCCGGCCCAACGCGGCCTGAACCAACGGACGCCACGGGGCATCCGGTGGCGCTTTTGCAAGTATCGAACGCCAGATCGATGCGGCCTCTGCGCTCCGGCCGTCCTGCTCGGCGGCAAGGCCGAGGAAGTAGTTCGCCTTGGGCTCGTCCGCCTTCATGGCGATGGCGCGGTCGAATTCGGCCCTCGCCTCCGATGTGACGACGCCCCCCGCCGCGCCGGCGAGGGCTTCGCCGAGATCGGCCCGGCGGTCAGCACTGTCGCCACCATAGGTGATCGAATTGCGATAAGCCCGCGCCGCTTCGTCGAAGCGGCCGAGTCTCGACAGCACTGGCGCGAGCACATTCCAGCCGCGGCCATCAGTTGGATTTTTCTCCAGATGCGCCTCGACCTGCGCCACCAGATTGTCGAGCGACTGGGTGGCGTCGGGCGCGCGGGTGCGTTGNGCCAGCGGAAAATCGCGAAGGCGCGGCGAGCCCAGCGGGAGATAAACCGCNAACGATATGATCGGCAATCCCACCAGGGCCAGGATCGCCGCGGANCGGCGCAAGCTGAGGNTCGATACGGCAGGTGGATCACGCTGGTTATCCGCCGCAGCCAGCAGACGGCGGCTGATTTCGACGCGCGCGGCCTCGGCTTCGGGGGAACCGATCAGACCCGCGGCGAGGTCGCGATCGACCTCCGCGAGTTGATCCTTATAGACGGTTTCCTCGCTGCCATCGTTTTGCGGCCGCCCGCGGCGGCCCAACGGCCACAGCACGGCGAAGATCGCAGCGGCCGTCATCAGCGCGAACACAAACCACAAAGTCATCAAGCGGTTTCCGGTGGAACAACGCCCACATCGAGGCGCCGCTGCGCCGCTTTACACCACCGGCGGCAAGCCGGGCAATTAACAAATGTCCATTGCAGACAAATCGCCAGATCGGCACAAAAGCCCGATATCAGCTGACATAAAACTCCACGCTATGCGCGGCGGCCTCGCCGTGCCCATTCAGGGCTCTCAGATAATAGATACCGGGCTTGATGGAGTGAGGTAGTCTGATCCTCAGCGATCCGTTGGGGGCCGGAGACGCAATCGTGGTGACCGGATCTGCCAGTTGCTCACCGCTTGCCTTATCGACCAGGGCTACCTTGGCCCTGATCATCAGGTTCCGGTAGGTCGCCGTAATGACGCGGTTCTCAAGTTCGACGAAATTAATGATTGATATCATACCAAAAGTGTCCGCTCAGGACTGACTGAAATCAACCGTAACTTGTATTCAGGCGTTTCACAATCCTTTTATCCGGCCCGCGAGGGCCTGCGTTCTCCGGTCAGCGCATTCTCGGCCGCCCTGTTCATCAGTGACGCATAATCGTGACCAAACAATACGTCGCAGAAGCGAATTGCCGCCTCGACCTGCATCTGCCGGTAGGCGCGCGTCTTGAAGTCGCCGCTGCGCAGCGATTGCACCAGCGCCTCGGTGGATTGCTCGACGTAATGTTGCAGGTCGGAGTAGGTGCGCAGCGTGACCTCGTTGATCGCAAGTTCACTGGCATAGGTTCGGCACACCGCGACGAAATCGATCAATGCTGCGGTTTCGTCGACCTCATCGGCATCAACCCTGGCGCCGACGGAAATATCCTTGTCGGCGCGCTGACGCAGCAGACGCCGGACGCGACCGGGCACGCTGTCGATTTCCGATTGCAGCGCATTGGAAATTTCCGAACGGATGGACGCCAGTTGCTTGCCCCACGCGGACTCGTTGCGCAGATCGAGTTCGGTTCGCAAGCCGCGTACGCCGTCATGGAGAATCTTGAGATGCTCGGCAACGTTGTCGAAATGGCCGCGTTTGATATCGGTGCGCAGGCTGGCTGCGAGGAAGGACAGATCGTATAGCGCCAGGCTGACGGCAATGCCGTAGGGTGTGGCGGCAACACGGATCTCGTCGTCGGATGCGGCCATCTTGATGGCAAGCCGGATGATCTGCCACGGCGCGTTGAGCCGCTGCATGACCAGCGAAAGCGAGAATGGCAGCAGCTGCGGCGTTTGCAGCAGGGGAGCGTTGAGCGAGGCGCCTATCGACGTGATCTCCGAATCCGCGAAAACCCGCACGAATTTCGGCAGCCGGTAGTTGAGGGTGTCCAGCGCTTCGCGGGCCTGCAGAACCGAGCCGATCGAGAGCAGGTCCTCAACCACCTCCGGAGGACCGACGCGCGTCAGTGCGCGCTGCTTGTCGCCGTACACCGGCGTGGCGATCCTGCTGATCGCCTCCGCCGCGACGCCCTGAAACTTGCCGATCGCCGCTTCGAGACCCGCCGATGTCCCGGTTTCGCGAATCCGGGCCAGCTCCGTCTCGAATTCGCGCGCCTGATCGGGCGCGCCGTCGCCGATCAGCCATCGCCACACCGCCAGCAACGACGCACGGCGGATCTGACCCGGCCGTACCGGAATATTGCCTTCGACGAGAAATGGCTCCAGCGGACGGAACAGCAGCCGTGCCGGATCATCCGTGCGCGGCCGCGCCTCCTCGTCGGCTCCGCGCACGATCTTGCGCAATTGCTCGAGCACGAAGTTGGCAACCGCGAGGTCTTCACCGCGTTCGATGGCGCGCTCGAACTCCCGCATCAGCAGCGCCTGCGCCTGCGGCGGAAGCTGCGCGAGATAATCCCTCAGCCGCTCGGTCGATGTCTGGTTCATGCGCCCGGTGTGCATGCTTGTGCCGCGCGGACGACAATCGCGTCCACCGGCATCATAAAAGCTCCGGCGTTAAGAAGTCGTTGAGGAATGACGAAATTGAAGGCACACCGGCTGTCCTGACCGATCCGACCCTCACACGCCGGGCAGCACCAGTTCCGCCCGCAGCCCTCCGATCGGCGCGCTGCCGAGCGAAAGGCTGCCGCCATACAGCGCCGCAAGGTCCACCACGATCGACAGGCCCAGCCCGGAACCCGGCTTGGACTCGTCCAGCCGCTGGCCGCGGCGCGAGACCTGCGCGCGCTCGGCGGCCGACAGCCCGCGCCCGTCATCATCGACGATAATCCGCAACACCGGACCCGCGCCGGGGGCAACAGGCCGTTCCACCAGCATCTCGATGAACACTTGCGACGTCGCCCATTTGCAGGCGTTGTCGACGAGGTTGCCGACCATCTCCTCAAGATCCTGCCGTTCGCCGCGAAACTTCGCCTGCGCATCAGCCTTGACCTCGATGACGATGCCGCGGTCGCGATGGATCTTCTCCATGGTCCGGCGCAATGCCTCGATCGCAGGCGCGACCTCGGTGACCGTGCCTATAATGGTGAGCCGCGCAGCGATCCGCGCACGCTCCAGATGGTGCGCCACCTGATCGCGCATCACATCGGCCTGCTCCAGAACCTTGTTCGCGAACGGATCGGAGACACGCGCGGAGGCTTCATTGACGATGACGGACAACGGCGTCTTGATGGCATGGGCGAGATTGCCGACATGGGTCCGCGCGCGCTCGACGATTTCGCGGTTAGCATCGATCAGCGCGTTGGTCTCGCGCGCCAGCGGGGCGATCTCGACGGGAAATTCGCCTTCCAGCCGTTCGGCGCGGCCGGAGCGGATGTCGGCGATGGCGTCTGAGATGCGTTTCAGCGGCGCAAGGCCAAAGCGGACCTGGAAGATCGTGGTCAACAGCAACACGATCGAGAGCGCGGCAAAGGTGCCGCCGAGATAATAATCGAAGCTGCGCGTTTCGTCGAAAATCTCGGTGGCGTCGCCGGCCACACTGACCAGGAACTTGCCGTCGTCGCCAAGGTCGACCGGCCTTTCCACCATCCGCAAGCTTTGACCTTCGGGACCGTCGACATAACCGAGACGAATGCCGGCCGCGGTCAAGTCGGCGCCGTGTTCTTCCAGCTTCGGCAGCTTCTTGTCCCACAAAGAGCGCGACGCGCGCGTCTCGGCCTTTTCGGAATCGGTGCGAGTGATCTGCCAATACCACCCGGACAGCGGCAATTCGAACAGCGGTTCGCCAAGCGACTGGAACTGACGGTCAGGCGGCTCGTCGGGGGTTGCGACTTCGGCAATCAGGGTACGCAGATAAAGGTTGAGCCGGCGATCGAAGGCGCGCTCGGTGGCGTCGCGGTAGACCGACGACAGCACGACGCCGGTGATGATCAGAATCACCACCACCCACGCGGTCGCGGACAGAAACAGCCGGGTGGCGAGTGAACTACCGCGCATCAGAGCATGATCCCGGAAAGCATGTCCCCCGGCGACGACCCGATCGACGGATGCCGGTTTGCGGACAAGATCATACTGGAACAAGACAATAAGACCGGAGCTTGATCAACACCCTTGATCAGGCTCCAAGTCCGATGCCAGGTCAGGTGCCTGGCGTTGGCGGCGTCAGCAAATAGCCGAGCCCCCGCACCGTCTGGATGATGTCAACCTCCAGCTTCTTGCGGATGCGGCCGACAAATACTTCGATGGTATTGGAGTCGCGATCGAAATCCTGATCGTAAAGATGTTCGACCAATTCGGTGCGCGACACCACGCGTCCGGTGTGGTGCATGAGATAGGCCAACAGCCGATATTCGTGCGAGGTCATCTTGATCGGATTGCCCGACACGCTGACCCGGTTGGTGCGGGTATCCAGCGACACCGGACCGCAGATCAACTCGGACTGGGCATGGCCGGTGGAACGGCGCAGCAACGCGCGGATCCGCGCCAGGATTTCCTCCAAATGAAACGGCTTGGCGACATAGTCGTCGGCGCCGGCATCGAAACCCTGCACCTTGTCGCTCCAGCGGTCGCGCGCGGTAAGGATCAGGACCGGCATCACACGGCCGTTGCGGCGCCATGCCTCCAGCACCGAAATGCCGTCCATCTTCGGCAGGCCGATGTCGAGCACCACGGCGTCGTAAGGTTCGCTGTCGCCGAGAAAATGCCCCTCCTCGCCATCGAACGCTCGATCAACCACATATCCGGCGTCGGTCAGCGCCGTTGTCAGCTGACGATTGAGATCGGGATCATCTTCAACAACGAGCAGGCGCAAGCTGGTCTCCGCAAATGAACTGCACGATATCCGCCGGCAAGATGAGCCCAACCGGCGTGAACGGGCTATGAACAGGCCGACACCGCCCTGTTACTTTCACGTTACCTTTCTCACAACCGCGTTGCGCTGCAATGCAGGCCTAGCACGCTGAGTCGAAAGCCCCAAATGTCGGCGATGGCGGGTATTGCAAGCCCGGCTAACGCCCGGCCGGCGATCCCCTGATCACCATGAAATCGACGGGGCCGCCGGGCCTGTCATCGTCGAACACCCCGATCACCAGGCGCCCGGTCCGCCAGGCAAGCGTATCGAGGTTGGTGCGGCCCTCATACAATAACGGGCCCTCGGGAGAATTATCATGACCGTGAACGACGTGAAGTCCGCCGAAGCCGCCAGGGAACCCCTTCGGATAGCGCTTCCACAACAGCGTCGCTTCGCTCTGCTGGGCCAGCGGAACCTCGGGATCGACACCGGCGTGAACGTAGACCCGGTGGTGGTCGACGTGCATCAGTTGCAGTCCGTCGAGCCATGCCAAGTGGTTTTCCGGAATGGCGGCGGGATCGCCGCCATAGGACGCCAGCGCCGCATCGCCGCCCTTCCCGAGCCAGGAAGTCATCTTCACGGGATTGCGCAGCGCGTCCGCCATCATGGCGTCGTGGTTGCCCTTCAGCGCAAACAGCCGCCAACCTTCGCCTAAGCCTGACAACAGTCGTTCGATGACCTGTCGGCTTTGCGGGCCCTTATCGACGTAATCGCCGATGGTCACGATCGTGCCGCCATCGCCGCCTGAATGCCCGCTGATGCCGGCGAGACCCTCGTTGAGCAGATCGCATCGGCCGTGAATGTCGGGAATGACGTAAGTCAGGCTCATTCGGCGGCTGCATTCCCGGCACGGTACGCGAGGGTCCTATTGCAATCTGTCCCTGCCATCAACCGGGAGGCTGCTATTCGCGGCTGTGCGGCGTATCGACGCTGCCCCTGACTCAGGTACGGAAGAACACGAACCAGACGAGACCAAGGATCAGCACCGCGAGCCCGGTTGAGACCATCAGGAGGGCAAGCACGGACGGGCCCGGTTCGGCCTGGCGGGCTTCAGTCGGGGTTTCGACGATGTGACCGTGTTGTCTGGTTGCCATGATGCCCTCGATTCCAGCTGTTGTGAACGCCTTGCGGCGCGAGGTATCAAAAGCAACGCCGGATACCGGACGATGTTCCGGGCTTGGGGTCTGCGATGTCGGGCCCATCGACGGCTGCCGGGACCCGCTAACACCCCGCCCCCAGGCAACCAACCGGCCCCGCCACGGTTAACGCCGTTGGGAGATTCCCGGCCCTGTCAGTTTGAAACCGGGTTCCTCGGTGGTATCGTCACCGATCGTCAGTCGCGTTTCGGAGTATCCCATGGCCCCCCGCGCCAACTGGAAGGGCTTTTTACGCCTTTCGCTCGTGACCTGTCCGGTTGCCCTGTATCCGGCGACGTCGGATACTGAAAAAGTCAGCTTCAACCAGATCAACCGCAAGACCGGCCATCGCATCAAATATGCCAAGGTCGATGCCGACACCGGCGAGGAAGTCGCCGCCGAAGACATCATGAAGGGCTACAAGGTCGACACCGATACCTATATCGAAGTGTCGAAGGACGAACTCGAAGACATCGCGCTGGAGTCGACGCGCACCATCGAGATCGACGAGTTCGTGCCGAAGTCCGACATCGACAATCGCTATCTGATCCGACCCTATTATCTCGTACCCGACGGCAAGGTCGGCCATGACGCCTTCGCGGTGATCCGCGAAACTATCCGCGGCATGAACAAGGTGGCGATCGGCCGGGTGGTGCTGACCAACCGCGAGCACATCATCGCGCTGGAGCCGCTCGACAAGGGCCTGATGGGCACGCTGCTGCGCTACCCTTACGAGGTGCGCAGCGAAAAGGAATATTTCGACGACATCCAGGATGTGAAGGTCACCAAGGACATGCTGGATCTGGCCAAACACATCGTCGAACAGAAATCCGGATCATTCGAGCCCGACAGGTTCGAGGATCGCTATGAATCGGCGCTGGTCGATCTCATCAATCAAAAACGCAATGGCTTGCCGACCGCGAAAGCCGCGCCGAAATCCAGCGGCAATGTCATCAATCTGATGGACGCGTTAAAGCGCAGCCTTGCCAGCGAGAAACAGTCCGCCCCTCCGGTAAAGGCCAAGGGCAAGAAGCCGCGCAAGGCCGTCGCCGGTCAGCGCGAGATGCTGCTGCCGATCAGCGGCAAACGCGCGAAGGAAGCGCCGAAGAAAGTGGAGCGTCCGGTGCGCACAGCCGCCCGATCGAAAAAAGCGGGATAATGCGGCGAGCCTCGCGGATCGCGTGACGCGGGCATTGAGCGGGAAACAACAACAGCGGCGATGCCGGTTTCAACCGGCCGGTCACCGATGCGCACTCACTTCAGCGAAGTGTTGATCGAGGTAAATTTGGTGTTGAGTTGAGGGCCGATGCCCTGAACCGTGACGACGATTGCCAGCGCGATACCGCTGGCGATGAGGCAATATTCGATCGCGGTCGCGCCGGATTCGTCGCGCAGAAATTTTAAAAGCAGCCGTCGCATCCAAAACTCCTGTCGACGCCTTGCGGGATTCTCCCGCAGCAGTATGCCGGCGGAATCTAGGCCGCATTGGTTGCCAGCGTGTTGAGGAACACGCTCAACGACAGGTTAAGGCCGAGGTCGATCTTTCATCGAATATGCCGGCCGACCCGGTGCTGACGAACTTCCAAAACGCCGGCGAAGGCAACCTTACGGCTTGAAAAACGCGGGATCATTCAACGCCTTGATCATGGCGTCGACCATGTCGGCGGCGCCGTGGTCCTCGCGCTCCTCCAAAAGCTCCCACATCTTGCGCAGGTTGGCGCGCATTGGCGCCTTCAGTGACGGATCGCGCTCGATCAGGGTCCGTGCGATGCAGAAGGCAATGCCTTCGCTGCCCATCTTGGTCTGCTCAACGGTGGGTTTACTCATGGCCAGCTCCTTGTCGATCGTCTCAAATGTCTGATGTGCCGGGGCCGCTGTTAGATCAAATCGCGGCTGGTGGATAGCCAGCGCGGCAGGATGGCGCGGCCCGCGGCTTGCGCCCCTACTCCGCCATCTCCGCCGGCGCGGCCGGCCCGGCCAGCGTCCGCTCCTCCATCAGGATCATGCTCAGCGATGCGGCGGCCATCAGCGCCGCGGCCGCGCCGAACACGTAACGGAATGCAGCGATCATGTCGGCGGCGGGAATCGAATTCACCGCGCCGCGATGCGCGCCGGCAAGCGAAATATGCGCGCCCAGCGCGACCAGGAGGATGGTGCTGAACGCCGCCACCGTGAACGACGCCATCAGCGCGCGGAAGAAATTCATCGCGCCGGTCACGGTGCCGACTTGCGAGCGCGCCACCGAATTCTGCAGCGAGACCACGCTGACCGGGAATGCCGTGCCGAGGCCCAGCGCGAAGACCGACAGCAGCCCGAGCAGGGCCCACAGCGGAAGCGTTGTCAGGGCCAGCGCTGATCCCGCCAACGCCGAGCACAAGGTTCCGATGATCGCAACGCGCTTGTAGTGCCTGGCGCGTGCCATGGTTCGGCCAGCGATCGCAGCCCCGACGGTTGAAACGGCGGCCAGCGGTATCAGCGCAAGCCCCGCCTCGCTGGCGCTGAGATGATAGACCACCTCGTAATACAGCGGCAGGTGCACGGTCAGTCCCAGGATCGAGCCCAGCGCGCAACCGCCCGCGGCCATCGCATAGGGCACGACGGTTCCACCCATCAGCGGCAGCGGCAGGAAGGGCTCCTCGGCATTTCGGGCATGCCACACGAAGGCGAATGCCAGCGCGACCGACGCGCCGACCATCGCCATGATGGCCGGCGACAGCCAGAGATAGCGGTTGCCGCCCCAGGTCAGCACCAGCATGAACACCACGGCGGAGGCCATCAGCAGCACGCCGCCGATCCAGTCGACCTTGCGCTTGCGGTGAAATACCGGGATCTTGCCCATCTTCGGCAGCAGCAGCGCCAGCGATGCGAGCCCGAGCGGCACGTTGATCCAGAAGATCATCGACCAGTGCAGGTGCTCGGCGAACACGCCGCCGAGGATCGGCCCGGCGATTCCGGCGGCAACCCACACGCCGCTGAAATAAGCCTGATACTGGCCGCGCTCGCGTGGCGTCACCACGTCGGAAATCACCGTCTGCACGATCGGCATGATGCCGCCGCCGCCAAGCCCTTGCAGGCCGCGCGCCAGGATCAGCACGGTCATGTTCGGCGCCAGCGCGCACAGCACCGAGCCCGCGATGAACAGGCTGAGGGCCGCGATGATCATGGCGCGGCGGCCGTAGATGTCGCTCAGGGTGCCGAATACCGGCGCCACCGCGGTCGACGCCAGCAGGTAAGCCGTGATGACCCACGACAGGTTGGAGACATCCTGGAATTGCCGGCCGATGGTCGGCAGCGCCGTGGCCACGATGGTCTGATCCAGCGCGGCCAGAAACATCGTCAGCATCAGGCTCATCAGGATGGTGCTGACCTCGCTTGGCGTCAGTGCGGCGCGCGGCACGATCGGCGGCGCGTCGCTGATGTCGATGACCTCACCGGGCAATTGCGGCAGCTCGTTCACGATGGCTTCGGGCAATGTCTGTTGGTCAGCCGGCTGCCGGTTTTGCCGTTCAAACTTGTTCATGGAGGATTACGTTGATCTGGCTCAAAAATGCGCGTGGCTGGCCGCGCCCCGCGAGGAATCGCTTTCAGCGCTAATTTAGGGGGTGCTGCCTCACCGTGGCAGCGGGTTGCGCGCATGGGTGCGTCCCGCGCAGGCGTCATCGCAATCGAGTGATCGTCGCAGGCGTCTTTGAATGAAAGCTTGAGGCTAGAGCTGGCCCGGCACTTGATGCGGAGCGGATGCTTGAGAATAATCTTCAGGATTGTGGCCGCTTCTTGAGACGGGCGCGCTTTGGCAAGTGCTCCGGCCATTGCACGATGTGATCTTCGAGATCGACGTCCGCGATCTCGTTCTCCGTCCCCTGCACCCGCCCGCGCACCGAAACGCCGGCCTCGTGAACCGTATTGGGATCGCCCGAAACAAGCGGATGCCACCAGTAGAGATCACGGCCTTCCGCTACCAGTTTGTAGCCGCAACTCGGCGGTAGCCAGTTCAGGGTGCGAACGTTCGCTGGCGTCAGTCGCACGCAGTCCGGAACCAGGTCGGATCGATTCGCATAGTCCTTGCAGGCACACAGCCCCGCATCGAGCAGCTTGCAGGAAACGTGGGTGAAGTAGATCTTGCCGGTATCCTCATCCTCAAGCTTTTCCAGGCAGCACCGCGCACAGCCGTCACACAGGCTTTCCCATTCGGCGCTGGACATTTCCTCCAACGTCTTGGTTTTCCAAAAGAATCCCTCTTGATCCGAGGGCGGCGGGGAGCGAACGGTCATGGGTCCTGACGTTCCTGGATAGCAATGAACCCTGCCGTTCTAGGGGCTGCGGCGGCAGGGGTGCAAGCGGCAAGCGTTGACGGCGGTGCAAAAGCCCGCCTGGCGTTAGCCCAGCCGATCAAAATCATGCGTTCGGCCATTGGTTTATGACCCCTGCTCGGCTACAAAACGGTCGAGGCTCCCGGCGGCGCAAAGGCGCCTTGGGTTTGCCGCAACATTCCCGCAAGACGTCTCAACGGTGCCCGAGCCGGGCGCTAGAGCGCTGCGAACTGACCAAGGGCACAGGTTGCGCAAAATCATCCCAGACGATTGGAAGAGACGGATCAACCATCTCCGTCTGGATCTGGATGCGCGTTTCGATTCCACGCTGTTCTCGACCCTTGTCGGTGCGCGCGAGCTCTACGAGCGGTTCTCGACGTTCATGGACCGCTTCTATGTCGACCGCTGGAAGCGCTGGGTCTTCATCGAGCCGCTGTCGGAAGCCGCGACCTTCACGCTCGGCGGGCTCCTGCTGATGCTGGCGCTGGCGGTGCCGGCGTTTCGCGAAACCTCCGACGAGGACTGGCTGAAAAAATCCGATCTCGCGGTGACATTTCTCGATCGCTACGGCAATCCGATCGGCAGCCGGGGCATCAAGCACAATGATTCGATTCCGCTTGAGGATTTTCCCGACAACCTGATCAAGGCGACGCTGGCCACCGAGGACCGCCGCTTTTACGAGCATTTCGGCATCGACATCGCCGGTACGGCGCGCGCGCTGGTGACCAACGCGCAGGCCGGCGGTGTGCGACAGGGCGGCTCATCGATTACCCAGCAGCTTGCGAAGAACCTGTTCCTGAACAACGAGCGCACCATCGAGCGCAAGGTCAACGAGGCGTTTCTCGCGGTCTGGCTGGAGACGCGGCTCTCCAAGAACGAAATTCTCAAGCTCTATCTCGATCGCGCTTATATGGGCGGCGGCACCTTTGGTGTCGACGGCGCGGCGCATTTCTATTTCAACAAGTCGGTGCGCGACATCAATCTCGCCGAAGCCGCGATGCTCGCCGGACTGTTCAAGGCTCCCACCAAATACGCGCCGCACATCAACCTGCCCGCCGCCCGCGCCCGCGCCAACGTGGTGCTGGACAATCTGGTCGATGCCGGCTTCATGACCGAAGGTCAGGTGTTCGGCGCACGCCGCAATCCGGCCAATGCGGTCGACCGCCGTGACGAGAATTCGCCGAACTATTATCTCGACTGGGCGTTCGACGAGATGCGCAAGCTGGTCGATACGTTTCCGAGATCCTACACTGAACGCGTGTTCGTGGTCCGCGCCGCGATCGACATGAACGTGCAGCGCGGCGCCGAGGAAGCCATCGAAAACCAGTTGCGCCAGTTCGGCCGCGACTATCACGCGACCCAGGCTGCGACCGTGGTCAGCGATCTCGATGGCGGCATCCGCGCGATGGTGGGTGGACGCGACTATGGCGCCAGCCAGTTCAACCGTGCGGTGGACGCCTACCGGCAACCGGGCTCGTCGTTCAAGCCCTATGTCTACACGACGGCGCTGATGAACGGCTTCACGCCGAACTCGATCGTGGTCGACGGCCCGGTCTGCATCGGCAATTGGTGCCCGCAGAATTACGGCCATTCCTACTCCGGCCCGGTGACGCTGACGCAGGCGATCACCCGCTCGATCAACGTCATTCCGGTGAAGCTATCGATCGCCCTCGGCGGCAAGTCGCCAAACCCGGCCAAGATCGGCCGCGCCAAGATCGTGGAGGTGGCACGCCGCTTCGGCATCAAGGCGCCGCTGCCGGATACGCCATCGCTGCCGATCGGCGCCGACGAAGTCACCGTGCTTGAACATGCCGTGGCCTATGCGACCTTCCCCAACAAGGGCAAATCGGTAGCGCCGCATGCGGTGCTGGAAGTTCGCACCGGCACCGGCGATCTGGTCTGGCGCTTCGACCGCGACGGCAAGAAGCCGCTTCAGGCCATTCCGGCGTCCGTCGCAGCCGACATGGCGGGCATGATGAGCCATGTCGTCAGCGAGGGTACCGCGCGCCGCGCCGCGCTCGACGGCATTCCGACCGCCGGCAAGACCGGCACCACCAGCGCCTATCGCGACGCCTGGTTCGTCGGATATACCGGCAACTTCACCTGCGCGGTCTGGTTCGGCAATGACGATTATTCGCCGACCAATCGCATGACCGGCGGCTCGCTGCCGGCGCAGACATGGCACGACATCATGACCGTGGCGCATCAGGGCGTCGAGATCAAGGAGATCGCCGGAATTGGCGCCGGCCAGAAGGCGCCGGCGGCTGCCGGCGCTGCGGCTGGCGCGGCCAAGGTTGCGGACACCAAGCCGGGGCCGCCGCCGATCCTGACCAAACGTGGTGCGGATATTCTGGTGCGCGTGGAGAAAATGCTCGACGATGCCGGCAGGACGCTTGGGAAAACCTCCTCTGCCGACCCGGTGAAACCCGTCAAGCCGTTGTCGTCCGATTCGATCGCATTCCCGGAAAGCTTCGCGGCGGTTGCGCCGTACGGCGCGGCAACGCCTTCGCCACGCAAGAACTGACGTGCGGCTGATATTCATCACCTTGCTGGCGTTGATCGTCGCCACCGTCGTCGGCCTCGGCGCGACATGGCTGACCGCGACGCGCGGCACCGATCTCGGCACGCTCACGATCGGCGCCTGGACCGCCCGCCCCAAGACCGGCACCGCCGATGTCGATCCGTATTCACGCGCGACCATCGCCCGCAGTGGCGAACTGCCGATCGGAACCGGCGACGGCGTCGCATTCTCGGCGACGACTGACGACCGCAAGCGACCGCTCGATGGCCGCTGCGATGTCGTCGTCAGCGGCGTCACGCCCGCCGCCCGGTTCTGGACCTTGACGCTCTATGATTCGAAAGGGCACCTGGTTGCGAATTCACTGGAGCGTTACGGCTTCACCAGCGAGGAAATCGTCCGCGGGACCGACGGCTCGTTCGAGGTGCGGGTGGCATCGAGAGCGCGCGCCGGAAACTGGCTACCCACCGGAGGCATCGAGCGTTATGCGCTGATGCTCCGGCTTTACGACACACCGGTTGGCGTCGCGACGCGCACACAGCGCGATGCGCCGATGCCGTCGATTGCAACGGTGGGGTGCCCATGATCCGCCTGCTGCTCACCATCATCGCGGGCGTGCTGCTGGGCGGCATCGTGCATCTCGTCAGCGTTCTGGCATTGCCGCGCCTTGCGACCCAGGACGCCTATTCGCGTCTCACGCCGATGACGAAACTCAACGCCGTCACNCCGCTGCATCTGGCAGACCCGAACAACACACCGATGCCGTTCATGGATCCGGCGTTCGCGCTGGCGATTTGCCGCTACGATCTGTCGGTCGGCCCGATCAAGCTCACCGTTCCGGTCAGTCAGGCCTATACCTCGGTGTCGTTCTATACGCGCAATGAAGTGGCCTATTACGCCATCAACGACCGATCCGCCGGACGCAAGGTGATCGAGCTCGATCTCATGACCGAAGCGCAGCATGCCGATTTGCCCGAAGACGAGGACGTGACGGCGGCCGACCGCCTGATCATCGATTCTCCAACCGCCACCGGATTGATCGTGCTGAAGGCGCTGGCGGCGGAGCCCGGCCTGATGCCGCAGGCCCAGGCGTCACTCGCCGCATCGAGCTGCAAGGTGCAGACCGAGGCACCGGCCAAGCAGGCCGAGCCGCCGCGAGCCAAGCGCTGATCGCAACACGATCGATTACTCAGAAGTTCTTCAGCCGCGCGTGCTCAGCGCGTGTCCGATCGCCGGCTGGGCTGCGACCGGCGGATGCGCCGTTTGCGCGGCAAGCTCGCCGATCAACCGATCGGCGTCGGCCGCCATATTGTCCGGCGCCTGGAGCACCAGCCGCTCCAGCGCCCAATGGTAGGACGAGATACGCCGCTCCAGGCATTGCTGCACCCATTGCACGATCAGGGTGTTCTCTTCCATGCGGGCGACCGCGTCGGCGCGCTCGCGTGGCGACAATTCGGAAATATGCGCGAGACTGGCGTTGCGCTTGCGGTCGAGGTCGAACACGCGGGTGGCGGTGGCGAAAAACGGTTCGAACCGCGTGATGTCGTCGCGCACATCGTCCATCAGTTGCGCGTAGCGCGAGGCATGCGAACGATGTGGCTCGTCGATCAATTGACGCCCATAGGTGGTGCGATCGAACACCGGCCTGTGCCGCCATGGCGAAGCAATCGTTGCGTAGTCGCCGAATACGCTCTTCCAGGCAGGACGCGAACGCGGGGGCTCGATCATCTGGTAGGCGAGATCGCG
>JGI24140J50213_10000308_pt1 | contig 23092 bp, 13 predicted proteins | sample BarGraIncu00222A_FD_50213 | JGI IMG/M metagenome (IMG submission 50213)
TGACCTCGGTGAATTGCAGCGCCCATGTCGCGGGCATGGTTGCGGATATCTTCAAGAAGAATCCGTTCACGCACGACAATCCGCTGGCGGATTTTCCCAATGTCGATGGCGTGGTCGCGCTGACCCACAAGACCGGCTGCGGCATGACGCAGGACGAGCCGCTGACCATCCTTCGCCGCACCCTTGGCGGCTATGCGCGGCATGTGAATTTTTCCGCCGTGGTGGTGCTGGGCCTGGGCTGCGAGGTCAACCAGATCGGCGGCCTGATGAAAGAGCAGAAGCTTGCGGGCCGCCTGCGTGAACTGGAAATTCAGGAAATCGGCGGTACCCGCAAGACCGTGGAAGCCGGCGTCGCCTTTGTGCGCGAAGCTCTGACCGACGCCAACAACGTCAAGCGCGAACCCGTGTCGGCCAGCGAATTGACGGTGGCGCTGCAATGCGGCGGCTCCGATGGCTATTCGGGTGTTTCCGCCAATCCGGCGCTGGGGGCTGCCAGCGATCTTCTGGTGCGCCATGGTGGCACTGTGATCCTGTCGGAGACGCCGGAAACCTACGGCGCCGAGCATCTGTTGACGCGTCGCGCGGTGAGCCGCGAGGTCGGCGAGAAACTCGTAGCGCTGATGCGCTGGTGGGAGGAATACACCGAGCGCGAAGGTGCCGAGATGAACGCCAATCCAAGCCCCGGCAACAAGGCCGGCGGGCTGACCACGATTTTGGAAAAATCGCTCGGCGCGATGGCGAAAGCCGGCAGCACCAATCTTGTAGACGTCGTGAATTACGCGGAAGCGGTCACTAAGAAGGGTTTCGTCTTCATGGACACGCCCGGTTACGACCCGGTGGCGGCCACCGGGCAGGTGGCGGGCGGCGCCAACATGGTCTGCTTCACCACCGGCCGCGGCAGCGTGTTCGGCTGCAAGCCCGCGCCGTCGATCAAGCTTGCGACCAACTCGGCGATGTTCAAGCGCATGGAAGACGACATGGACGTCAATTGCGGCACCATCCTCGACGGCGAGGAGACGGTGCAGCAATGCGGCCAGCGCATTTTCGATCTGATGCTCAAGACCGCCTCGGGCCAGCCGACCAAAAGCGAAGGTTTTGATTTCGGCGGCGCCGAATTCGCGCCTTGGGTGCTCGGCGCGACGATGTGAGGTGCTCGCGGCGTGAACAGAGACAGTTACCATCTTACCACGAGTTGCATCTTCCCAGATTGTCTAACCGTCAGTGATCGCGGGATGTGAAGCTGCGCGGCAGCTTCTGGCCCATCTCGTCATTTCGCTGCGCTGCGGAATTCGGTCGAGATTGAGGAAGTGGGCTCCGGTCAGCCGTCCGCTCTCGGGAGATTTATGGGTTCATGGCGTAGTCAACGGTCTGGTTCCAAGCGACAGATTGGTTCATGATCCCCTGGCACTCCCGCTGGTCAGGGAGTGCCCACTCAACAAGCATCAAAAAAAGTAAGAGGAAACGTCATCGAACCATAACGGGAAGGCGCTGCCATGACTGCGACGACAATCGCCCTTGGTCCTGCTCCGATGTCGGAGGTCGAGCATCGGTCGGCCCTGCGCCACGCNGTCATCGCCAGCACTGTCGGCACCACCATCGAATGGTACGACTTCCTCCTCTACAGCACCGTGACCGGGCTGGTCTTCAACAAGGTCTATTTCCCCGGCTCCGACCCATGGGTCGGCACGCTGCAGGCGTTCGGCGTGTACTTCGTCGGTTTCGTCGCGCGGCCGATCGGTGCCGCGATCTTCGGCCACTACGGCGATCGCATCGGCCGCAAGGCGACCCTCATCGTCACGCTGCTGATGACCGGGATCGCGACCGCCGCGGTCGGGCTGGTGCCGGGCTACGACCGGATCGGCATCTGGGGTGCGGTGATTCTCGTCATCCTGCGCCTGATTCAGGGCATCGGTGTCGGCGGCGAATGGGGCGGCTCGGTACTGCTGGCGATGGAGTGGGCGCAGACCAACAAGAACCGCGGCTTCATTACATCATGGCCGCAATTCGGCGGGCCGGCCGGACTGTTCCTGGCCAACATCGCGGTGCTGTTCTTCAGTTGGTACTCGGGCGATCAGTTCCTGGAGTGGGGCTGGCGCGTTCCGTTCCTGATCAGCATCGTCATGGTGGCCGTCGGGCTGTGGATTCGTCTCGGCATCCTCGAGACCCCGGTGTTCCAGCGCATCCTCGCCGAGAACAAGGTCGAGCGCGCTCCTACGATCGAAGTGCTCAAGCGACAGCCACGCGAGATCCTCCTGTCCGCGCTGTTGCGGATGGCCGAGCAAACCCCGTCATTCATCTTCAACGCCTTCGTGCTGACCTACGGCACGCTGGTGGTGGGGGTCTCCCGCGATCTGCTGCTGATGGCACTGGTCGCCATGACCGCGCTCGGCTTCGTCACGGTCCCGATCGCCGGCGCATTGTCCGATCGCATCGGCCGTAGGAAGGTCTACATTGGCGGCTGCATCTTCGTTGCCGTGTTCACATTCGGCTATTTCGCTCTGCTCGACACCAAGGTGCCGGAACTGGTCTTTCTTGCCGTGGCGCTCTCGTTCATTCCGGTGATGACCATGTACGGCCCGCAAGCCGCATTGATCGCGGAGGCCTTCACGCCGCGGCTGCGCTATAGCGGCGCCTCTCTTGGCTATCAACTCGCCTCGATCATTGCGGGCGGACCGGCGCCGTTCATCTCCGCCTGGCTGTTCTCGACCTACCATTCCGCGTTCCCGATCGGCCTTTATGTTTGCGTCTGCGCGGCGATCAGCATCTGTGCGGCCTTGCTGCTCCCCGACCGGACCAACAAGGACATTGCCCACGAGGCGCACTACGGCAATGCCTGAGCTTGGTGGACCTCTCGGCAGGCCGCCCGGATGACCTGATGAAACGCTCCTCCCATAGGCAACGCCTGCCCGTTGTTAGAGCTTGATCCGCATGGGAACCAGTGTTCTGCTTAAAAAAGCTGCTGGAGCACTCAGCCCGTGTCGATCTTCGTCGCACTACATCACGTCACGCATTACAAATACGACCGTCCGATCGATCTCGGCCCTCAAACCATTCGCCTGCGGCCGGCGCCGCATACGCGTACCCCGATTCTGAGCTACTCGCTCAAGGTCACGCCATCCAATCATTTCGTGAACTGGCAGCAGGACCCGCAGGGCAACTGGCTGGCGCGGTATGTCTTCCCCGAGAAGGCAACCGAATTGAAGATCGAAGTCGACTTCACGGCGCAGATGACCGTGATCAATCCGTTCGATTTTTTCGTCGAGCCTTATGCCGACAGTTTTCCGTTCGCCTATACCGGCGATCTCAAGACCGAGCTTGCGCCATATCTTGCAACCGACGAGGCCGGACCGCTGCTCGCGGCCTACCTCGCCGACATTCCGCGCGAGGCATCGAGCACGGTCAATTTCCTGGTCGATCTCAACGCGCAATTGCAAAAGAAGATTCGCTACATCATTCGCATGGAGCCGGGCATCCAGACGCCGGAGCAGACACTGGCCTCGGGCGCCGGATCATGCCGCGACTCGGCATGGCTGCTGATTCAGATCTTCCGGCATCTCGGTCTCGCCACGCGTTTCGTCTCGGGCTATCTCATTCAGTTGCGTCCCGACATCGATCCGGTCGAAGGACCACGTGAGGTCGAGAATGATTTTACGGATTTGCACGCCTGGGCCGAGGTCTATCTTCCCGGCGCCGGATGGATCGGATTCGATGTCACCTCGGGCATGCTGACCGGCGAGGGGCATATCCCCGTCGCCGCCACGCCGCATTATCGCTCGGCGGCTCCGATCAGCGGCGCCGTCGGATTTGCGGAAGTCGAATTCGGCTTCGAGATGAGCGTCAAGCGGATCCGCGAAGCGCCGCGGATCACCCGGCCGTTCTCCGACGAATCCTGGGCGCGGCTCGACAGACTAGGTGAACGGGTCGATGCCGATTTGAAGGCCGGCGACGTGCGCCTGACGATGGGCGGCGAGCCGACCTTCGTTTCCGTCGACGATCTGGAATCGCCGGAATGGAATATTGCCGCGGTCGGCCCGACCAAGCGCGGCCTCGCTGACGAGCTCATTCGCAAATTGCGCGCTCGCTTCGCGCCCGGCGGCCTTTTGCATTTCGGACAGGGCAAATGGTATCCGGGCGAAAGCCTGCCGCGTTGGGCGTTCGGGCTCTATTGGCGCAAGGACGGCGTGCCGATCTGGAAGAATTCCGATCTGATCGCCAGGATCGAAGGGTCGCGCAAAGCTGCCATTGAAGACGCTGAGCGCTTCGCCGAAGGGACCGCGAAGAAACTTGGTGTGGCCTCCGAATTCATCATGCCGGCGTTCGAAGACCCTTCGCACTGGTTGCAGAAGGAAGCGGGCCTGCCGCCCAACGTCGATCCCAGCGATTCCAAACTGTCCGATCCGGAAGAGCGCTCGCGCATGGCGCGGGTGTTCGATCAGGGGCTCAACGTTCCCAAGGGTTTTGTGCTGCCGATCCAGCGCTGGAACGCCGATGCGGGTCAATCTCCCTCGCGCTGGCGCAGCGAGCGCTGGAAACTGCGGCGCGGCAATTTGTTTCTGACGCCGGGCGATTCCCCGCTGGGGCTGCGGCTGCCGATCGCCTCATTGCCGTATATTCCCGCGGAAGAATATCCCTACATCGTCGAGCAGGATCCGCTGGAGCCGCGCGAAGCCCTGCCGGTGGAAGCCTTGCCGGTGTATGAGCAGGGCGGGCAGGCCGAAAGCGCCCCGAATCAGGAAGTGCAGGAGCAGCAGCTTCGGGGCGGTGGCGTGCGCACCGCGATGTCGATCGAGATCCGCGATGGCATCCTGTGCGCATTCATGCCGCCGGTGGAGCGGTTGGAGGACTATCTCGAACTGGTCACGGCGGTGGAGGCGACCGCCGAAGAGATGCAGATGCAGGTGCATATCGAGGGCTATCCGCCGCCGTTCGATCCACGCGTCGAGGTGATCAAGGTGACGCCCGATCCCGGCGTGATCGAAATCAACATTCAGCCGGCGGCAAGCTGGCGCGAAGCCGTAGATATCACCTTCGGTCTTTACCAGGATGCCGCGCAAGTCCGGCTCGGCGCCAATCGTTTTCTGGTCGATGGCCGACACACCGGCACCGGCGGCGGCAATCACGTGGTGGTGGGCGGCAATACGCCGGCGGACTCGCCGTTCCTGCGCCGTCCGGATTTGCTGAAGAGTCTCGTGCTGTACTGGCAGCGGCATCCGTCGCTGTCTTATTTGTTCTCGGGCATGTTCATCGGCCCGACCAGCCAGGCGCCGCGCATCGACGAGGCCCGGCATGACGGCCTTTATGAACTGGAAGTCGCGCTGGCCCATGTGCCGCCGTCAGGAATCAAGGCCCCGCTCTGGCTGGTGGACCGGCTGTTCCGGCACATTCTGGTCGATATTACCGGCAATACGCATCGTGCCGAAATCTGCATCGACAAGCTCTATTCGCCTGACGGTACCACCGGCCGGCTCGGGCTGGTCGAATTCCGCGCCTTGGAAATGCCGCCCGATCCGCGCATGTCGCTCGCCCAGCAATTGCTGATCCGGGCGTTGATCGCAAAGCTCTGGCGCGAGCCGCAGGATGGCAAGTTCGTGCGCTGGGGTACGACGCTGCACGACCGCTTCATGCTGCCGCATTTCCTCTGGGAGGATTTTCTGGGCGTGCTCTCCGAGCTGAAGCAGTCCGGTTATGACTTTTCGCCGGATTGGTACATGGCACAGCTCGAGTTTCGTTTTCCGGCGTTCGGACGGGTCCATCATGGCGGCGTGGCGCTGGAAGTGCGCCAGGCGCTGGAGCCCTGGCATGTGCTCGGCGAGGAGGGGTCGGCCGGCGGCACCGTGCGCTATGTCGATAGCTCAGTGGAGCGGTTGCAGGTCAAGGCCAACGGCTTTGTCGAGGGCCGCCACGTCGTGACCTGCAACGGCAGGCGGTTGCCGATGACGGAAACCGGCCGCTCTGGCGAGGCGGTCGCCGGCGTTCGCTTCAAGGCCTGGCAGCCGGCGTCAGGGTTGCACCCGACCATTCCGGTTCATGCCCCGCTGACATTCGATTTGATTGATACCTGGAACGGACGCTCGCTGGGCGGCTGCGTCTATCACGTGGCGCATCCGGGGGGACGCAGCTACGATACCAAACCGGTCAATTCCTACGAGGCCGAGGCGCGGCGGCTGGCCCGCTTTCAGGACCACGGCCATACGCCCGGAAAGATCGACCCGCCGCGCGAGGAACGCACAATTGAATTCCCTTTGACCCTCGACTTGAGGACGCCCCTCCTGCATTGAGAATGGGCTTTGGGCAGGAGAGTCGGGATGGTGGGACAGGCCGGCCAGGGAAGCAGTCACGGAAGCAGCCAAGGAAGCCGTGAGGGAAGCAAGGTTCGCCCGGGCCATCGGCGCGTGGCGCAATGGACGCGCGGCTATGCCCGCCTGCCGGGAATCCCCGACGAGTATATTGGCCAGGACGGCGCGCCGCGTGAGGTCTGGACCCGGTTTTTCGAGGCCTTTTCCGAACTGACGCCGGGCGATATCGAGCGCCGCTTCGGATCCGCCGACCGGCATCTGCGGGAAGCCGGCGTGACCTATCGCGCGCCCGGCGAAACCGCCGAACGGCTGTGGCCGCTGAGCCACCTGCCGCTCCTGATCGGCGAGGCCGAATGGCAGCAATTGACCGCCGGCATCGTGCAACGCGCCGAATTGCTGGAACTGGTCCTGAGCGACCTCTATGGCGAGGGCCGATTGGTGGCCGAAGGGGCTATTCCCGCGGCCGCCATTGCCGGCAGCACCGAATATCTGCGTCCGGTGTGCGGCATCAAGCCGCCGGGCGGCCGATACCTCAACATGTATGCCGCCGACGTCGGCCGCGGACCCGATGGACGCTGGTGGGTGCTGGGCGACCGCACCCAGGCACCATCCGGCGCCGGCTATGCGCTGGAAAACCGGCTGGTGCTGTCGCGCGCCTTCACCACGCTCTACAAATCGATGAACGTCGAACGCGTGGCGCCGTTCTTTGAGGCGTTCCGCGATGCCTTGCGCGCCGGCGCCGATCGTGACGAGCCGCGGATCGGGCTGCTGACGCCGGGCACTTTCAGTGAAACCTATTTCGAGCACGCCACACTGGCGCGCTATCTCGGCTTCCTGCTGGTCGAGGGCGACGATCTCGCGGTCAGCGGTGACCGCATTCATATCCGCACCGTTGCCGGCTTGAAACGGCTCGACGTGCTGCTGCGCCGGGTCGATTCCAATTCGCTGGATCCCCTGGAACTCGATGCCTCCTCGCAACTCGGGGTGCCCGGCCTGATCGATGTGCTGCGCAAGAACGGCGTCGTGGTCGCCAACATGCCGGGCTCCGGCGTGATGGAGGCCCGCGCGCTGCTCGGCTTCCTGCCCAGCCTGAGCCGGCGTTTCTTCGGCGAAGATTTGAAGATGCCGCACATCGCGACCTGGTGGTGCGGCCAGAAATCCGCGCGCGAGGAAGTATTGTCGCGGCTCGATGAGGTCGCGATCGAGGGCGCCTATAGCCGGGGTGTTCCGGGTTTTCCGGGCAACGGTCCCGTGCTCGGCAGCGAGTTGTCGTCAAGCGAGCGCGAGCGGCTCAGGACGGCGATCAACGATCGCGGCATCGACTATGTCGGTCAGGAGCTGGTGCGGCTGTCGACCATGCCGGTGTGGGATCAGGGGCGCATCACGCCGCGCCCGTTCGTGCTGCGGGTTTTCGCCGCCGCGACCCCCGGTGGATGGACCATCATGCCCGGCGGGTTTTGCCGGATCGCCGATCAGCTCGATGCCCGAGCCGTGTCGATGGGCGATGGTGCGCGGGCGGCGGACGTCTGGGTGGTCTCCGACAAGGCGGTCTCGACTGCGACGCTGTTGCCGGCGGTTGATACCGTGCGGATCAGGCGCATCGCTGGCTGGGTGCCGAGCAGGGCCGCCGATAATCTGTTCTGGCTCGGCCGCTATCTGGAGCGCGCCGAGGCGACCCTGCGGCTGATACGGGCGCTCGGCACCCAGCGCGATCCCGGCAAGGGATCGTCAACGGCGCTTCCTTCGATGGAGCGGATCCAGCGGCTTCTGGTGACATGGGGTGCGACGTCGCAGGTGGCGCGGGCGCAGCCGGCCAAGATCGCCGCCGAGGCGCTGCAAAGCGGGCAAAGGTTTGGCTCCGCGTTGTCGCTGCTGCGGGCAGCGCAGCGCACGGCGACATCGCTGCGCGAACGGCTGTCGCCGGACGCCTGGCAGGTCATCACCGAGATGACCGAGCGCCTCGCCCAGGAAGTTGACGATGACGACGGCATTGTCAGCGCCGCCGAACTGACGCTGCAGGAACTGGCGAGCTTCGCTGGGCTGGCGCAAGAGAACATGAACCGTGCCGCCGGCTGGCGCTTTCTTGAAATGGGCCGCCGTGCCGAGCGTGCCATCAACACCGCGCGTTTTGCCCGCCAGTTCGCCTATGACGAAGCCGATGGCGAGGACCTCGATGTCCTGCTGACGCTGGTGGATTGCCAGATCACCTATCGCTCGCGGTACCTGGTCGGGCCGCTGCTGGCACCGGTGCGCGATCTTGTGGTGCTGGATCCCTATAATCCGAGGTCGGTCGCGTTTCAGGTTTTTGCGCTGAACGATCACATCGCCAGCCTGCCGACCCTGAAAGAGGGAGGATTGATCGAGCGGCCGCGTCGTCTCGCGGTCGGCCTGCAGGCGACGCTGACGACGACGGAAGCCGCAGCGCTCGATACCAAATCGCTGTTTGCGCTGGAGCAGGAATTGCTCACCCTCGCCGATGCCATCGGATCGCATTACTTTCCGCATGGGCCCAATGCCAGCCGGCCTGAAAAGCTGACGGGCCTCGCGTGATCTACGACATCCGTCACGTCACCACCTACTCTTATGAAAGCCCGGTCAGTTTCGCGCGCTGCGCGCTGCGGCTGGAGCCGAGGAGCGGCGACGGCCAGGAACTGGTCTCGCATACCGTCGACATCAAGCCGCGACCGGCGGATCGCACGGTCCGGCGCGACTTTTTCGGCACCCTTACCGAGAGCGTCCTGATCGAGGCCCCGCATCGCAACCTTCGCATCGATTCGCGGTCGCGGGTTTCGGTTTTCCGCCATGCGCCGGGACGCGCCGCGCCAAGTCCGGCCTGGGAGAGCGTGCGCGATATCGCGTTCGAGGCCACCAGTCTCGGCCCCTCGTCGCCGATCGGCTACGTTTTTGCGAGTCCGTTAGTGCCGGTGCAAGGCCCGGTCACTGAATATGCATCGGCAAGCTTTCCGCCAGGGAGCGGAGTCATTGCCGGCGCGGTCGATCTGATGCACCGGATCCGCACCGAGTTCAGCTACGATCCGAAGGCGACCGTCATCTCGACGCCACTCAAGGAAGTGTTCGAGAAACGCCGCGGCGTCTGCCAGGACTTCGCCCATGTGATGATCGCCGGCCTGCGCGGCCTTGGACTGCCGGCTGCCTATGTCAGCGGCTATCTGCGCACCATTCCGCCGCCGGGCAAACCGCGGCTGCAGGGGGCCGATGCGACCCATGCATGGGTTTCGCTGTGGTGCGGCGCCGAGATCGGCTGGGTCGGCTTCGATCCGACCAACGATATCCTGGTCGAGAACGACCACATCGTGTTGGCGATGGGACGGGATTTTTCCGACGTCTCGCCGGTCGACGGCATCATCGTGGGATCGCGCAAGCAAAAGCTCGCGGTGGCGGTCGATGTGCTGCTGGTCGAATGACAAGCCATCCGTCGTTGCGCAATCCGTCCTTGAACTTCTATGACGTCATTGTGCTCGGAGCGGGTGCGGCGGGCCTGATGTGCGCCAGCGTTGCCGGCCAACGCGGGCGCTCGGTGCTGCTGCTTGAGCAGGCAAGACAACCGGCTGAGAAGATCCGGATTTCCGGCGGCGGGCGCTGTAATTTTACCAACCTGCATACGAACCCGGCGAATTTTCTGTCGGACAATCCGCGCTTCTGCACCTCCGCGCTGAGTGGCTATACCCAACGCGACTTCATTGCGCTGGTCGACAGCTACAACATTGCCCATCACGAGAAGACGCGAGGGCAGTTGTTCTGCGACGGCTCTTCGCGGCAGATCATCGACATGCTGCTGGCGGAGTGCCGCAAGGCGAATGCGCAACTACGCGTCGACATACGAATATCCGCGGTGTCAAAGAGCGAGGGCGGCTTTGTGGTGGTCACCGATCAGGGCGAATTTCGCGGCCGATCATTGGTGATAGCAACCGGAGGACCGTCCATTCCCAAGATGGGATCAAGCGGCTTCGGATACCGGGTTGCCGAGCAATTCGGTCTGAAGATCGTGCCGCCGCGGCCGGCGCTGGTACCACTGACATTCGACGCCGCGTTGCTGGCGCAGTTCGGGGATCTGTCCGGCGTTTCGGTCGATGCGGTCGTCAGTTGCGGCAAAACAAGCTTCGACGAGGCGCTGCTGTTCACGCATCGCGGTCTGAGCGGCCCGGCCATCCTGCAGATATCGTCCTACTGGCGCGAGGGCCATGACCTCGTGATCGACATGGCGCCGCGGATCGATGTGCTGGCCACCCTGAAGCAATTGCGCCGCGATCATCCCAGGCAGGAAATGGCGACCGCACTGGTTGATGTTCTGCCGAAGCGGCTGGCGCGCAAGATTGCGGATGCGACCGCAGGTCCGGAACGCATCGCCGACTTCTCCGATAAGTTGCTGATGAAGGTCGCCACTGACGTGAAACAATGGCGCATCAAGCCGAACGGAACCGAGGGCTATCGTACCGCGGAGGTTACGCTGGGCGGCGTCGATACGTCAGGGCTTTCCTCGAAAACGTTCGAAGCCAAATCCGTTCCGGGGCTTTATTTCATCGGCGAGGTCGTCGATGTCACCGGACATCTTGGCGGCTTCAACTTTCAATGGGCCTGGTCGTCGGGATACGCCGCCGGCCGGCACCTTTAGGGCGTTTTCCAGTGGCTAAGGTATTTTCCGGCGAAAAGCCGGCCTGGCATCCGATGTGGGGCAGAGCCGTTACGGCTGATCTCCGAAGCGGTCCCGGGCAGGAATGAGGCATCCTGCCGCAACCATTCGGCATCCTGCGGATTGCCATGGTCGCCGGCCGGTATCGCTGCCACAATGTTGAGGAATTTATAGCCCAATTTTGGCAGGTGTGCTTAACCTTGGTTTACCGGACGCTGCAGAGGAAACTCGATGAGAGCTGAGGGTATTGAGACCGTCCGGCGCATTCTGTGCGTTTTTCCGCGCTACACGCCCTCGTTCGGCACGTTCGAATATTCCTATCCGCTGACCGACGGCGTTCAGGCCTTCATGCCGCCGCAGGGACTGCTGCTGATTGCGGCTTATTTGCCCGCGAACTGGCCGGTCCGCTTCATCGACGAAAACATCCGCGCCGCAACCGCGGAAGACTTCGAATGGGCGGAGGCGGTATTCGTCAGCGGCATGCATATCCAGCGTCAGCAGATGAACGATATCTGCCGACGGGCCCACGCCTTCGATCTGGCGGTCGCGATCGGCGGACCTTCGGTCAGCGCCTGTCCGGAATATTATCCGTCGTTCGACTATCTTCACGTCGGCGAAATGGGCGATGCGACCAATGAGCTGATCGCGCGGATCGCCCGCGATCCATCACGCCCCGAGCAACAGGTGGTGCTGAAGACCGCCGACCGTCTCGACATGACCAAATTTCCGATTCCGGCCTATGAACTCGCCGACATCAGGCGGTATTTTCTCGGCAGCATCCAGTATTCGAGCGGTTGCCCGTATCAGTGCGAATTCTGCGATATCCCGGGACTTTACGGCCGCAATCCGCGCCTCAAGACGCCGCAGCAGATCACCGCCGAACTCGACCGGTTGCTGGAATGCGGCATCACCGGTTCGGTCTATTTCGTCGACGACAACTTCATCGGAAACCGAAAGGCCGCACTCGACCTGTTGCCGCATCTAATCGAATGGCAGAAGAAGACCGGCTATGTCCTGCGCCTTTCGTGCGAGGCGACGTTGAACATCGCCAAGCGGCCGGAAATCCTGTCGGGCATGCGCGAGGCCTTCTTCGGAACGATTTTCTGCGGCATTGAGACACCGGATCCGGTGGCGCTCAAGGCGATGCACAAGGACCACAACATGATGGTTCCCATCATGGAGGCGATCAAGACGCTCAACAATTACGGCATGGAGGTGGTGTCCGGCATCATCCTCGGCCTCGATACCGACAAGCCTGAAACCGGGCAGCATTTGCTCGAATTCATCGATGCATCGCAGATACCGCTCCTGACCATCAATCTGCTCCAGGCGCTGCCGCAAACACCGCTATGGGACCGGCTGAAACGCGAAAATCGGCTGATCGAGGACGAAGGCCGCGATTCCAATGTCGATTTCCGGTTGCCGTACGAGGACGTCGTGAGGATGTGGCGCGCCTGCATGAACGACGCCTATCAGCCCGGCAGGCTCTTGGAGCGCTACGAGTATCAGATTCGCGAAACCTATCCGCATCGCATCACCCCGCCGCCTTCGCGCGAGCAGAGGTCATGGCGGAATATCAAGCTNGGTCTGACCCTGCTTCGCAANATCTTCTGGAAGGTCGGGGTCCTCGGCGACTACAAGCGCGAATTCTGGAAATTCGCCTGGCGGCGTCTGGCCCGCGGCGAGATCGAATATCTGATCAGTTCGATTCTGGTGGCTCACCATTTGATCCTGTACGCGCGCGACGCTTCGGTCGGGCGGCAGAACGCGTCGAACTACTCGATGCGACTGCGCGAGGCGGCTGTCCCTGCCGAGTAACACCCCCCTTTGAAAAACACCCGCGCGGTCGGCCCGTTTGCCAAGCGGCCTGCGGGATTTGACCCTTGGCGCGGGCAGGGCAAACCCGGTTGGCCAATCGGAGATTTGAGGCCTCTAGTCGCCGCCGGCGCGGCGTTTTTGGGCGGCTGGCTGCGCTTGCGAGACGCGGTGGAGACCTGCTACACCAGCGCGCGGAAAATTTCTGCATGTTTTCAAGAGCTAGCACCGATCAGGCGTGGCCAATTCAGCCTCATTCGCGCCCGGGAATTTGCGTTATACATTGAGCCGCAGTGAGAATTGGACAGGGCATGCTTGAAAAGAACCGCGACAGTGAGGTCCATGTCGAGAAGGTCGAGACACGGGCAACGGCGAGCATCGCCTTTGGACTGGAGCGCATCGGGCTGATCGCGGTCAAGGCGCCGATCCTGTCCTGCATCGTTCTGGTCGCGCTCATTATCGGCGCGGTGTTCGGTATCGAACGCATCAAGATCGACGATTCCCTCAGTCAGTTGTTCCGCTCCAATTCCAGGGAATACCAGCAATACGAAGCCGAAACCAAACGCTTCCCGGCGACGGAATTCGACGTGCTGGTGGTGGTCGAAGGCAAGACGCTGCTCGCCCGCGACAATCTGGAGAAACTGCGTGATCTTGTCACCGATCTGCAACTCGTCGACGGCACGCGCGGGCTGATTTCGCTGTTCTCGGCGCGCCAGGCGCCGGCGCCCGGCAAGCTGCCGGCAGCGCTGTTCCCGTCGGAATTGCCGCAAGGCGCGGACTACGACAAGTTCATCGAGACCGTCAAAGCCAACGAGATCATTCGCGGCAAATTGCTGTCCGAGGACGGCACGCTGGCGCTGATCGTGCTGTCGCTCGAGCCTGATGTCGTCGCCAGCAGCAAGCTCGGCCCGACGGTGGGCGCCATCCGCAAATTGATGGCAGATGATCTCGCAGACAGCGGACTCAAAGCCGAGCTATCGGGTGTTCCGGTGATGCAGCTCGAAATCCGCAACGCGGTCGAGCGCGACGGGTTGACCTATAACATCCTCGGTATTCTGGCCGGCTGTATCATCGCGATCATCTTTTTCCGCAAGTGGTCGTTCATGGTCGTCGCCGCGTTCCCGCCGATGATCGCGATCCTGCTGGCGCTTGGCGTGCTCGGCTGGGCCAATTTCAGCCTTAACATGTTCTTGAACGTGATGACGCCGCTGATCATGGTGATCAGCTTCTCGGACTCGATGCAGCTGACCTTCGCGGCGCGCGACCGTCTGATCGCGGGCCAGGACAAATACACCGCGTTCAGGAACGCCGTGCTGGTGGTCGGTCCGGCCTGCGTGCTCACCCACGGTACCGCCGGCATCTCATTCATTGCCCTGCAATTTTCGGATTCCGACCTGATCCGCAAATTCGGCGAGGCCGGACTTGCCGCCACCATGATCGCGCTGGTAGCGGTGCTCTCGTTGGTGCCGGTGTTCGGGGTGCTGCTGGTACGCAACGAAAAAGTTTTCGCGGTGAAATTCCAGAGCGCCGACGCCGGGGTTCAGGCGTTGCGCAATTTTTGCTACTGGATCGCGGTGCGCATGGTCAGCCGTCCCGGCCTGTTCAGCCTGATCGCAGTGATCTTTGTCGGCGGCCTGGCCCTCATCTACTCCCATCTCGAGCCGCGCTACCGGCTGGCCGATCAGGTGCCCGATAAGCAGCAGGCGGTGGCGGCGAGCGGACGTCTCGATGCCAAGTTGACCGGCGCCAATCCGATCGACGTTCTGATTGAATTTCCCAAAGGCGCATCGCTGTATGCGCCGGAGACATTGCAGACGATTGCCGACGTTCACGCGATGGTCGAGACCCAGGCGGGTGTCGGCAACGTCTGGTCGCTGGAGACGTTGCGCCGCTGGCTCGCTGAAAAAGCCGGCAGTGCCGATGTCGCGACACTGAAGGAGTATGTCAGCCTGATTCCGGAACATCTGGTCCGGCGCTTCATCTCGGCCGATCAGGACGCGGTGGTGGTTTCCGGCAGGGTGCCGGACCTCGATTCGAGCCGGATCCTGCCGGTGGTCGAAAAGCTCGATGCAGCGCTGAACGCGATCCGCGCCAAGCATCCGGGTTACGAGATTGCCGTCACCGGTCTGTCGGCGATAGCTGCGCGCAACAGCGCCAACATGATCGAAAAACTCAATCGCGGGCTGACGATCGAGTTTGCACTGGTGGCGATCTTTATCGGGCTGGCATTCCGCTCAGTGGTTGTGATGTTGTCGTGCATCCTGCCGGGTATCTTCCCGGTGGTGTTGTCGGGCACGGTGCTGTGGTTGCTCGGGGAGGGGCTGCAGTTTGCCAGCGTCGTGGCCCTCACGGTGTCGTTTGGATTGGGACTGAGTGCTACGATTCACTTCCTCAACCGGTTGCGGCTCGAGAGCACGCCGGGCGTCAGTCCGGAACTGGCGGTGGAGCGCGCTACCGTGCTGGTCGGCCCCGCGCTGATCCTGACTACGGTGGTGCTGGCCTGCGGCCTGGTGGTGACGGTGTTTTCCGACCTGCCGTCGCTGCGCCTGTTCGGCTGGCTCAGCGCTTTCGCGATGGTCGCGGCCTTGGTCGCGGATCTCTTTATCCTGCGGCCGACCGCGATGTTCCTGATCAGCCTGTCAAACCGGATTCGCGGGACGGCAGGTCACGCGAAGCCGGCGGAATAAACCGAATCAGGCCGGTGAGGGCGCGGCGTTAGCTCTTCACCATCGTGATCGAGACGTCCCGGATATCTCCCTGGGAGCTGATCTGCACGGTCTGCTTGTTACCGTTGGTTCGCAAGATCAGGTGAGCCGAAAATCCCACCGTCTCGACGGCGACATTGATCTGGCCGCGGCCAGCCGTACCCTGCAGATTGCCGACGATATTCCGGCTCGCTTCGCTCCAACTGCCGGAGATGTGGTTGCCATCACTCGTCACATTGCTGCTCAGATCGAATTTGTAGCTGTCGCTGGCGCAACGCAGCGTCTGCTGCAGCGCCCGGCCGCTACCGTCGACTGCGTAGGTGGCACGGCACCGGATCCGCTCGCTCGATCCGTCCGACAGCGAAACCTTGCCGTTGCCCGACCACGCCCCGCTAAAGCCGGCAAACGGGCTCGACTGGGCGTGGCCCGCCGACACCGAAAACAACAGCGCGGCGCCGACACCGGCAGCCTTGATGGCGTGTCCAAACAAGCTGGAAGCAGACGGTTTCATATTGAGTTTCCCAATTCAAATTGACGATCTTGAAAAGATAGTCGCGCCACATCGAGAGTTTAGTGTCGCCGCCATCTGTTAGGTTCAAATGACAAATCGGCCGTCGTGCCGTAATTTCGGCCACCAGCGACGCTGTTGGGTCGGATATCCGTCAAATCGACGGCGCGCACGGCGGTTTGGTTCGGGCGAAACCATAAAAGTGCCAGATATCGACAGCTTTCTTCATCCGCGATGATCGGTCGAACTTGCCCACAACCGATCGCCGCAAAAAACCCGTCATAAATTTACGTTTTAATATCAAACGGTTATCGATGCAGTTGAGTCATCGCATCGGACCGGGTATTCGAGACAGGGCCGACGCAAATTTGGCCGCATTTACCAGCGCTTTTGGATTCGCTCGCCACAGCGGTTCGTGGCGGGTGCCATTCGATAATCTATCCCGTTCACGCCAGGCGCTATCGGGGATCGGCATTTTCTCCGGTCAGAATGAAGGAACACGATGTATAGGTTTTTTCTCGCAATCTCCCTCTTGTCGATCTCAGTTTCCACCGGAGCCTTCGCTCAAGATTCACGCGGCACGCCGAACGAGCAAAAGGCCTGTTCCCGCGATGTGCAGCGCCATTGCCGTGCAGTGATAGATCAGGGCGACCTCGGTGTTCTCGGCTGCCTTCAGCAACATCGCCCCAAGATCAGCCGAGCCTGCGATCAGGTGCTCAGAAACCACGGGCAATAGAACCGCGCTCGCATCCGATAATCGGCGCTGCAGGCCTGTTATCGGCTTGATTCGGGCGTGGGCGGAATTTGCCAGCAATCGCAGATAGCATTGGTTTTGGCGACGTATTCCCCTATATGGGGTTCGCGATCCATCCGCATGCGCGGATTGCCGGAGCATGCGAAGTCACCATTCCCTGACCAATGTAGCCCGTTCTTGATGACCACCGCGAGCGAACTGCGATCCGGCAAGACTCACCGTGACGAGAACTTTCCGGTCGCGTCGTGGATTATTCATCCGCGCCACCGGGCCCTGATCCTCGCATTCTACAATTTTGTCAGGACCGCCGACGATATCGCCGATCACGCGACGCTCGGGGCGCGCGACAAGCTCGCTTATCTCGATCTGCTCGAGGCCGAACTGCTGGGCCAGGGCGACAGCCAGCCGGAGGCCGTCAACCTGCGGCTCGCGCTGGCGCAGCGCGCGATGCCGCCGCGCCATGCGCTCGATGTCCTGACCGCCTTCCGGATGGATGTGACCAAGCTGCGTTATGAGAACTGGGACGAGGTGATCCACTATTGCCGGTATTCGGCCATGCCGGTCGGGCGGTTCATGCTCGACGTCCACGGCGAGAGCGCGTCAACCTGGGCGGCCTCGGACGCGCTCTGCGCGGGCCTGCAAATCAACAATCATCTTCAGGACTGCGGCAAGGACTACAGGGACCTCAATCGCGTCTATCTTCCGCGCGATGCGCTCGCAGCGGCCGGGGCTTCCGTCGAGGCGCTTGGAGAGGGACGGGCATCGGCGCCGCTGCTGCAATGCCTGCATTCGCTCGCCGCGCGAACCGAAATGCTGCTGAATGACAGCAAATCGCTCAGTGCCGAAGTGAAGGATTTCCGGCTCGGGCTCGAAGTCTCCGTGATCCAGCGCTTCGCCGACAAGATCGTGCAGCTGCTGAAAGTACGCGATCCCTTGAGCGAGACCGTGCATCTCGGCCCCGCCGAACTGCTCGCCCACAGCTTCGGTGGGATAGCCAGCGAACTGACCCGCCGGGCGGTGGGTCGGCGCCCCCTGTCCAATCCGGCGGCCGGCGCATGACCGTCGAGGCGGCGGCAGCAAATGCGAGTGACGGGACATCCGCGTCCGGCAGTTCGTTTTACGCGGCGATGCGCATTTTGCCGCGCGATCAGCGCGCGGCGATGTTTCAGATCTACAGCTTTTGCCGGCAGGTTGACGACATCGCCGATTCCGACGGGCCGCGCCCGGAACGGCTGGCCGCGCTACAGCAATGGCGTGACGATATCGATGCGCTCTATCGGGGCGATCCGCCGGCGCGGCTGCGCGACTACGCCTCGTCGGTTCGGCGATTTGATCTCAGGCGCGAGGATTTCCTGGCCATCGTCGATGGCATGGAAATGGATGTGCCGCAGGATATAAGGGCGCCCGATCTCGCAACACTGGACCTGTATTGCGACCGCGTCGCCAGCGCGGTCGGACGGCTGTCGGTGCGGGTGTTCGGTCTGGCGCAGGACGACGGCATCCTGCTCGCGCATCATCTGGGACGCGCCCTGCAATTGACCAACATCCTGCGCGATATCGATGAAGATGCCGGCATTGGCCGCCTGTACCTGCCGAGCGAAATTCTGCTGCACGCCGGCATCACCTCGACCGACCCGCTCAAGGTCATTGCAGATCCGGCGCTGCCGAAGGTATGCGCGCCGCTGGTCGAGCGGGCGCGGACCCATTTCGGCAAGGCCGACGAGATCATGAGCCGCAATCCCCGCCGCGTGGTGCGCGCGCCGCGGATCATGTCGAAATATTATCGGGCTATACTGGAGCTGTTGGTCACAAGAGGGTTCGCTGCGCCGCGTGCGTCCGTTCGCCTCAACAAGCTCGCCCGCATCGCCATTATTCTTCGCTACGCATTGATCTGATGCCACAGACCGTTCACATCGTCGGCGCTGGAATTTCGGGCCTCGCGGCCGCCGTTCGGCTGGCCAATGCGAATTTCAAGGTGCATGTCCACGAGGCCACGCAACAGGCCGGCGGCCGTTGCCGGTCCTATTTCGATGCGGCCACCAACCTCACCATCGATAACGGCAACCATCTCCTGCTCTCGGGCAACCATCACGCGGTCGCCTACGCCCGGTCGATCGGCACCGAGGCGGGACTGGTCGGGCCGAAGCGCGCGCAATTTCCGTTCGTCGATCTGGCGACAGGNCAGCGCTGGCAAATCGACCTTGGCGACGGCCGGCTGCCGCTGTGGGTGTTCGATGAGGCTCGCCGCGTACCCGACACCGGGCTGCTTGATTATCTCGCACTGATGCCTCTGATCTGGGCAGGGCAGGGCAAACGGGTCGGCGACACCATCCCGTGCCAGGGCACGCTCTACCAGCGGCTGGTGCAGCCGCTGCTGCTGGCGGCGCTCAACGTCGATCCTCCCGAGGGGTCGGCGGGGCTCGCCGGCGCCGTGGTACGGGAAACGCTACTGGCGGGAGGCAACGCATGCCGCCCGCTGATCGCGCGCGATGGCCTGAGCGCGGTTCTGGTCGAACCCGCGATCCGGCTGTTGAGGGACAAGGGCGCCAGCATCCAGTTCGGACATGAACTGCGCGAGTTCGCCATGTCGGCAACCCATGTGAGCGAATTGAAGTTTGGTGACGATAATGTCGCGGTTGCCCCGGATGATGCCGTGGTGATGGCGGTGCCGCCGCGCCCCGCCGCGGCGCTGCTTCCGGGCCTGAAAACGCCGTCCAAATTCCGAGCGATCGTGAACGCGCATTTCCGCTTCGATCCGCCCGCCGGGATGCCTGCGATTCTCGGGGTGGTCGGCGGGCTGGTGGAATGGCTGTTCGCGTTCCCGCAGCGCCTGTCGGTCACCGTCAGCAATGCCGACCGGCTGGTGGATATGCCGCGTGAGGAACTCGCGCAGGCGATCTGGGCCGATATCTGCAAGGCCGCCGGCGTGCAGGGCGAATTGCCGCCCTGGCAGATCGTGCGCGAGCGCCGCGCGACATTCGAGGCCACCCCGGAACAGAACGCCCAGCGGCCGGGGGCGCCGACGCGATGGAAAAACCTGTTTCTTGCGGGCGACTGGACTGATACGGGGTTGCCGGCAACCATTGAGGGATCGGTGCGGTCGGGAAACCGCGCCGCCGATCTGGTCCTCGCCAGGCGGCAGGCCTGATCCGGACTTAGCGCGCCGTTTCCGATCAAACCGGACAGGGGCAGATACAGGGATCGCAAGATGCATTCCGGCACGAACACCGTTGGCATTGAAACCGGCGCCCTGGAGGCCAGCATCGCCTCGGCGACGCGCGCATTGCTTGGCTTCCGGCAGTCGGACGGACACTGGGTGTTCGAACTGGAAGCCGACTGCACCATCCCGGCGGAATATGTGCTGCTTCGCCACTATCTCGGTGAACCGGTCGACGCCGTGCTGGAGGGCAAGATCGCCAATTACCTGCGCCGGGTTCAGGGCGACCATGGCGGCTGGCCATTGGTGCACGCCGGCGAGCTCGACATGAGCGCCAGTGTGAAGGCCTATTTCGCGCTGAAGATGATCGGCGACAGCCCGGATGCGCCCCACATGACGCGCGCGCGCGAGGCGATCCGGTCGCGCGGCGGCGCCATCCACAGTAACGTTTTCACGCGTTTCATGCTGGCGATGTTCGGGGTGCTGACCTGGCGCAGCGTGCCGGTGCTGCCGGTCGAGATCATGCTGTTGCCGACGTGGTCGCCGTTTCACCTCAACAGGATTTCATACTGGGCGCGGACCACGATCGTGCCGCTGATGGTGCTGGCCGCGCTGAAACCGCGCGCGAAAAACACCAGCGCCGTCGGCGTTGATGAGCTGTTTCTGCAAGAACCGCGTTCGATCGGAATGACGGCCAAGGCACCGCATCAAAGCTGGGGCTGGTTCGTCCTGTTCCGCGGACTGGACAGCGTATTGCGGATCATCGAGCCGATGTTTCCGAAGAAGTTGCGCGCCCGCGCCATCGACAGCGCCGTGGCCTTCATCGAGGAGCGGCTGAACGGCGAAGACGGGTTGGGCGCGATCTATCCGCCGATGGCCAACGCGGTGATGATGTACGAAGCGCTCGGCAAACCCGCCGACTATCCGCCGCGCGCCGTCACCCGACGGGGGCTCGACCGGCTATTGGTGATCGGCGAGCACGAGGCCTATTGCCAGCCCTGCGTTTCGCCGGTGTGGGATACCTCGCTGACCGCTCATGCCCTGCTCGAGGCCGGCAGCGAGGACGCGCTGCCTGCCGCGAGAAAAGCCCTCGACTGGCTGCTGCCGAAGCAGGTGCTGGATATCAAGGGCGACTGGGCGGCGAAGCGGCCGGACGTTCGCCCCGGCGGCTGGGCGTTCCAGTATAACAACGCCTATTACCCCGACCTCGACGACACCGCGGTGGTGGTAATGGCGATGGATCGCGCGCAGCGCGCCAGCCAAAGCCATGAATATGATGAGGCGATTGCCCGCGGTCGCGAGTGGATCGAGGGCATGCAAAGCCGCGATGGCGGCTGGGCTGCCTTCGACGTCAACAATCTCGAATATTATCTCAACAACATCCCGTTCTCCGACCANGGCGCGCTGCTCGATCCGCCGACCGAGGANGTCACCGCCCGCTGCGTCTCGATGCTGGCCCAGCTCGGCGAGACCACCCAGAGCAGCAAGGCGGTGGCCGACGGGGTCGCCTATCTGCGCCGGACCCAGCTTGCTGAGGGGTCGTGGTACGGCCGCTGGGGGCTGAACTACATTTACGGCACCTGGTCGGTCCTGTGCGCGCTCAACGCCGTCGGGGTCGACCACCAGGACCCCACCATGCGCAGGGCGGTGGACTGGCTGGCCTCGATCCAGAACAAGGACGGTGGCTGGGGCGAGGATGCCGTCAGTTACCGACTCGATTACCGGGGATTCGAGGGTTGCCCCTCCACCGCCTCACAAACGGCATGGGCCTTGCTTGGCCTGATGGCGGCGGGGGAGGTCGATCACCCGGCGGTGGTGCGTGGCGTGGAGTACCTAAAAAGCACACAGACCGAAAAAGGGTTGTGGGACGAGCAGCGCTACACGGCTACAGGCTTTCCCAGGGTGTTTTATCTGCGTTATCATGGCTACTCGAAGTTCTTTCCGCTCTGGGCGCTGGCGCGGTATCGGAACCTGAAGAGCACCAACAGCAGGGTGGTAGGGGTCGGAATGTGAATTTGGGGGCAGGGTTTAGGGCGTCCGCGGGAGACAAGATTGACTCGCGGCCGGTACTAATTGTGACAGGTCTGGTGCAGGAGGCCCGCATTGCAGCAGGGCCCGGAATGACCGTTATCTGCAGTAGTAGCGATCCGCAGCAATTGCGGGCTCTTTTGACCGTTTTTGACCCATCGACGATCAGGGGCGTCATCAGCTTCGGTGTCGCGGGCGGATTGGACCCCAGTCTGAAGTCCGGCGATGTCGTGGTAGCGACCGAGGTCATGGCCGGTGATGCCCGTTGGCTGGCCGGCCTGGCGCTGAATGAGGACCTGATCGCCAGCGTCGCGCTGGGGCGCCGGCGCGTGGTCAGGGGCGGTCTGGCCGGCGTGGAAGAGGTGATCTTCGCCCAGGCCGGGAAGGCCGCGCTGCGCTCCGAGACGGGTGCTGCAGCCGTCGACATGGAAAGCCACATCGCGGCAGCCTATGCCGCTGAGGCGGGGCTTCCGTTTGCCGCGTTGCGCGTCATCGCCGACCCCGCCACCCGCGCTTTGCCGGCGCTGGCGAAGGCCGCCATCAAGCCGAATGGCGACATCGACCTGCGCAAGGTCTTGCGCGGGGTCGCGCGCAATCCGATGACGCTGCGCGCGCTGGTCTCGACCGGAATCGATTTCAATCGCGCGCTGAAGAGCCTACGCGGCTGTCGAGGCTTTCTGCTGGGCGGCGAGGGCCTCGTCGCGGCGGATATCTGACAGGCGCTTCTGCACCTCCGCCGAGAAGATGTACTGCGCGGGCCGCTGGTGCTCGAGGCTGATCTCCGGCGCCATCGGACCCGTGGTCCGCACGCCGCGCAGCGCCACCCACATGGCCTTCAACGGATTGGTCAGTGCTGCGTTCGCCGCCGTCGGCTCGTAGCCGCAATGGGCCATGCAGTCGGCGCACTTCTCATATTTGCCGGTGCCGTAGGTTTCCCAGTCCGTGGTCTCCATCAGCTCCTTGAAGGTCTTGGTATAGCCCTCGCCGAGCAGGTAACACGGCTTCTGCCAGCCGAAAATGTTGCGGGCCGGCATGCCCCAGGGGGTGCATTCGTAGTCCTGATTTCCGGCCAGGAAGTCCAGGAACAGGCCGGAATGCATGAAATTCCACTTCTTGCCCTTGCCCAGCGCGAACACGTCGCGGAACAGCTTCTTGGTCTTGGTGCGGTTGAGGAAGTG
>JGI24140J50213_10000312_pt1 | contig 22893 bp, 22 predicted proteins | sample BarGraIncu00222A_FD_50213 | JGI IMG/M metagenome (IMG submission 50213)
GAAGTTACGTCAGGCGTGACATGGCGAACCCTGCTGAGCCAGCGCTACCAGCTGGGCAGAACACTGCTTCCCAGAACGCGGACTGCCGCTACCAAATCGGGTCATCTGCCAGAATGGCGGCTTCGAACCACGCGGTCTGGCGTCCGCGGGCCGGACTCCCTCCGCCTCGGTCGTGCCCAGCAGGCGGCGGAATGACGCATGTCGTCCACCCGCGCGGATCGCGGCATGGCCGTGCGAGACCGTGGACCTGGCAGCGCCGTTCGCGAGTCAGTTGCGCCAGTGGTGGAATCCGGCGGCGACGGAGCCGAGGAGCAGCGCTGTGCTGCCAGTCGAGTCCGGTGCCCGGTGCTTGTCGCCTCTGTGGCGTCGTGAAGAGGTCGGGGTGAACGTCGGCTGCAGGGTGGGGGGTCGCACTGGTGACCGGGGGCCCGCTGAGACAGACTGGGGACAACGCTGGCCGACTGAGGCGCCCCGAGAGCGGCCCGAGCAGAACCCCGCGCGGACAGCAGCCCACTAGCCGTCCTCCGCAGCACCGTGGTCGGTCCCCCGTCTTTCCCCACTTGAGGCTGGAGCGCCGACTGCCCTGCGAAGACCTGACCGCAGAGATCACGAGTGGACCCGCGTGGCTACTGGCCAGCCTTTCCCGACCGTGACGGCAGGGAGTCATCAGGCCATGCCTTCGGCCAACGCGGCCAACGACTGCCTCTGGGGTTCGTGACAGATTCTGGAGACTGGGCTTGTTGGCTCTGGTGTTCGGTTGCTGCCGGCTCGGGTGCCTCCCTGAAGGGCTTCGCCAGGGCCATGCACGGCTGGGTGGCCGTATCGTCCGTGACGTTGTTGTTGAAGCCTTCGACCCGACTCATTCCAGAGCTCTCCGTGACTGGTTTCGTTCCCCGGAGTCCACCGGGATCATCCGACCGTATCGGGGCTGTGTGCCCGTCGCACCTCGGCCGAGGGCGGGAGGGACGTTTCCAGCGCTCGTGAGCGCCGCTGACACAGCTCGGGACTTGCGACACCCTCGTCCACGCGCTCTCACGGCAGCAGCACAGGGTTGCTCGACGGCGTTGAGCACATCCCAGTTCCCGTTCTGTTTCGCCGCTTCGATAGCCGCGAGTGCAGCTGATTGCAGCGACCGTCACGGACGAGTCGCTCGACCCGATCCTGGCTCACACCTGGCCATCGGCTGGGCGGCTCGCGTGGGTGAGAAGCCGCTATGACCTGCCGTCTCGACCGCCCGAGGTCGGCTGTCGACCCACCCGAAAGCACAGCGCAGGATTACAGTTCCTCGTTGTCCAGATGCACTTGGGCGGTGAACTCGCCGGTGACCAGGTACACGAGCCCGCGCGCGACCAGGACCGCGTGGTCGGCGAACCGCTCGTAGTAGCGACCCACCAATGTGGCGTCCACAGCTGCCTCGGTGCCGTACGTCCACTTGCCATCTATCAGCATGTTGAAGATGTCCCGGTGGAGGCGGTCCATCTCGTCGTCGTCGTGCTCGAGGGCCAGGGCGGTCTCGATGTCCCTGGCTGCGATGACCGACCCGGCCTTGGCCGCAATCCGCTCGGCTACCTCACCCATCTCCAGGACGGTGGAGCGCATCACCGGGTGGATGGCGCAGTCCGGGTAGCGCAACCGGGCCACCTCGGCCACGTGCCGCGCCAGGTCACCCATGCGCTCCAGATCCGAGCCCATCCGCATCGCGGTGACCACCATCCGCAGGTCGGTGGCCACTGGCTGCTGTCGGGCCAGCAGGTCGACCGAGTGCTCGTCGAGGTCACGGCGCAACGCGTCGATCTGTTCGTCGGCGGCGATGACCCTTTCGGCCATTTGCAGGTCAGCATCCAGCAGCGCCGTGGTTGCCCCGGACATCGCCGACTTGGCAAGCCTGGTCAGCTCGACCAGCTGCTCGGAGATCTTCTCCAGGTCCCTTGTGGAAGGAGTCGCGCATGGGTCCCCTTTCGTAGGCCGGGCACGCACCGACACACCTTCGCGCGGGTCGCGCCCGCCGGTGCACGGTGATCGGCGCCGAGGCAAGAGGTAGGACCGGTCGATCGGCCCTTGGTGCGACCATACCGCCAGCGATCTGATCGTGCTCATGCTCTTTGTGGTCGTGAACCATGACGACTGCCAGCACGCCGGCCCGCGCAAGGCACTCGCGCGGGGCGTCACTGTGAGAGCGCATTCCCCTGGCGGGTCACCCTGCTCGACTGAGCCTTGACAGCGTCAGGGCCCGCCGCACCTCGGTCAGCATGGCGATGGCCCGATCGATCGTGACGAGATCGCCGTGGCCTCGCGGCGCGCTCACCTGGATGCGGTTCTGGTCCTTGGAGTCCTCAACGTCGAGCAGCACCAGGACCGCGCCCGCCGGTTGTCCCTCGGTGAAGATCGAGGACTCCCAGATCCTTTCTGTCAGGTCACGGTCCGAGCTGTACTTGACCTCGGCGCCACCAACGGTGAGGAGCCGCAGGCCTGCTGACTCAACGGTGGTGCCCTCTTCTTCTGTCTCGCGCCTGCTGCCGCTCATGTCTTGGCCCATTCCGTGTGTTGAAGTGGTCTGTCTCTGAAGCGGTCTACAGCCCCCCGGCCCACGTTCACCACTGCCGGCCGGAGCCGTCTTACTCGCTCATTCTCGTCCGCCGATCGCTGCAAGGGAACGGGCAGATGGGCACCGATCCTGTTCGTCTGCTGAGACGCCGATCACGTCGGGCACGCCCTGGCCGGCAGGGTCGAGCGCGACCGTGATCACCCGGCGGCGCCCGTAAGGATGTACCTCCACAGTGGAGATGGTCGCGTTCGGCAAGGGCATTGTCGGCCGCGGGTCGATCATTGTCAGGTACGCGCGCAGCGTCAGGCCGTGACTCACGACCAACACGTGGCCCTCCGTATGACTCTCCTCGATGCGGGTAAATGCCGAACCCACCCACGCCAGGAACTCAGGTCCGGTCTCGCCACCAGGAATGCCGGTGAACCGGCCGTGGAGCACGTCAGTGAACATCGTCTCCGGGTCGTACCGGGCAAGCAGTTCGGTCTCAGGGCGCGCCTCGAGGTCGCCGAAACCAAACTCACGCAGGTCCGTGTCCGTGAAGAGCGGGGTGGACCGGTGATACGCCAGGATCTCCCGGGCCGTGGCCTGAGCCCGCCCGGTGGGGCTGACGTACGCCGCAGTGAACGGTTGTTCGCTCAGGAAGTCGGCGGTGGTGCGTACACCGGCCAGCCCTCGTGCTGTCAGCGGCGAGTCGCACCAGCCCTGCAGCCGTTGCTGCGCGTTGTACTGCGTCTGACCGTGCCGTACCAGGGAGAGGGTAAGCACCACATGAACCTCCACACATTTTGCGGCGGCGGGCGCCGGCCGTCTCCTCAAGCATCGGAGGTGTCGGTGGCCGAGTGGTGTCCGCCGTCTGCATACCATCTGTCGAACGGGTAACCGTCAGGACCAGAATGGTTCAGGATCTGCCCGGTGCGCCTGCCCGTTCGGCTGTCATCCTGCTAAGCGCAGTGAAGCTTCGACAGTCGCAATGCGTGCCGCACCGCTTTGAGCAGGGCGATGGTTCGCTCGATCGTGTCAAGATCGCTTTGCCCACCTGTGGAGTCCACATGGACTCTGTTCAGCCCCTCGTCGTCGTCGATACTGAGCATCACCGCCACGGCGCAATCGGGCTGTCCCTCGGTGTAGATCGCGGCTTCCCAGATCTTCGAAATCAGGTCACGCTCGGACCTGTAATCGATCTGGGCGCCGCTCTTGGCGAGGATCCGCAGACCGGTCTCCGCAATGGGCCTGTCCGCCGTCATGCCGTCGCTCATCGTTGGTTGCCTTTCCTGTGAGGGCCTAGATCCCGGTCGGAGCTCATCACTTCGACGTGGCTGCCTCATATTCTCCTCCGCTGATCGCCCATCGGCACCCTGGCGGCAGGCGGGAAGGAGATTGCCATGAAACGTCCGCACAATGCGGCATTTCGCGGGTCGTCATGCAGGACCTTGCCGGGAACCAGGTATTCGCAACGGGATCGCTAACCGAAGCAATCGCCCCCCGCCGCGATACCGGATCCCAAGTCGGGTTGCCCAGGCGACACTCGAGCTACCCGGTCTTCCGGGTAGTGCCGGCCTAGTCGTCCACGTGAGGTGAGTCTCCACGTCTTCCGAGGGCGGCGGGCTCCCACCGCGCGGGTTCTATGACGAGCCCTTCAGCTCGGTCGCGCAGATTCAACAGCATCTTTCGCATCATCCAGATGTCAGTGAACTCGACCAGCAGTGACATCGCGATGGACGGTGACAGCCAGCGGTATCGGGAGCGCACCCGCGTGATGAGTCGCGTCGACCCGTCGGGGTTCGCGTCGAGCTGCCAGGTCCAGGTGCTCTCTGCCGGCGTGCCCCAAACCATGGACGCGGGCGGGTCCATCGACAGCACCGGGATGCCCTGCTTGCCGTTGGGACTCATCGGAACCACGTCGCCGGGTGCGAGGCTCTGGAGCTCGGGGATGATGCGCCGGGCGCTGCGGCGCCCCAGTTGTCGAGGATGTCGTAGCTGTACCAGCCCGCCCNGGTAACCCCTACCTGCAACAGCCATGGCCAGATCTCCTGAGGGGGTGCGGCGATGGTGATTGCTCGGGTGGCGTTGAACGTGGGACGAGTCACCAGCTCGTCACCTGGGAGGGGCCTTGACACCTCCCCTGGCGTGGCGCCCCAGGTGAGCTGCCAGGGACGCCCATACCGGGCGTAGACAATCGCTGCGGTGGAGGCGGCTAACAGGGTCAGCAGAGCACGAGAGCGCATGAGCCCATTCTCTGGGGCGGTGTGGTTCCGAGCAGAGGACGGGGGCAACGTTCAGCCGAAGTCAGGCCCACGGTGTGAGCCGCAGCACGATGAGGAGACTGCTCGAGGGCTACCGGGCGCCGTCAGGTGGCTTTGCGCTCCGCCTGAGACACTCGAGGGTCCGCGGGATTTCGGCTCTTGGTCTCACTGGGTCCATCGCCGCGTCTTCCCAGCTGACGCTTTGCGCAGCGCAGGTATGTACGCACTGCGGGCATGGTTGGCCCGGGCGCGTTCCTGGGCGTACAGCAGGCCGAAGGCAAACCCGTCCTCCCCCGACAGGTGATCCGTCATGGTGAGCTCGAGGAGCAGTGCCTGCGCGGTCACGCTGTCCTGATGCTCTCCGAGCACGTTCTGCAACGACTCCATTCGCGTGGCCATCCTTTGGGCCGGTTTGGCGGCCACGGGTATGGCGGACTCGGCGCCGTACCGGGCTCGCTTGGCGCACTTGCGGACCTCGTGCAGCCCCTGGTCGCGCGCCTGCGAGGTCCCGTCGTCTGCCACGGCGCGGGCGGCTCGGTCGACCCGTCGTGCGACGTGGCCGACCAGGACCGGGAGCTGTTTGCGAGCTGGCTTGCCCGCCCGGGCGGTCAACGGCGGGCGGGTGAGGAGGTCGTCCAGCGCGTCCAGGAGTCGGAAGAAGCGGTCGCCGTCGAGGACCAACTGGAGGTCGACCATTCCGATGCGGTATCGACCGGCGAGCTCCGAGTCGATGCGACTGCCGACCGGGCCCAGATCGGGCTCGTCGGGCTGGGCCGCCACCAGATCCAGCATCCGCTGGTGCAGCACTTCGGCGTCCCGGGGCCGGCCGAGGGCTTCCCCGAGCCACTTCAGCTCCTCGCGTATCGGGTCGGTCTGTTCCCGGTCCAACAGCGGCCGGTAGGTGGCCAGCGTGCTGCGTAGCCGGCGCGTCGCGACCCGCATGTCGTGCACGGCCTCGGGTTCGTCAGATCGGACGCCGCGATCGCAGCTGACCAGCCGGTCCACGTGTTCTTGCAGGTATGCGAGCACTACCGCCCCGGCGGTGGCCCGCCTGGCCCTGCTCATCGCGTCCCACACCGGGGGCGGCGACGCTGCGGCGAAGTCACCCAGAACGTGGGCAAGCTTCGAGCTTGACCTGGACGGGGTCAGCCCTGCGGCGCGCAGCCGGCCACTGACGTCGTCAAGTACGGCCCGGTCCCCGTCGAGGAGCTCGACTTCCACCTCACGCCAGGTGGACTCCTCGGCCGCCGAGCCGGTCAGCCGCTGCCCGTGGACCGTGTCGTCTGCGATGGCGGCCAGTGCGTTCCCGTCGGCGTCCAGCAGGCGTCGTTCGATGCGGGTGGTGTGCAAGGTTGCGATGGGCACCAGCGGGCGGTCCAAGGCGATGGCACGGACCTCGCGGACCAGGGCGGCTGGCACCGTGCGGGTCGCCCGACCCAGTGGCAGGCGGACCTCGGTGCGTTGGTCCTGCCCGGCCGGCAGTTTGAGGTGCCAGCCGGCGTCGTCGCCTCCGGTCCGGCGGCGCAGCGTGATGTGGTGCCGGGCGAGCCGGGCGTCGGCAGTGTCGAAGTAGGTGGCGTCCAGCTGTGACTCCCTCGCCTCGCCCACAGAGACCGCCTCGCCGGTCAGGTCCGGCAGGGACATACCCGGGTCGGCATCGAACTTGCGTTCAACCTCGCTGTAACGATCCATACCTCAGGACTACTCCTTCCGAGGTCGTAAGCGATAGGCGCCAAGACCCATCCGGCCCGCGCGCAACCGCTCCTGCTGGCGATCCCTGAACGTCGCGGCGGACTGGAAGCGCACTTCTGTTGCGATCATCCACGATTCGGATCGTGAGGTGCATCACCAAAGTCTCCTGAGACAGAGGAGCCCTCGCACTGTCCGTGGGCCAGGGCTAAGTTGAAGGTATGGCAAGTTCGTCAGTGTTTGATGCCCACCTAGGTCGACCCGAGATCCACGCGGACCTGCAGGACGTCGCTCACCAGGTCCACGAAGAGTTCGCCAACCAGCTCGACCCCGCTCAGGTTGACGAATGCCTGGACCGGGTGGCAGCCAAGTTCGACGACGCCACGGTCCGCTCCTTCGTGCCCCTGCTGGTTCGGCGGTATGTCCGTGAGGAACTGCACGCGAACCTGCCACACGCCTAGAACTGGTCGGTCACGTTGGCCCCCGCAGATGCTCACCATCGGTATCGGCGAGTCGTTCCGGTTCATGGGATTCCGCCACAGCCGGCAGCGGGGATGAAGCTCACACACTGAGACAGCCGATCGTAGAGGGTGGCCGCAAGGGACTGAGCAGACCAGTGGTTACGTCGCGGGTTTAAGGAGCGGCCACGTGCCAGCCAGTCGTGCGCTCCGTGGTGGGACGAGAGCATGAGAGCTAACCGCCTGTTGGGCGCCGGTCTTTTCACCCTTGCCGCGCTCATCGTCGGGTACGCGGTCCTGGGCCCGCTCATCCTGGACGTCATTCACTTCCGGACATCGGTCTCCGGTCTCAGCCAGGTCCGCGGTGGTGACCTGGCGGCCTTGGTCGTGGTTGCGCCGGTGTGTGTTGGGGTCGGCGTGCTCGCCTGGCGGGACCACCGGGCCGCGCCGGTGCTTGCTCTGGGCCCCGGCGTTTTTTTGCGATGTACACCTACTCCCAGCTCATCCTGGGCAACGAGTACCTGCGCCTGCCGGGCAACATCGAGCGGTTCTTCCCTTTGCTTCTGTCCATGTTCATCGTGGTGGCGGCGGTCGCTATGCGCGGCTGGGCGCCTGCCAGGCCAGAAGAGCTGCCCGCTTCGTCGCCGCGGCTGACCAGGGGCAGCGGCATCACCCTGGTCAGCCGTCGCGGCGTTCGTCGCTCTCGGCCTGCACCTTCCGACCCTGGTCGATGCCCTTGGTGACCACCCGAGCGGCGCGGCCTACCTGGGCGCGCCCACGCTCTTCTGGGTGGTGAAGTTCTACGACCTTGGCATCGTGGTGCCAGCCGCGCTCACGGTCGGCGTCGGGCTAATCAGACGCCAGGCGTGGGCACGCAAACCTGCGTACGCGATCCTGGGCGCGTATGTACTGATCGGCTGGTCGGTGGCCGGGATGGGTTGGAGCATGCTTATCAGCGGTGACCCCGAGGCATCGGTGGCGATGGTGGCCGCGGTGACCGCGATCGCATGCGCGGGTGCGGTCTTCGCCTACTTCCTCTATCGCCCGCTGTTTCGGGCCACGGGAAGTGCCGTCGACATCGCTCTGGCCGAGGCTGATCATGTTCTGGTCAGGCGATGACGGTCCCTGACAGCGTCGCCGCGGATTGAGTCAAGTCGGCTGAGCCAAGCTGTAACGAGTTCGTCATTGGTCGGCAATGGACCTGGCGTAGGCGCTCAGGGCCTCAGCGGTTCCGGCACCGGTCATGGGCCGGCCATGGCCACCAGCCAGCACTGTCGGTTCGAGGTGGGCGAGCCGCCCGATGGACTCCCTGGCCGCTCGCGGACTCCAGGTCGTGTACCAGGGTGGCCCCGAGAGGCCCGGCCGTTGTAGAAGCAGACCGGCCCAGGAGTTGACCTGCAGGTCACCAGGGCGTCACCGGTAATCAGGACGCGGTCACTGGGCCGGAAGTAGGAGACATGGCCCGGCGTGTGCCCCGGCGTAGGGACCCACTCCCAGCCCGGCAGCCCGGGAACCCCGGCGCCCGGCTCGAACACGCGGGCGACATCGCCCAGGCTCGACCTCGCCAGTACCGCCTCGCGACGCCGCCTCCCCATGACACGCATCAGCGGCAGAATGAGGTAGCGATCAAGCGGCCCAGCCGAGGCCACCATCGCCGCGAAGTCGGCCGTGGCCAGTGGCAGCTCGTCTGGGTGCATATACACCGCGCAGCCCCAGGCGAGTGCCAATTGCCGAGCCGAGCCGGCGTTGTCGGGGTGGCAGTGGGTCAGCAGGATCGCGGCCGGACGCGAGTCGGNGCCGAACAGGGCTCCGGCGGCCCGCTGGATCTGCGACAGGTCACTGGCCCAGCCGGCATCGATCAGCACCCACGACGAGCCGGTGCGCACGAAGTAGACATCAGTCTGCGTGCGTCCCCACGGCCCCAGGCAGAACACGTCCGAGGCGATCTCGCGCGCGAGGTCGGCCGTATCCTCTCGCCTCAGGCGNGTCATGACGACCACCCGNCCATCGGCGCGGTAATCCACCGGCCCGTGCCAAGGGCACTTGGGTACCCGACAAGGAGCCTCACGACCAATCGCCTTCCCCTGCGACACCTAGCAGAGGGGAGCACCAAGACACACACGCGCACCACGACGTTGGCTACCACAGAAAGGTAAGTGGTGCCACCGACCGTCGCNATGCTGGCACCGTAAGACAGGGCGAAGCCTGTCTCGAGCCGCTCCCCCGCACGGCCCGATCCGCATGCGTCGTTGATCACCCGGTGGTGTGTGGGGTGCTCGTCGAAGAGATCGACGATCCGTTGATGCGGAAGATTCGCTACCCGGACAAGTTGGTCGACGAACTGGCCGCGGGCAAGTCGATGGACAGGATCTTGCGGGCGTAACGGTCAGCGGGGAGCGGTTGGGATTCGTCCGGTCGAGCATCACCGTCGGATCCGCCCCATTTCCGGTGTGCTGCAGGTTGCCTAGTTCACCGGTGGGTCACCGGGAAGGGGCTCCGTGCCCGAGGGACCCAACTGCGTCCTTCTGGGCGGTAGGACGCGCCCGCTCTTCGGCATAGGCGGTCGTGTCTTTCGATCGTCTGCCGTCCCAGTCGCCGAGGCGCCCGCGATTCGGCCGTGGATGCTCGCAGGAGACCGGGCCTCGCCAGCGAATGCTGACCCGTTTGCCTCGCCCGCTGCGAACACCGGGGATCGCGGGCGTCATACGATACAGACCAGGACCTCCGGCAGCGCCCCTCGCGCCGGGGAGTCTCTGGTCGCCTCCACACACACTCTTCACCACATCTTTTAACCACAAACAACCACAACCAGCCACAACTTCCCAATCGTGAGAACGGGCAGATGTCGTTGTAGCGCAATGGTTTCCACAACTATCGACAACTGACCACAACTGAGTAGTCCGAATCAGCGGGTTCGGGGTTCAAGTCCCTGACGGCGCACTGACTGAGCACGAAAGTACTGGCCTCAGCACTTCGGGGTTGGGGTCAGTGCCCATTTAGTGCCCGCTTACTCATCGGTCGAGCACTCGCGCAGCGTCGGAGTTCGCAACCCTTCGCCCATGTCAACGTCTTGCGTCATGCCGGCTGGGCGTGCCCCAGGTGGCCAGCGGGCCACCAGAGGTGCCCGCATCCTTTTTCGACCGAACTTCTACTCTTGGCGCTGCTCGGGGATCTCCTTCTTTGGCAGCATCTCCTCGGCTAGGTCGCCGACGATTGCGGAGGTGCCGACGATGGTGCCGTCTTGGTCGCGGATTGGGGAGGCGGTGAGCAATACCGGAAACACCGTTCCGTCCTTTCGGACACGGACAGTCTTGAGGTGCTCGACGTGCTGGCCCGCCGCGACCCGGGCAAGAGCTGTGACGAGTTCGTCGGCTCGATCCTCGGGAACTAGAAGCCCGCCAGACTTGCCCAGAATTTCTGCGCTGGAGTACCCGAACATCCTCTCGGCTGCCGGGTTCCAACTCGTGATGACACGGTCAAGACTACTGCTAAGGATTGCATAATCAGAGTTCTCGACGATCGCCGCCATGCGCTGGGCGACTTCGAAGGCCCGCCTCTGCTCGGTGACGTCGCGGGCCACAGCCGAGGAGCCAATGATCACGCCGTCCTCATCGCGGATCGGAGCGACGTTGAGCGAGACCGGGAAGACCGACCCGTCCTTGCGAACATGATTGATCTCAAGGTGCTCGACAGACTCCCCCGCTTTGATTCTGTCCAAGACCGCNTACATCTTGGCGGCTCGGTCAGGTGCACCCAGGACAACGCCGGGCGTCCCGATGACTTCCGTGCTGGAGTAGCCGTACATCCTCTCGGCGGCCGGGTTCCAACTCGTGATGACCCCCTGCAGGGTGATGCTGATGATGGCGTCGTCCGAGGACTCGACGATCGCGGCGAAAAGCTGGGCGTTCTGGACTGCCCTCTCTCTTTTAGTCACGTCGGCTACCGCCGTGATTGTTAACAGGAAGTCCCCGGTGTCGATGTAGGAAATGCTGACGTTGATCGGGAACTCGGTGCCATCCGGTCGCAGCCCGATCAGTTCCGCACCGAGTCCACGGGACCGGGTACTGGGGTCTGCCAAATAGTTATCCCGGGTCTGCGTGTAGATCTCCCAGAAAGGCTCGGGCACCAGCGTCTCGATGAGCTGACCGACCATTTCGTCGCGGCCATAGCCGAACAACGACTCGGCCTGCCGGTTGACGAACCGAATCACGCCATCATGGTCCATCCCCACCAGTGCGTCGGGCACAGCTTCAAGAAGGCTCTCGAACCTCGTCAGTCTCTTCGGCACCTGGTTCACCCTCAAGCTGTGGCCATAACGGCAAATTCTTACCGTTCCTTGACTATAAGTTGGTCAGCTCTTGAAGGTGGCCAATTGGCCGATGCCGATGATGGCCGTGGGGCGTCGGTCATGGACGCCCGGTCGCCCGTGCGCCCGTCACCGACTCCAGGCTGCTGGTCCTCGGGTTTCCTCTCCCCGTAGAGGCCGTGGTCCGACGGCAGACGATTACCCGCTTCGTCGGCGACGATGNCCCAGGACCTTGGTGCACGCTGCCGACCTGGGCGCGGCGTCGTCATTATGACTTGCATACCCACCGACCGGACGCCATCGGCACCCTGACGACCGAGCCCCCGTAGTGCCCGGCGCACCGACGGTGGCTGGTGCTCTGTCAGCCAGAAGCGCACCTACTAAGACCATTCAGGCAAGGCCGGCCGCACGCAGCGCCAGCCACAGGCGGCTGGCCACGTCGGGATCGTTCAGGTCAGCGTCCATCACCCGACATGCCGTGCCGATNCGATGTCTGAGCGTGTTGCGGTGAATGCCCAGATCCCGGGCAGCGTCCTCCCAATGACCACGGTGCCGCAGGTAGGCCACGACCGAGCGGACGAGGTCAGCGCGGGAATAGTCGACAATTGGCCCCAGGTCGACCGCGTCGTCGCCGAGAATCCCCCGGTCACGGCTGGCTAGGTCTCGCAGCTGGCCGGGCTGGACCACGGTCAGCGCCTGTTGGACGAGCCCAGTATGCCGCGCTACCTCGCTGAGGGGTGCAAGCACCGACACGACGACACGCGCCTGTGGGGCCTGGGCGAGGACAAAGCGGCGGACGGCGTTCAGGACCAGCGCGACATCGCTGTCCTGCAGCAGAGCCCACAGCTCATCGGACCCACCGATGGCCAGCACCTGACTGCGAGGGCGCGGCAGCGCCTGCTCAACGACATCCTGCAGCTCGATCCCGCGCCCCTCGCCGAGGTCCACTGCCGCCAGAATCCGCAGCGAAGAAGGCAGCGCGCCCAGGCCAAGGTCACCCGAGAGCGAGCGTGCGGCATCGATATACCCGGTTGTCACCAGCCTGGCCACGCAGGCACGAGAGCTTCGCGGGCCGGCGGTGCCGCGGCGGTGCTGCTCACTCTGCAGTGCCAGCAGGGAGCAGGCAGTCAGGACGAGCTGCTGGTCCGTGGCGCGCATGGGACGCGGGCACCCGGTGGCTACGTAGCCGGTCAGCCGGCCCCGGCTGCTCAGCGGCTGGAGAACGACGTCGTCACCCTCGAGGGGGAAGGTGGCCGAGGAGTGGGGGCCGGCGGTGCGAAGGCGCCTCACCTCCTCCGCGGCCTGACGGGCCGAACCGCTGCGAGCCTTGGGCCACACCTCGAGGACCTCACCGTCGGGGGTGAGGTGCGCCGCCCACCCCTCCACGGCGGACGCCAGGGTCCGCACCACCGTCGGCACGGGCGCCGACCCGGCAGCCGCTCGAACCAGATCGCGATGGGCGCCCAGCGCTGAGCTGAGCTCCTCGTGCCCGACCTGGGCCAGCAGCTCCCAGTAGGTTCGCGCCACCATCAGGAAGGGAGTGGGCGCGGGCACGACCAACAGCACCAGGCCGGCGGCCTCGCAGGCACTCACCAGGGTGCGGGGCACCTCGTCGTGGATAGGCCCAAGTCCGAGGCCCAGACCGGCNACACCGTGCCGGGCCAGGCGCGCGGCATACGCGCGAGCCTGGGCCTCGTNCCCGGTCAGGCCCAGGCCGGTGGTCAGTAGCAGCTCACCGCCCTGCAGGTATGGGGTTGGATCGGTGAGCTCGCTGACATGGACCCCGCTGACCTCGACCTCAGGGATGGGCCGGTCGGTGACCGGCGCCAGGTCCTGGCCGAGGCCCCTACACAGAGCTGCGAGGGTGGGCACAGCTCACGCTCTCCGCTGGGACAGAATATCGAACTTCTCCATGCGTCACAGCAAATCATACAAAGTTCTGGGAAGCCGCACGACCTAACGTGCAGGCTGAGCCCCGGAGACGCCGGGAATACCCCGAAAGGACGTCATGCCCCCTGTTGACACCGCCTCCTTCAGGATCCCCACGGCCGGGCTCGATGACCAGCCGGAGCAGTGTCGCAGGCTTGTCACTGAGGTCCCCGGGCCGTTATCACGGGCTCTGCAGCAGCGTCGCGACCAAGCCCTTCCCAAAGGACTCAACACGATGCTGCCGGTGTTTGTGGAACGCGCCGGTGGCGGCGTCGTCGTCGACGTCGACGGCAACCACCTCATCGACCTGGCNTCCGGCATCGCNGTCACCAGTGTCGGCGCCAGCGCTCCGGCGGTCGTCTCGCGGGTGCAGGCGCAGGCCGCCCGCTTCACCCACACCTGTTTCCTGGTCACCGAGTACGACGGCTACATCGCCGTGGCCGAGCAGCTCAACGTGCTCACGCCCGGCACACACGCCAAACGCACGGTCCTGTTCTCCACCGGCGCTGAAGCCGTCGAGAACGCCGTGAAGATCGCACGGGTGGCAACGGGACGCACCGACGTAGTGGTCTTCGACCACGCCTTCCATGGACGCACCCTGCTCGCCATGGCGATGACCGCCAAGGAGGTCCCCTACAAGGCCGGGTTCGGCCCGTTCCCCGGCGAGGTCCACCGGGCGCCCTACGCGTATCCGCTGCGCTGGCCCAGCGGTGCGGACAACTGCGCCCAAGAGTCGCTACAGGCGCTGGAGGCGCTGCTCGACCAGGTCGGCGCCGACCACGTCGCCGCGATCATCATCGAGGCACTGCAGGGTGAGGGCGGCTTCATCGTGCCTGCCCCCGGCTTCCTGCCAGGGGTGGCTGCGCTGGCGGCACGCCACGGCATCGTCCTGGTGGTTGACGAGGTCCAGAGCGGGCTTGGCCGGACCGGTGACCTGTTCGCCTGCGAGCACGAAGGCATCGTGCCCGACCTGGTCTGCACGGCCAAAGCCCTCGGCGGTGGCCTCCCCCTAGCGGCCGTAACCGGTCGGGCCGAGCTCATGGACGCCGTCCCTGCCGGTGGCCTGGGTGGCACGTACGCCGGCAACCCCCTGGCGTGCGCCGCCGCCCAGGGCGTGTTCGAGATGTTCAAGAGCCACGACCTACTCGCCCGAGCCCGCCTAATCGAGGCCGTCGTCCGCGAAAAGCTCGAGCCGCTGGCCCAGGAGCTCGCCGTCATCGCCGAGGTGCGCGGCCGCGGCGCCATGATGGCCATCGAGCTGGCCCAGCCGGGCACCCTCGAGCCAGCCCCGGAACTAGCCAAAGCCGTTGCCGCACAGTGCCATTCACGCGGCGTTCTCCTTTTGGTATGTGGCACGTATGGCAACGTGATCCGGCTGCTGCCCCCACTGGTCATCGGTGAGGAGCTCCTAGCCGAGGGCCTGGACATCCTTGCCGACGCTCTTCGGAGCCAGCTGTGAGCGCGCAGGTCGCCGTCCCGGTCACCTCATCCGGGCGGGACACCGGACACGACCCGCGTACCGGAACGCCATACCCCGCAGTGCCACACACCAGACCTGAGGAGGTGTCGCGGCTCGTTGCTGCCGCCGCCGGTTCGGCGCCGCTCATTGCGTCGACCGCCCCTGCTGTGCGTGCAACGTGGCTGGAGTCCATCGCCGCATCGATGGAGGAACACGCTGACGAGCTGGTAGCACTAGCCGATGCCGAGACCGCCCTGGGCGAAGACCGTCTGGTAGGCGAGCTCGCCAAGACGGCTGCCTCGCTGAGGTTCTACGGCTCGGTCGCTGTCGATGGTGGGTTTCTTCAGGCCACCATCGACAGCGTGGGCGGCCCAACCCCCCTCGACCTGCGCCGGATGAGGCTACCTGTGGGACCCGTGGCCGTCTTCGGCGCCAGCAACTTCCCGTTCGCCTTCGGCGTGCTGGGACACGACACGGCGTCCGCGATCGCCGCAGGCTGCCCGGTTGTTGTCAAAGTTCACTCCGCCCAGCCCCGGCTCGGTGTGCGCCTNGGGGAGATCGCCCAGGCGGCAGCAGCTGAATCCGGTGCTCCTACAGGCTTCTTCGCCGTGGTCGTGGGTCGTTCCGCGGGCCTGGTCCTGGTGGACGCGGCGCCGATCGCCGCGGTGGCCTTCACCGGATCCCAGTCGGGCGGGATGGCTCTGGTCCAGCGAGCAAGTCAGCGGCACAAGCCGATCCCGGTGTTCGCGGAGATGGGAACCGTCAACCCGGCCGTGGTGACTCCCGCGGCCGCGCGCCTCCGAATGCGCGACGTCGCCCAGGGTTTCGCCGCGTCCTTCATGATGGGGACCGGCCAGTTCTGCACGAAGCCGGGGCTGCTGCTTGCCCCGGCCGGCAGCGGCGCCTCCACCCATGTCGCTGCCGCACTGGGCGATCTGCCACCGGGATGGCTACTCACCGAGGCCATGGCCAGCGACTTCTCTCGCGGCCGCACCTCTCTGACTAAGGCCGGGGCGCTGGTTGCCGGTGAAGGCAATCGGCACCCGGCTGGGTTTGCTGCGGTGCCAACGGTATTCGCCGCCAGGGTCGNGGATCTCACGCCAGGGTCGCCNCTCCTGGAGGAGTGCTTCGGGCCTGCTGCTGTCGTCGTCGAGTACGCCGACCTCGACCAGCTCCGTGATGTGCTGGCACGACTTCAGCCCAGTCTCGCCGCAGCCATAGCCTCCGCTGGTGCCGACGACGTTGACCTGCCCTGGCTGGTCCAACAGCTGAGCGCGCAGGCAGGGCGGGTCGTCGTCGACGGCTGGCCCACCGGCGTCGCCAACACCTGGGCGCAGAACCATGGCGGCCCCTGGCCGGCCACCAGCAGACCCGACGCGACCAGCGTGGGCGCGGCGGCTCTGGACCGGTTCACCCGACCGGTCGCCTTCCAGGGAACAGCAGATGCGGCGCTGCCACCGGCGCTGCAGACTGCCAACCCGTGGGCACTACCACGACGGGTCAACGGTCGGACTGGTCCGGTCGCCGACGACCGCGCCGGTTCCGACACCGGGCCCGGGCCCCGCCCGGGGACGTCGTGATGGCCGGCCCCCTCGACGGCGTCCTGGTCGCCGACTTCAGCCGGGTGCTGGCCGGGCCGTTGTGCACCGTGAACCTGGCTGACCTCGGGGCCACTGTGGTCAAGGTCGAACGGCCTGGCAAAGGCGATGACACCCGAGCCTGGGGTCCACCCTGGTCGCCCCACTGCTCGACCTACTTCGAGAGCGTCAACCGTTCCAAGCTCAGTGTCGCCCTGGATCTGAAGGATCCGGCCGACCATGCCCTGGCCCTGAAGCTGGCCACCCGGGCGGATGTCCTCGTGGAGAACTACCGCCCGGGTGCCCTGGAACGTCACGGGCTCGGATACGACCAGGTCAGGTCCTTCAACCCGGGCATCATCTACTGCTCGATCACCGGATTCGGCGCGTCCGCAGGCGCCGACCTCATGGGGTACGACTTCGTGGTGCAGGCGGTGGGCGGGCTGATGAGCATCACCGGTGAGCCGGACAACCAGCCGACCAAGGCGGGCGTCGCGCTGGTGGACGTCCTCACGGGAAAGGACGCCACCATCGGCGTGCTCGCAGCTCTCGCCTCTCGCGGACGGTCCGGGCAAGGGTGTCGCGTGGAGGTCAACCTGCTCTCCAGCCTGCTGGGCTCGCTGGTCAACCAGGCCCAGGGCTTCCTCCAGACCGGCGACGCGCCGGCGCGGATGGGCAACCGGCATCCCTCCATCGCTCCCTACGAGACGCTGCGCTGCCGGGATGGCCTGGTCGCGGTGGCCTGCGGTAACGACGGCCAGTTTGTGAGGTTCGCGGAGGTGATCGGCTCCCCTGAACTGAGCACTGACAGCCGCTTTGCAACCAATAGCGCCAGGGTTGCCCATCGCGGCGACCTCGTCGCGGCCCTCGAGTCGGCCCTGGCCGCCGATGACGCAGCCTCCTGGGCGACCCGGCTCACCGCGGTGCAGGTCCCCGCGGGCAAGGTCGGCACCCTAGCCGACGGCTTCGCCCTGGCCGAGCGGCTCGGACTGGCGCCCACCATCGAGGTCGGACCCAGCCACACCCGTCAGGTGCGCCAGGCCATCACGTACTCCCCCGATCTGGTGACCTGCCCCACCCCGCCGCCTGCCCTCGGGGCAGACACGGACGCCGTCCGGGCCTGGCTGGCCAGCCCGTCCGGCAACCCCCTTTCCACCATCCACCCCACCGAAGAGGTTCACCCATGAGCACACGTCCACCCAGCACCCGCGTGAAGGCGAACCCGCTGGACCTGGCCGGAATCGACGACCTTCTCAGCGCCGAGGAGAAGGCCGTGCGCGCCGCCGTGCGTCANGTCTGCGCGTCCTCGGTCGACCCCTACATCGCCGACTGGTTCGAGTCCGGTGACCTGCCGGGCGTCCGGGACCTCGCCAAGGAGCTGGGCAAGCTCGGCCTGCTCGGGATGCACCTGCAAGGGTATGGCTGCGCGGGCATGTCGGCGGTCGACTACGGCNTGGCGTGCCTGGAGCTGGAAGCGTCCGACTCAGGCATACGGTCNCTGGTCAGTGTCCAGGGGTCCCTGGCGATGTTTGCGATCTGGAAGCACGGCACCGAGGCGCAGAAACAGCAGTGGCTTCCGGCGATGGCTGCCGGTGAAGCCATCGGCTGCTTCGGCCTGACCGAGCCCGACCACGGCTCCGACCCTGCCGACATGCACACGAGCGCCCGACGAGACCGTGACAGCGACACGGCGGACTGGGTCCTGACCGGCTCGAAGATGTGGATCACCAATGGTTCGGTGGCTGATGTTGCTGTCGTGTGGGCCCAGACAGATGAGGGTATTCGCGGGTTCGTGGTCCCTACCGACACTCCCGGGTTCTCCGCTCCAGTGATCAAGCACAAGATGTCGCTGCGCGCCTCCATCACCAGCGAGCTGGTCCTGGACGGGGTGCGGCTGCCCCACGACGCGGCGTTCCCAGAGGTCCGCGGTCTGAAGGGGCCGCTGTCCTGCCTGAACGAGGCGCGCTACGGCATCCTGTGGGGCGCGATGGGCGCCGCTCGCAGCTCGTTCCAGGCCGCCCTGGAATACGCCAGCCAGCGTGAGCAGTTCGGCCGTCCGATCAGCGGGTTCCAGCTCACCCAGAACAAGCTCGCGGGTATGGCCGTTGATCTGACCACAGGCACGCTGCTGGCCCTGCACCTCGGGCGTCGTAAGGACCTGGTGGGCCTGCGTCCCGAGCAGGTCAGCATGGGTAAGCTCAACAACGTCAACAAGGCGCTGGAGATCTGCCGCACCGCACGAACCATTCTGGGCGCCAACGGGATCTCGCTGGAGTACCCGGTGATCCGGCACATGGCTAACCTCGAGTCGGTCCTGACCTATGAGGGCACTCCCGAGATGCACATCCTGATGATCGGCCAGGCGCTGACCGGCGAGGCTGCCTTCCGCTGAGCAGCTTCTCCCCATCACTGCCAGCGAGCCCTATGGCCGCTTCCTTCAGTCGTTCGAGAGGCGGCCGTAGAGCTCCGGACGACGGTCCGCGACGACGTTGTTGACCGCTGAGGTCGCTTTGTCGCGGGCCCGTGCGAGCTGACAGTGTGCCATCAGGGTCTGTGGTCCACCGCCCGGTTCGGCCAGGGCGAGCGGGTATCCGTCCGGGCCGATAATGGCCGAACCGCCGACCCAGTCCGTGCCCCGCTCCAGACCCACCCGATCACAGACGGCGACGAAGACCCGGTCGACCGAGGCGCTGGCCTGGGCACGGACCACCTCGATCGGACGCTCACCGCCGGGCAAGGGCGAAGCCGGCCAGTTGGTCGGCGCGCAGAGCAGGTCGGCCCCGGCAAGGGCGGCGATCCGGGTCCACTCCGGGAACTCCAGGTCGTAGCAGACCAGGATCCCGATACGGCCAAGATCGGTGTCTACCACGGCAGGAGGCTCCTTCCCTGGGGTGAACCACCGATGCTCGTCGGCCCACAGGTGGGCCTTACGGTAAACCGCCCGCACCCCGGACCGATCGATGAGGAACGCACTGTTGTAGAGGGCGTCGTCCGCGGCGAGCTCGGAGAAACCTCCCACGATGACCAGGTCAAGCTCAACAGCGAGCGCTCTTATGGCGCGCACCGACGGCCCGTCCGCGGGCTCGGCGAGACCTCTCGCCTCCGAGGCTGACTCGAAGACGTAGCCGGTTGTGACCAGCTCAGGAAGCACCACGACCTGAGCGCCGTTCCCGGCGGCATCCCGGACCGCAGCCTCGATGGTGCCCAGGTTGGCTGCAACTCGACCAAGCACCGGGTCCAGCTGACACGCGGCGACACAGACGTGCGGGGCGGGCGCCTTGGATCCCTCGGCGCCCGCCCCGCCTTCGACAGAGTCGGTCACTCGGCGTCAGCGACCATCGATCCGACCCGGTCGCCCAGGGTGGGGTCGCGGCGGGTGAGGAACAGGGCGTACAGGATCGACGCGACCAGGATGACCACGGCTGCGTACGGGTACCAGCTGTAGGGGGCAGGCTGTCCGGGCTCAGCCAGGTAGAAGAGCGGGATCACGATCGCGACGGCACCGAGCCCGGGAAGGACCACGTGCTTGACTGCGCTGAACTCCGCGGGCCGGAACTTCTTGTAGTAGAAGGGCAGCGCGATGTTGGAGGCCAGGTAGACCATCAGGACCAGGATGGTGCCCATCGTGGAGGCCTCAACGAAGTAGGTCACCGGGTCCATCGACCCGGCGTTGCCGCCCAGGATGTGACCGGCGCCCCAGCCCCCGATGATCAGCAGCGAGATGGTGATGAAGGTGAAGATCGCGTTGGTGGGCGTGCGACTCTTGGGGTGAACCCGGCCCATGAATGACGGCAGAAGACCCTCACGTCCGGCGTTGAACACCAGCCGGGCCTGGGAGTTCGTGCCCGCGATGAGCGCGCCCAGGGTGGAGGTCAGGCCCGCGAGGTAGGCGGCGAAGGCCAGGATGCCCAGTGTTCCCTGGGCAACCCCGATGAAAGGGATCTCGGAGGCGCTGAGCTTGCCGATGTTGTAGCCGAACCCCGTGACGGTCGCGTACGCGAACAGGATGTAGCTCACCGACATGATGGCCACGGACGTGAAGACTGCCCGGCCCACGTTGCGACGGGGGTTGTCGGTCTCCTCGGCCAGCGCCGCGGAGTTCTCCCAGCCGATGAACAGGTAGATCGCCAGCGGAAAACCTGCGGCCAGGCCGCCGAGGCCACCAGTGATGTGGCTGGGCTGGAACGGCGCCAGGGACAGGTGTGCGTGATGGGAGATGATCGCCCAGAGGGAGACGACGACCAGGACGAGCATCTCGAAGCCGAAGAACAGCCCCGCCAGCTTGGTCGAGACCGCCACGCCACGGATCATCATGACCACCGACATAGCGGTCAGCAGCAGCGCCCAGAGGATCCAGGGGACGTCCAGGCCGAGGTAGTGCTTGAGCGTGATCGCCAGGAACCCTCCCGAGACCGCGATCACCGAGGACATGGCGATGATGTAGCCCAGTCCTGCCAGCAGCGCGGTGGTGACTGCGCTGGTGGGGCCAAAAGTCTTGCCCACGAAGGTGATGAAGCCACCGGCTGAGGGCTGGGCCCGGGAGAACTGGGCGAGCGTGTTGCCCAGCAGGGCGATCGCGATGCCGGCGGCAATGATCGTCAGGGGCGAGGCCACACCGGCGGTCTCGGCCAGGAACGCGAAACCGAAGTAGAAGCTCATCGCCGGCCCGATGTTCGCCATCGTGGCGGCAGCGATGTCGACCATCCCCAGCGAACCGGACCTCAGCCTCTCCGGCTCGCTCACGGGAAGTCCCGGAGCTTTCGACTCCTGGTACACCGGCCTCGCGTCAATCTCGCTCATGTCAGCTCCATTCGGACCGTGATGGGTCACGTCGGGTTGCGCCCGGGGTCGAGTGCATGTGGGTGCGGTCGGGCAGAGGTTGCCGTTCGGCAACGGTGCAGGGTGACACCCCGCACCGATTGAGTGGAAAATTAGTTCATACCGATCAATTAGTCAATGGATTGGGAGGTCTCATCTTGGAACGGCCGCAAGAGGCTACGACCGGTCCTTCGCGGGCCAGTAGCCCGCATGCAGCTTGATGGCCTCAACGGCAACCTGAACGGATCTGCTCTCCAGCCCAGCCAGCAGCCGGGCGTGCGCGTGGTTCTGCTGCCTGGCGACCTCGAGCGGCGGCCTGGCCAAGAGAAGGCACAGCATTCCCAGCAGATCCGCCTGACGCTCACGGGCACGCCAGTCGCCCAGTACGGTGGCGAGGGCGAGGTGGAAGTGGGCATCGGCAAGAGCCAGAGAGTCAGCGTCGGCGGCGGCCTCGGCCGACCGGACAGACTCCCGCAAGGGGGCAAGGTCGTCCGGGTCAAGCTCCTCGCAGCTAATCGCCACCAACCCGCACTCGAGCACCGTCTGGTAGTCGACCAGCTGCGCTGCCTGCTGACCGTCCTGCGCTGCGGCCGCCGCGGCATCCCAACGTTGCGCGATGAAGGTTCCGCCGGCGCGGCCGCGGCGCCTTTCGAGCAGACCGTCCTGACCCATCGTCTCCAGTGCCCGGCGCACGGTGATCTCGCTGACGTCAAGTGCCTGCGAGATCACGCCGGCATCGATGAGCCGCTCGCCGGGAGAGAGATCTCCGAGCCGGACTTCGAGCGCGATTCTGGAACGGACCAGCCCCGCTCCGGACAAGCCGCCGAAGATATGACGCAGGCTCGAACCGGTCTGACGGTTCGGCAGCAGAAGGCGCGACGGGTCGCGCACGATGTCCGCACCGAACTTGCCTGCATGCCGAGCCACGCGCACACCATAGCCCGCAGAACCGGGCACTGGGCGCCGGAGAGGGGCGTCAGCTTGTCGTGGGGTCAGCTCACCCGTGCCGGCTCAGACCAGGACCGCGGGCAGGTGTGCGATCACATGGGTTAGCGGGATGGCCGGGTAGGCCCGTCGCGCCCGCCCGAGGATGTCGTGCTGCAGCCAGGGGGAGGAGTCCTCAGGGTAGGTGGCGATGACGATGCGGTCCGGGCTGAACGCCGCGACGGCATACTCAAGAGCACGCATCGGTAGGCGGTCTCCGAAGCCTCCCTTGGCCGACAGCCCTTCGCTTCGCAGCGTCGCGAGGGTGCCCTCGAGCCGGTGGCGCGCGGCCTCGATGCTGGCCTCCTCGACCCAGACGGCTCCGGTGAGCTCGGTCGCCCCGGTGTCCACGAAGTGGGCGGGGGCACAGACGAAGTATTTCGCTTTCCCGGCCGCGTCGATTCGTTGCAGCTCAGCGAGGAGCTCGGCCGCCTCCACCGTCTTGTTGGCGAGGACAAGCACGCGGTTGACCTGGTGTACGAGCTTCGCCGGGTGGACGACTTCGGCTGAGCCCTGCCTCCAGCGGATGATGGCGTACACCGCGAGCATGATCGCCCAGACGAGCAGGCTCATCTGGAGCTGCGGGCGTACGTCCACCTGGAGGTACATCTGCGCGAGCACGGCAAGGATGGCGGCGATCGTCGCGATCGACAGCACGGGGAAGCACCACATCTTGACGATCAGCTTGTCCGGGGTGGTCCGCCGGCGCAGCACCACCTGCGAGACGGCGATGAGCAGGTAGACGAACAGGATGACGGCGCCCGAGGAGTTCAGCAGGAACAGGAAGATCGTGTCGGGTGAGATCGCGGCGGCGATCACGCAGAGGTAGCCGATGACGGTGGAGCTCAGGATCGCCGCCACCGGGACGCCGCGCGAGCTCAACCG